>PPCM01001506.1_pt1 | contig 10336 bp, 4 predicted proteins | sample 1555541 | NCBI WGS metagenome assembly PPCM01 (sample SAMN05284479, study PRJNA326546) | Marine sediment metagenome, whole genome shotgun sequencing project. | isolation source: marine sediment | place: Germany: Wadden Sea | collected 2012-09-05 | reverse complement strand
ATAGTAGTTAAAAACACCCTATTCATTAAGGCTCTTGATAAGAAAGGTGGAGATTATGAGGAGATTAATGGTGCCCTAAAGGGATCATCTGCTATAATGTTTACCGAGACAGCTAATGTTCCGGCAAAAGTTATCAAAGAATTTCGCAAGAAAAAACACGAAAAGCCACTTGTTAAAGCGGCATTCGTAGAAGAGTCAATTTATCTCGGCGACGATAAGCTAGACGCGTTAAGCGCTCTTAAATCGAAAGATGAACTCGTTGCTGATATTGTTGCACTTCTTCAATCACCAGCGAAGAACGTTGTTTCTGCCCTACAATCAGGTGGAAGCATCTTACATGGTGTATTGGAAACGTTGAGTAAAAAAGAGTAAGTAAAAATTAGTACACAATTTTAAAATCTATTAAAATGGCAGATTTAAAAGCATTTGCAGAACAATTAGTTAACCTAACTGTAAAAGAAGTTAACGAATTGGCTGAAATATTGAAGGAAGAGCACGGAATCGAGCCAGCAGCTGCGGCTGTTGCTGTTGCGGGTCCTGCTGGTGGTGAAGCAGCTGCTGTTGAAGAAAAAACAGAATTTGATGTAATTCTAGTTTCAGCAGGTAGTGCTAAATTACAAATTGTTAAGTTAGTAAAAGAATTAACTGGCTTAGGATTGAAAGAAGCAAAAGGTGTTGTAGACGCTGCGCCAGCTCCTCTTAAGGAAGGTGCACCAAAAGATGAAGCAGAAGCTTTAAAGGCTAAATTAGAAGAGGCTGGAGCTGAAGTTGAACTTAAGTAAGGCAACACCTATATAATAAGGTTTTGTGGGTTTAGTCCCGAGCATATCGGGATTAAGCCTTTTTGTTGTTATAAAAAGTTTTACTTAATAAGTCTTCCAATGTCTTCTGAAAGAATTAACTTTTCATCCATAAAAAATAAATTAGAATATCCTGATTTTCTTGAAATTCAGTTAAAATCATTTACTGAATTCTTTCAATTAAACACGACTCCCGAAAGAAGGAGAACCGAGTCTTTGAATCAGGTATTTATGGAGAATTTCCCTATCACAGATACAAGGAACAACTTTGTATTGGAATTTCTCGATTATTCTATAGATCCACCTCGATACTCTATCGATGAGTGTATTGAAAGAGGACTTACCTATTCTGTTCCTCTAAAGGCAAAATTAAAATTATACTGTACCGACCCTGAGCACGAAGATTTTGATACCGTAATTCAAGATGTGTACTTAGGTACTGTTCCTTACATGACTCCTAAAGGCTCATTCGTTGTGAATGGTGCTGAAAGAGTTGTTGTGTCGCAGTTACACAGATCACCTGGTGTATTTTTTGGCCAGAGTGTTCATGCTAATGGTACTAAACTTTACTCAGCCAGAATTATCCCATTTAAAGGTTCCTGGATTGAATTTGCTACCGACATAAACAGCGTAATGTACGCTTATATCGATAGGAAAAAGAAATTACCGGTAACCACACTTCTTCGTGCTATTGGCTACGAAAGTGATAAAGATATTCTGGAAATTTTCGACCTTGCCGACGAACTTAAAGTTTCCAAAACAGGTTTGAAAAAAGTAGTTGGTCGCAAACTGGCTGCAAGGGTATTGAAATCGTGGGTTGAAGATTTCGTTGATGAAGATACAGGTGAGGTTGTATCTATTGAAAGAAACGAAGTTATTATCGATCGCGAAACTGTAATAGAAAACGATCATATCGAAGCTATTGTTGATTCAGGTTCAAAGACCATTCTTTTACACAAAGAGAATCAAAATTTAGCCGATTTCGCAATTATATATAATACACTACAAAAAGACCCGTGTAACTCTGAAAAAGAAGCGGTTCTTTATATTTACCGTCAGTTGAGAAACTCTGAACCACCAGATGACGCAACTGCTCGTGACGTAATCGATAAGTTATTCTTCTCAGATAAGCGTTACGATTTAGGTGAAGTGGGAAGATACAGAATTAATAAAAAACTGAATCTGAACACACCTGTTGACACAAAAGTGTTAACAAAGGAAGATATTATCATGATCATCAAGTACCTTATTGAATTGATCAATTCGAAAACTGATGTAGATGATATTGACCACTTAAGTAACAGACGTGTAAGAACAGTTGGCGAGCAACTTGGAAACCAATTTGGTGTTGGTTTAGCAAGAATGGCACGTACCATCAGAGAGCGTATGAACGTTCGTGATAATGAGGTTTTCACTCCTATCGATCTGATCAACTCAAAAACACTTTCTTCTGTTATCAACTCGTTCTTCGGAACAAACCAGTTGTCGCAGTTTATGGATCAAACAAATCCATTAGCCGAGATGACTCACAAACGTAGAATGTCAGCTCTTGGACCAGGTGGTCTCTCGAGAGAGAGAGCAGGTTTCGAGGTTCGAGATGTTCACTATACACATTATGGCCGTCTTTGCCCAATTGAAACACCTGAGGGACCAAACATTGGTTTGATCTCTTCATTATGTGTTTATGCAAAGATTAACGACCTTGGATTTATTGAAACGCCATACCGTGCGGTTGAAGATGGTAAGATTGTTCTCGACAATGAGAAAATTATCTATCTGAGTGCAGAAGAAGAAGAGAGTAAAATTATTGCACAAGCAAATGCTCCTTTTAAGGAAGATGGTAATTTCGTAAACAAGCGAATTAAATCAAGACTTGAAGCAGACTATCCAGTTTCTACTCCGGAAGAAGTAGATCTAATGGACGTTGCTCCAAACCAGATTGCCTCTATAGCTGCATCGCTAATTCCATTCCTTGAGCACGATGATGCAAACCGTGCATTGATGGGATCGAACATGATGCGCCAGGCAGTGCCATTGTTAGTTCCTGAAGCTCCAATTGTAGGAACAGGTATTGAGGCAATTGCTGCAAGAGATTCAAGAAACCTAATTACCGCTGAAGGTGAAGGTATTGTTGAATATGTTGACGCCAACGAAATTGTTATTAAGTACGATAGATCAGACAATGATCGATTTGTAAGTTTTGATGATGACATTAAGCGTTACCTATTACATAAGTTCAAGAAAACAAACCAAAATACAACTGTTAACCTTCGTCCGATTGTATCGAAAGGTGCGCGAGTTGTCAAAGGTCAGATTCTTTCTGAAGGATACGGAACAGAGCAAGGAGAACTTGCGCTAGGTCGTAACCTGAAAGTGGCATTCATGCCTTGGAAAGGATATAACTTTGAGGATGCAATTGTAATTTCTGAACGAGTAGTTCGCGAAGATGTATTTACTTCAATTCATATTGATGAATATACACTTGAAGTTCGTGACACAAAAAGAGGATTAGAAGAACTTACTTCTGATATTCCTAATGTGAGCGAAGAAGCTACAAAGAATCTTGACGAGAACGGACTAATCAGAATTGGTGCTGTTGTTAAGCCTGGCGATATTCTTATTGGTAAGATTACACCAAAAGGTGAATCAGATCCTTCTCCTGAAGAAAAATTACTTCGTGCAATTTTTGGTGATAAAGCCGGCGATGTTAAAGATGCTTCTTTAAAAGCTTCTCCATCATTACAAGGTGTTGTTATTGAAAAGAAATTATTCTCACGAGCAGTTAAGGACAGAAAGATTAAAACTACTGACAAGCCTAAAATCGAGAAAATCGATGAAAGACTTGAACAACGTATTGCTACTCTTGATGGCCGTTTAGTTGAAAAACTATTTGCTCTTGTGAATGGTAAAACATCGCAAGGTGTTAAAAACTACTATAACGAAGATGTAATTCCTAAAGGAACCAAGTTCACTCAGAAATTACTTACCGAAATAGATTACTTGAATGTGAATCCTAACAAATGGACAACAGACAAGTCTAAGAACGACCTTATTAAATTATTGCTTCATAATTATACTACCAAGCATAAGGAGTACGAAGCGGATAATAAGCGTGAAAAATACAATGTAACAATTGGCGATGAGTTACCAGCAGGTATCATCAAATTAGCTAAAGTATACATTGCTAAGAAACGTAAAGTTAAGGTTGGTGATAAAATGGCGGGACGTCATGGTAACAAAGGTATTGTTGCTAAGATTGTGCGTGCTGAAGATATGCCATTCCTCGAAGATGGAACTCCGGTTGATATTGTATTGAATCCACTTGGTGTACCATCAAGGATGAACCTTGGACAGATTTATGAAACCGTACTTGGTTGGGCAGGAAAAGAGCTAGGACTCAAGTTTGCTACACCTATTTTCGACGGAGCATCACTTGACCAGATTAATGAGCAAACCGATAAAGCCGGTGTGCCACGTTATGGTAAGTCATACTTATATGATGGTGGAACTGGTCAGCGTTTCGATCAGCCAGCAACTGTAGGTGTTATTTATATGATTAAGCTAGGTCACATGGTAGATGATAAGATGCACGCCCGTTCAATCGGACCGTACTCTCTTATTACTCAGCAGCCTCTTGGTGGTAAAGCACAGTTTGGTGGTCAGCGATTTGGAGAGATGGAGGTTTGGGCACTCGAAGCATTCGGTGCAGCAAATATTCTTCAGGAAATCCTTACCGTAAAATCAGATGATGTTATCGGAAGAGCCAAAGCTTATGAAGCAATTGTTAAGGGTGAACCAATGCCAGCTCCTGGTATTCCAGAATCTTTAAATGTATTGCTACATGAACTTAGAGGACTTGGGTTAAGTGTAAATCTTGACTAAGAATTAAAGCGGATTGTATAATCCGCTTTTGTGATTTTTTTTATCCTGTTAATAATTAAAAAAGGACAATAATATGGCGTTCAGAAGAGATAATAAAGTAAAGAGCAGTTTTACAAAAATCTCTATTGGTTTAGCTTCACCAGAAGAAATTCTGGAACGTTCAAGCGGAGAAGTATTAAAGCCAGAAACTATTAACTACCGTACATATAAACCTGAGCGTGACGGATTATTCTGTGAAAGAATCTTTGGTCCCGTTAAGGACTACGAATGTCATTGTGGTAAATACAAACGAATTCGCTATAAGGGAATTGTTTGCGACCGCTGTGGTGTAGAGGTTACAGAGAAAAAAGTACGTCGCGAGAGAATGGGACACATTTCATTGGTGGTTCCTGTTGCTCATATTTGGTATTTCAAATCATTGCCGAACAAAATTGGCTATTTGCTTGGACTACCGACCAAAAAGCTCGATACAATAATTTACTACGAAAGATATGTAGTAATCAATCCAGGTATAAAAGCTACTGATGGAATCAATTATTTAGATTTTCTTACTGAAGAAGAATACCTAGATATTTTAGAAACACTTCCAAAGGAAAATCAGTTGCTTGACGATGATCATCCAGATAAGTTTATTGCCAATATGGGTGCTGATGCACTTTATCAGTTATTGGAAAGACTTGAACTTGATGAATTATCATACACATTAAGACACAAAGCAAACACTGAAACATCTCAGCAACGTAAGAACGAAGCATTAAAGCGTTTGAATGTTGTTGAAGCGTTCCGTGCTTCAAAGAAACGTAATCGTCCGGAATGGATGATCGTTAAAGTAGTTCCGGTAATTCCACCTGAATTACGTCCGTTGGTACCACTCGATGGTGGACGTTTTGCAACTTCTGACCTAAACGATTTATATCGTAGAGTAATTATCAGAAACAACAGACTGAAACGATTAATTGAAATTAAAGCACCTGAAGTAATTCTACGTAACGAGAAACGTATGCTACAGGAAGCGGTTGATTCATTATTCGATAACTCAAGAAAAGCGAATGCGGTTAAAACAGACGCTAACCGTCCGTTGAAATCGTTGAGCGATAGTCTTAAAGGTAAGCAAGGACGTTTCCGTCAGAACTTACTTGGTAAGAGGGTTGACTATTCTGCTCGTTCGGTAATTGTTGTTGGACCAGAATTGAAACTTCACGAATGTGGTATACCTAAGGATATGGCTGCCGAGCTTTATAAGCCATTCATTATTCGTAAGCTTATTGAGCGTGGTATTGTTAAAACAGTAAAGTCTGCTAAGAAAATTGTTGACCGTAAAGATCCTGTTGTTTGGGATGTATTGGAAAACGTGTTGAAAGGTCATCCGGTTATGCTAAACCGTGCTCCTACTCTTCACCGTTTAGGTATCCAGTCTTTCCAGCCAAAATTGATCGAAGGTAAAGCTATTCAATTGCACCCATTAGTGTGTACGGCATTTAACGCCGACTTTGATGGTGACCAGATGGCGGTTCACTTACCACTTGGAAATGCTGCTGTTCTTGAGGCACAACTATTAATGTTAGCTTCTCATAATATTCTTAACCCTGCTAATGGTGCTCCAATTGCTGTACCATCTCAGGACATGGTTCTAGGACTATATTATATTACGAAGGAAAGAAGAGGAACACCTGATCATCCAATGGCGGGTGAAGGTTTAATTTTCTATTCTCCGGAAGAAGCAATCATTGCATATAACGAAGGCAAAGTTCACCTGCACTCAATTATCAAGGTTAAAACTGAAGATATTGAAGATGGTAAACTTGTTCTTAAACTAATTGAAACTACTGTTGGTAAAGTAATCTTTAACCAGAATGTACCGCAGGAAGTTGGCTTTATTAACGAAGTACTTACTAAAAAGTCATTAAGAGACATTATTGGTAATGTACTGAAAATTACTGGTACAGCTTCTACCGCTAAATTCCTTGATGATATTAAGCATCTTGGATTTACCATGGCATTCCGCGGTGGTCTTTCATTTAACCTCGATGATGTAATTATTCCAGAGGCTAAGGAAGTAATGGTAAAAGAAGGTTACGATCAGGTTGATGAAGTACTTTCTAACTACAACATGGGTTTCATTACCAATAATGAGCGTTACAATCAGATTATTGATATCTGGACACATACAAATGCTAAATTGACTCAAACACTAATGAAGCAATTGTCATCAGACATGCAGGGTTTCAACCCGGTATATATGATGCTTGACTCAGGTGCAAGGGGTTCAAAAGAGCAGATTCGTCAGTTATCTGGTATGAGGGGTCTGATGGCGAAGCCACAGAAATCTGGTGCTACTGGTTCTGAGATTATTGAAAACCCGATTCTTTCGAACTTTAAGGAAGGTCTATCAGTACTAGAGTACTTTATCTCTACTCACGGTGCTCGTAAAGGTTTGGCGGATACGGCACTTAAAACGGCGGATGCGGGTTATCTTACTCGTCGTTTGGTTGACGTTTCTCAAGATGTAATTATCAACGAAGAAGACTGTGGAACTTTACGTGGTCTGGTTGCTACTGCATTAAAGAATCAAGACGAAGTTGTTGAAACATTATATGATCGTATTCTTGGACGTACAACTGTTCACGATATTTATGATCCACATACAGGCGAATTAATAATCAAATCTGGTGGCGAATTAACTGAAGAGATTAGTCGTTACATTGATCAGTCTGCCATTGAGCAGGTAGAGATTCGTTCGGTATTAACATGTGAGTCGAAACGTGGTGTTTGTACCAAGTGTTACGGACGTAACCTTGCAACAGGTCGCATGGTTCAGAATGGAGAAGCTGTTGGTGTAATTGCCGCTCAGTCAATCGGTGAACCTGGTACACAGCTTACATTGCGTACCTTCCACGTTGGTGGTACCGCTTCTAACATTACATCAGAAAATAGCATTAGAGCTAAATACGATGGTATTGTTGATATTGATGAATTACGTACAGTAGAATCAATTAGTCCTGAAGGAGAAACAATGGACATGGTAATTGGTCGTTTGGCTGAATTACGTATTATTGATAAAAATACCAATATTACACTTACAACATCACCAATTCAGTATGGTGCCCGCTTATTCATTAAGAATGGTACCGAAGTGAAAAAAGGTGATCTTATTTGTGAGTGGGATCCATATAACGCAGTAATTATTTCTGAGGCTGAAGGTCAAATTTCATTCTTAAACTTACTCGACGGTGTTACTTTTAAAGAAGAATCAGATGAGCAAACTGGTTTTAAAGAGAAAGTAATTATTGAAACCAGAGATAAAACTAAGAACCCGGAAATCCAGATTGTTACAGCTGATGGTGAAATGCTAAAAACTTACAACCTTCCGGTTGGTGCCCACGTTGTTGTTAACGAAGGTAAAGAAGTGAAGACAGGTGAAGTTCTTGTTAAGATTCCTCGTGCAGTTGGTAAGTCTGGTGATATCACCGGTGGTCTGCCAAGAGTAACCGAGTTATTCGAAGCAAGAAATCCATCGAACCCAGCTGTTGTTGCAGAGATTGACGGAGAAATTAACTTCGGTAAAATCAAACGTGGTAACAGAGAAATTATCATTACTTCTAAAACTGGTGAGGTTAAGAAATATCTTGTTCCGCTCTCAAAACAAATTCTTGTTCAGCAAAGCGACTATGTAAAAGCAGGTACAGCTTTATCCGATGGAGCTACAACTCCGGCAGATATTCTTGCAATTGCAGGTCCTACAAAGGTTCAGGAGTATATAGTTAACGAGATTCAGGAAGTATACCGACTACAGGGTGTGAAGATTAACGACAAACACTTTGAGGTGATCGTTCGTCAGATGATGCGTAAGGTTGAAATTGTTGATCCGGGAGATACGAAGTTCCTTGAGAAGCAATTGATTGACAAGTGGGGATTCATGACAGAGAATGATGACATCTATGGTCAGAAAGTTGTTGTTGAGGCTGGTGATTCAACTAGCTTGAAGCCGGGAATGATTATTACTGCACGTCGTTTACGCGACGAGAATTCAATTCTTAAAAGAAAAGACTTGAAAGTAATTGAAGCTCGCGACGCAGTTCCTGCAACATCAAGTCAGGTACTTCAAGGAATTACAAAAGCAGCACTGCAAACGAAGAGTTTCATGTCTGCGGCTTCTTTCCAGGAAACAACAAAAGTACTGAACGAAGCAGCTATTCAAGGTAAGGTTGACGGACTTGAAGGATTGAAAGAAAATGTAATTTGTGGTCACTTAATACCAGCTGGTACCGGAAGTAGAAACCTAAACAAGATTATTGTTGGTTCTATGGAAGAATATCAAAGTTTGGTAGCTTCTAAACAAAAAGAAGAGCCCGTTGAAGAGCAAGAATAATTGATACAATTATATTAAAGAATATTAAAAAAGAGGAGCCGTGTTGCTCCTCTTTTTTTTATAGCCTATCTTTAACATTCATTTGATAATTAATCGAAAATAATAAAACCAAATACGATGAGCGAAAAACCACAAAACCAACAAAATCAAATCAATATTGAATTAGATGAAGAAGTAGCACAAGGTACCTATTCCAACCTGGCTGTAATTACACATTCAACATCAGAGTTTATTGTAGACTTTGTTCGTATTATGCCAGGCACACCAAAGGCAAAAGTAAAATCAAGAATTGTATTAACACCTGAACATGCCAAGCGACTAATGGCAGCTCTACAAGATAATGTTGCTAAATACGAAGCTAACTTCGGACCTATCAAGAATTTGAAAGGACCTGGAAATGGCGGCACGCTACCTATGAACTTTGGCGGACCAACTGCACAAGCGTAAGATAGTTGAAAGTATAAAGTTGAAAAGTTTGGCGCTACTAAACACGAAACAGTAGTCCAGCACAAACACAAACTTTCAGAACAAAATAAAAACCGCATTGGATGAACCAATGCGGTTTTCTTGAATTCTACAAGAAAGGGACTAACGCGTATAAAAACCAATTTGTATTACCTTTATTTAACTACCCTAAAACAATAACCTGCCTTGCGGTGAAACCTGTCCTTCGGTTTCTGCAGCACCCAATCATTCCAATACGGGTCGGGCGATTCGTGCAATAGTTCAATGTTATTATCCATCCCATCATTCATCTTAAAAAATACGCTAAACCCATTTTTCTTATTACACATACCTGGGTATTCCTGCACATTAAGATAAGTTGACAAACTACTATGCATATCGTGAACATACAAACCAGGCTCTAATGCTACAAGTTTATACTCCAAATAAAAGGTATCATTGGCATAGGTATATTCTCCACTTAATACAGTTGCATGAGAGAATATAGATGGAAGATAATTTATCACTTCTGTTTTTATGAAAGAAAAGTAATTTAGAAAATGAGAACAAGCTTCAACTGTATCCAACTTCCGTATATAGGAGTTTGGTTTCCAACGTATCCCGCCCATATCAAATTTTCCCAATACATCCTGATTAGAATTAAATACCTCTGCAGCTTCTTTATGAAACTTAGAAACAAAACGAAGGGTATCATTAACCTTGTATTCTTCCTGTTCAGGATAAACTGTAAGCGGAAGCTGGAAGAAAGTGGGACATTCTTCCTTTTTCACACAAGAACTAAGTACAACCATGAGCAATAGAATAATGTACGTTTTCATAT
>PPCM01001505.1_pt1 | contig 10342 bp, 6 predicted proteins | sample 1555541 | NCBI WGS metagenome assembly PPCM01 (sample SAMN05284479, study PRJNA326546) | Marine sediment metagenome, whole genome shotgun sequencing project. | isolation source: marine sediment | place: Germany: Wadden Sea | collected 2012-09-05 | reverse complement strand
ACGGACCCCGCGCCCGAGCTGAGGACGCGCGCGCCCGTCTCGGTGAAGGTGTCGAGCATGAAGCGCGTGACGTCGGCCTCCATGTCGATGCCCGTCGTCACACGCACCGTGTAGCCGTCAGCCATGCGGCCCTTGAGCTGGGCGGGGGTGCCCAGGGCGACGAGCTTACCTGTGGCCATGATGGCGATGCGGTCAGCGAGCACGTCGGCCTCCTCCATCGAGTGCGTGGTGATGAGCATGGCGCGCGTCGCCTTGAGGTCAATCAACGTCTGTTGGAGGCCCATCGACGTCGCGATGTCGAGCCCGGACGTCGGCTCGTCGAGCAGGCACAGCGCGGGGTCGCCGACGAGCGCCAGCCCGATGCCGAGCCGCCGCTGCATGCCGCCGGAGAGGGAGCGCGCCGTCTTCTTGCGGTGGGGCAGCAGGTCGAGGTCAACCATCTGCTGCCGCGCGGACCGGGCGAGCGCGGACCCAACCCTGCCACGGAGCCGCCCGAACAGGTTGACGTTCTGGTGGACGGACATGTTGGGGTAATGGATGTTGCTCTGGGGGCACAGCCCGACGGACGACGAGCGCGCGAACTTTATGGAGCCGGCCGTAGCGCTCTCCAGCCCGCTGAGGACGTTGATCATCGTGCTGTTGTGGGTGACGATGGAGTCCTCGGTGATAATGAAGCGGCGGTTGCCGTCGAGGGTGAAGCCGTAGTACTGCCCCTCGCCGATGCGGTCGATCGTCATGGACTCAGTGCGGCCGTCGGGGTGGTACGCCATCAGCTGGGGCCGGACGCCCGCATGCTGCTCAGCCAGGAGGTCACGGACGGAGATGTCGATCGTCGTGTCGGGATGGACCACCTCGGTGCCCTGGTGGGACTTAGAGGCCAGGATCTCGTCGATGACAGCCTGGGCCGCCTCCTCGGTGGGGTGGGGCGTGACAACAGGCGTGATCTTAACCACGAGGCCCTCTGCGTCGCGCTCGATGGTGTGGTGGGTCACGACGCACTTGTCACTCGTGATGGGGGCGGCCATCTTGAGGGACAGGACGTGGGGCATGTTGCAGGTGAAGACGGCGCCCTTGTCGAGCGTGACCCGGGCCATCTCGTCGGTGCCCACCGTGGTTGATGTGACCGTGCGGGGTGTGCCATCGTCGCCCATGACGCGCTCGCCGGCCTTCACGTCCTGGACGGGGCGGAACGACTCATCGTGCATGAGGACGGGGGTGTCCCTGCCGAGACACTTGCCCGTCCCGGGAGGGCCGTACAGAAGCACACCACGTGGAGGATCGACTCCAATCTGCGCGTACATGTCGCTCTCCGTGAGCGGCAGCTCGACGGCCTCACGGATCTCCTGCTTCTGGCTATCCATGCCGCCGATGTCCATGTAGCTGCAATCGGGCTTCTCGTCCGCACGGAGAACAGTCACACCACTGCCCACATCAGGGGGGAGCGTGCCTACAAGCGCATACGAGTGGCGGTGAAGAGCGACCGAGCAGTTGGGCGTCAGTAGCTCACGATCGACAGTAGAGAGCACACGGACCATGTGCGTGCTACTCTGACCAGTTCCAACGATCGCGTTGTTCTCATCGACCATCTCGAAGAACTGGCCCACCATCAGAGGCAGAGACTTGATTCGTTTGACCTCTTCCTGAGCCTTTTTCAACTCACGCTGTAGGTTAATGAGCTCATCTTTCAGTACCCGCTCCTTGCTGCATAGAAACTCCAAATTATGCTCCTTATGGGCCTTCTGTGTGTATATTGGCTCTTTTTCGACCATCGATTGATTTTGTCTTGTTGACATCCAAAGGTTTATAGTCATTGTCTAGCTTGCAATTCACGACTTGGTGCGTTCCGTTGCATGTATCTTTGAAGCGTGCCGGAATTTCAGGGGCATGGGTGCCGGAAACACCCCCAAGTTCCGGTATTCAAGTCAGAAAATTCTGATGGGGAAACTAATAGATGAAGCCCTCCACGTTCCCCGATGAATACAATGGACTGTTCCGCGGGTTCTCTGCCTGTTATAAAGAGTTTTATAAACAATTTTTGCCAACACAAAATTATCATCACGAGATGCCCCCGAAGAAGGGAAAGAAGGGCAAAAAGGGAGGTAAGGGAAAGAAAGGAAAGAAGGGTGAAGCCGGCGCCGGCGGTGTATCCAAGACAGAGGAGCTCACGAAGCAATGTGAAGATTTGAAGCTCGAACTCGAAGATATTGAGAAGCAACGCAAGCGTGAGTCTGAAGAGCGTAACTACTACCAGTTGGAGCGCGACAAAATCCTCAACTTGTACGAGGCGACGGCTCAGCGCCTCGAACAGTCCCAGGCTCTCAGCAAGTCCAAGGACCGGGAGCTCGAGGAGCTTCTGGAGCGGCACCAGGTGTCCGTGAAGGTATACCAGCAGAAGATCAAGGACCTGCTCTACGTCAACCACCAGTCGCTTGCCGAGCAGACGATTGAGCATGAGGAGGCTCTTCGTGTGGCCGCTGATGGTCACCAGGATGCCGAGACCGACGTAAAGGCCGAGAAGTCCAAGCTGCAGCAGAGCATGCGTGAGATGGAGCTCGGAAACCAGGAGCTCGTCGGCAACATCCGCCAGGAGTATGACCGGAATATGACGATGCTGCGTCAACAGCAGGAGAGACAGGGCCACGAGCTGCTTCAGAAGTGGGAGACGAGGTACCAGGACCTGCAGGACGAACTCGAGCTTCGTCGTAAGGCCGAGATCCACGAAGTCGAGGAACGGAAGAACGCGCACATTAACGAGCTGATGCGCAGACACGCCAAGGCCTTCGCGGAGATCAAGAGCTACTATAACGACATCACGCACAACAACATGGACCTTATCAAGTCCCTCAAGGACGAACTCGCCGAGGCTAGAAAGAAGGAAGCCGCAAACGAGAAACTCATGTTCGAAATCGCCCAAGAGAACCGCAGACTGTCCGAGCCGCTCCACAGAGCACTCAAGCAGGTCGAGGACCAGCGGACGCAGCTCACCAGCTACGAGAAGGACAAGAACTCGCTCAGAGCGGCCCGTGCTCGCGCGGCAGCCCAGCAGACAGAGCTCCGCCAGGTCAAATGGGCCCACGAGGTCCTCACACAGAGCTTTGAGCAGCTCCAGGCCGAGCGCGATGCTCTGTACGACAAGTTCGAGGGCGCGGTCCACGAAGTCGAGTCCCGCGGCCTCTTCCGCGAACTCGTGCTCGAGAAACGGCTCCAGACGGCCCACGGAGAGCTCGAGAGGCGCGAGGCGCAGCTCGGAGAGGTCCTGCGCGCCGCAAACCTCGATCCCGCCGTGCTCGGCGCCGTGCACCGCAAGCTCAACGACCTCATGGAGGACAAGAACAGAGCTATTCGCGAGTACCAGTTCGAGCTCGCCCGGGTCACCAAGCTGCATAATGACGCCCTGCGGACGTTCCAGGCGCGGTTGGCGGAGTATAGCATCCCCGCGGAGGAGTTCAGCGCCATTCGTGAACTCGGCGAGGCGGCTACCTAACTGTAAAGATTTGTTGTTTAATGTTTCGGCTCATCGGTTTGATACCCGTGTATGGCTTTCGTGCTGTTCACTTCTGTCGGTTATGTTGGTTGTGCATCATTATGACTCTCAGACTGAACTGTGACAAAAAAAAGAATCACACGTAATCATGGATGAGAGGCGTTTTCCTGTGAAGCGGGTACGACGAATCGCCCTGTTTCAGCTGGTCTTCTACATTCTCGTCATACTCACTCGGATTCCCGTGGCCTTTATGGTTTTTTCCAGTCCATTCCTCGTTTTACTCTAGAACAAGCCGTCCCTCGCCATATCAATCTGCATGGGCATCCCTCCTGCTTCGGTTGGAGCCCCCTCCTTCATCTTTTGCTTTCTAATCTACGCCGTTGTGTCATTTCTCTACTCGCCCCTAATCGCTTTCGTCCTTGACGCACCCAAGACTTCGCTCGACACGGTCGCCACCATCCACATCGTCTATCTCATTGTTGCGCTCGTCGTCTCGCCGCCCCACTCGCTTGTGGGTCTCGTGTTTATTGTTGCTTTCCAGACGGCCATCATTGCTGCCTGCACTGCATTGACAGAATTCTGCATGATTGAGCTTAAGATGAGACGGGGCACGCTGTCGTTGAAGATCTTGGGGACGGCGGCATGAGGCGTTTAGGGCGTTTCGTTCTCCAGATTTGAGGATTCAATGTCATTTTGCACTTTGGTACAGGTATCATGGTAGAACACGCTCAACGATGGTGCGTGCACGTGTAAATGCTGCCGGTAGGTTTTTTGCGCATCACTCCCGCCAATCGTTTTATAATCGGAACAACCGATTGCGGCAGAACTTGGCCGTTGACGCTTTGATATGAAATCAGACCACACAAACCCGTCAGATCACAACTATACGACGGCTGTTGACGGCAACAAGAAACCACAGATCACCAAGTTGGCGCGCAGCCTGCAACGATCCGACACGCACGAAATATTGTATTCTAAGGCACAGGAATGGTCTGCCAAACACGAAGAACTGAGAAAACAGAAGTCCGAGAAGGAACTGAGCAACATCCGGCCTCCGCAGATCAATCAGACGTCAAAAGCGATGGTAGAGCGCTCCGGGTCGTTCACCGAGCGGCTAGTCGACAGCCAGCGGCACCGAGAGCTTCACATCGCCCAGCTCAAGGATGCGCGTGTCCAGGAGTCCGTCCGTCCGTACACGATGGTCCCGGAGATCAATCCAGTCTCTCAACGAATGGATCGCTCCGTCAACTCCCTTCTAGAGTGGGGGGAGCGAAAGGCAGCGCGACTCGCAGAGGCCAGAGCAGCTGAAGATGACCGCACCGCAGCGACAGGCCGCCCGAAGATCTCCAAACGCTCCTCTCAGATCGTTGAACGAAAGCGCGCGACGGGCATTCCCATGGCCCGTGTTGAAGATCGCCTCCTGGCGTCCGCACGACCCCGCACAGCCGAGCCACCCCGCACCCGGGCGCGTCCAGCCATATCTGTCCATGCAGCACACACGATGCTCGCTGGAGACGTGTCCAACAGACTGTACGACGACGCCAAGCGGCAAAGGGACCGGCGGGACAAGCTGACCAAGGCGGCGGAGGACGCGACGATGTCCCACGTCCTCACATCCCCCAGACGTCCGTCGTCAGCCACCAGGGCAAGAGTTGAAGATGAACTTATCAGATCGGGCGAGGAACGCACCAACAGGCTGCGACGCGCCCGCGAGGAGCAAGATGAGGCGCTCGTGTCGCTCAGTGGGATCCCTAAGATCAATCCCACGAGCAATCTTATTGCTGCATCCTCGGGAAGAGCGACAACACCGCTCACTGACAGGCTGACACAGCCGATTCATCACCTGAAGCAGAGCCTGGTCACAGAAGTGGCGCTGAAGAGTAGTGAGTATACGTTCAAGCCGACTATTAACACCCTCTCTGAGAAAATTGACTCGGCGTCGAAAAAGAGCAAGCCCAGGGTCGAACTCATGGTTGAGAAGCACACAGAGTTCGAAAACAAGATGGATGCGCTGAGAAGACAGGCTGCGGCCAAGGAGATGGAGGAATGCTCCTTCCAGCCGGCGTTCAGCAGCAGAAGACTTGTCCTCAACGGCAATATCGTCGATCAGCCCCATTCACAGCCCGCCAGAGGACGTCTCGTCTCTCCAAAGGGCGGTGCGCACCACGCGATGGGCCGTATGTCCAACACACCCGAGCCGCAGAGAATGACGGTGTTTGATAGGCAACTTAACTGGAGAACGGCCGCAGACAAGAAACTAGCCTCACAACGCGCCAAAAAGAGTCGCGGGGAGATGGCAGAGTGCACATTCAGACCCACCCTCGTCGCCAGCCCCAAGAGGTCGCCGTCTCCCAAGGTCCCGGCCACGAGGAGGTCGGCGTCGGCCAGGCCGGGCGGGGCAATCGAGGAGGGCGACGATAATGTTAGCAGGACACTGTCGATCGTGGATAGCATCCTCGCGAGAGAGAACGAATATTGATGTATATCATAAACTCACATTACAACTGTCACCACACAGTGTCCGAGGTCGGTTGGTCACAAAAGTTATAAATACGAAATAGCTATTCCGTTGGCTTTGGATATAGATATGGTGACATAACACGCGTTAACTAAAGCATGGATTTGGCTCTGTATTTAACGGGATGTCCTAAGTTATAAATCATATTCTACAAAACGACTAGGACCGAGAACTCGACAGCCATGGAATCACTAAAGAAGCCTATGAAACAACTGACCAAATCTCTGGAGTTCTCCATTGACTACAATGGCCAGCGCCTGTCGTACATTCTGGGACGCTTGATTGTCATTCTTGCTCTCCTTATCGGCCTCCCGATTGGCTTCTTCATGCAGGATTTCAGCATAACAACCTATATCATCATTGGTGGAGGTGTGATAGCCAGTATTGTTTGTGATACCCTTTTGTTCCCTTGTTATACAGGTTTCTGTTCCCAACTGGCCGATGTACAACCGTATGAACATCCAATGGTCCGAGTGAGCGGGCCTGCACGTCGAAGAGAACTGATGTCGGGGATGAGCGCCTCTGATAGACTGATGGTAACTCATGGTAAATGTTGTATGTCATATATCTCATGTGCCGCTGATCGCACATGTGAATGATGAGTTGGGATGTTTCGGGACCTCAACACTGGCATGACTTGTGGATGGCATTGCAATTGGTGGCTGGGGCTAATCACAACACGCTATTGGCCATGCTCAATGCGGTAAATGTTGGTCCCACCGCCAAAATATGTTGGACAGGACTGGAACTGGGTTTGGTGCCCCGCGTTCAGAAGACGTGCGGCAGCGACCCCACGAATAGTGTGTTGCGCATGACATTTAGCTCCGGCGTTCATCCAGCTGGCTTGTGTTCACAGGGTAGGATGTCTATAAACTAATATAAAAACACTGATTTGATACTAACCCGAGATGTGAAGGTGACCAGTGTGTTAAGCATTGGTACTGTGTTCCAGCAACACGCCCTGATATTGTGTCAAAAATTTTGGGGGGGCAGTTCAAGCCAGTTTCGCCTCATGCGAAAACGCTTTTTATAAGCCTTTTCAGTGCAAGATGCCTAAGGTTTCCGCTCATCGCCGTTACAGCAAGACGAACAGCACCCCCCGTCGTCCCTTCGAGAGCGACCGCCTCGCTGCGGAGCTCAAGGTCTGCGGTGAGTACGGTCTCCGTAACAAGAAGGAGATCTGGCGTGTGAGCCGTTCCGTGTCCAAGATCCGCAAGGCTGCGCGTGAGCTTCTCACTCTTGAGGAGCACCACCCCCGTCGCCAGTTCGAGGGTGATGCCCTTCTTGCCCGTCTTCACCGCCTCGGTGTCCTTTCCGACGACAAGACCAAGCTCGATTACGTTCTGTCCCTCAAGGTCGAGGACTTCCTTGACCGCCGCCTCCAGACCATCGTCTTCAAGGCCGGCCTCGCCAAGTCCATCCACCACGCCCGTACTCTGATCCTCCAGAAGCACGTCCGTGTTGGTGACCAGCTCGTGACCTCCCCTTCCTTCCTCGTCCGCCTCGAGTCCCAGAAGACCATCGACTTCGCTGATTCCTCTCCCTTCGGCAACGGCCGCCCCGGCCGTGTTGCCCGCAAGAAGGCTGCTGCCGGTAACGCCGGTGCCGATGACTCTGAGGAGGAGTACTAAGTGAGAAACTGAACTAAATGGGCCTCACCGGCTGAACCAACATCATCTCCCCGTGCGAGGGATCTCTTCAACTACTCGATCACGGATACTCTTTCATCCGTTACCAAAACACTACTCGAATGCAGGTCACTCGACACAATCGAAGCGAAACACAGGTAAATATTTATTGGTAGCTTAAGCATGTGATGACACGGTCCAACCGACCCCCACCGTTCACTCTGGACTCTATTGTTTACATCTCCTCCTCGTCGCCCTCCTCGACCACGACGTCCGGCATGGCCTTGGTCTCGTCCATCGCGGGGGACCGCGGCGCCTCGTCGCCCGTGGGAGACGCCCGCGCCTTCTTCTCATCGATGCCATGCTTGACATCCTCGACGACCGCGCCAACCTTGTCAATGACGACAGCGGACACAGATCTGGCGTGGCGGCGGATGGCGGGGGCAAGCGAGACAAGGGCCTCGTCGATGTCGTTCTCATAGCGCTTGAGGTACGGCTCAAACATCTTCTCGTAGATGAACTGGGCGCCCTTCACAGCGGGCAGCTGGGCCCAAATGATTAGAGAAAGCTTGGCTTCTGGGTAAAACTCTGGCGCAGGGGCACGTACCGGTATAGAAAGGGATCCAGGACAGCACACCATCGAGGAAAAAGTCAATCATGTTCAGGAAACCAATGAGAATCCAGAAACAAAGCCATTGGCGATCATCATTGTCGTCGTCCTGCGTTTGTAAAGCCTTAAATGACGCATACGCCGGGTAAGCGAATTGAACAAGGTTGATGGCTGGCCTGGAAAGCCAGGCAAGGTTCATATCAAACGTCATTGGTCTGTTTTTAACGCCAGCGTACTTGTTTTTTGTACGAATTATAGTTTCCGTTAAGAACGTCTACACCACGCCAGTTGAGTTGTTAAAGTACCACCTACATCATTTGCATCACATTTACCAGACATGCAGGATTTTCAAACGATATCACCAGCATCATCCTAAACGGTTCATGACCAAGATAAACATGCAATCGAACGCACCACGACGCGGCCTAACGTCCCACCCTCTCAGTTCTCGTTCATCGGGTATCCACCCGCCTCGACGTATCCCCTTAACTCTGCTGCGTGCGAGTCGACGTACTCTGCCAGCAGTGCTCCGAGCTGCTCGCGGGGGTCGGGGTCCGTCTTGCGAAGGTTCTGGTACATTCCAGCGATGCACAAAGTGAGGTGTTGCGTCCCTTCGGCTGGCCGGGCATGCGATGAAGTAACGAGACCGGCGACAGGGCTGCGTGAGATGAACGAATACGTCGTGAACATGCGCGTGTCGGCGTCCTGGCGGGCGTGTCTGGTGTCTGACCGTTGAATCGATCCGTACTTCTTTCGGAGGTACATTTGGGTGGCCGCCGATTGGGGGCGAGCAGCTTTCTCAACCTCGGGCTCTTCAGACGCAAACTTGATCTCATAGATCTCTAACGACTTGCTGATCTCGTTTGAAAACTGGTAAAAGACTTGAATCAAAGGGGCAATGGCTCCAGCTTTCGAAGTGTCGTGTTCGTCGGTGTTCTGGGTGAGAATGGATAAATGGTGCCTACATTATCCACAAGAATGGTCCCAGACGCTCTGTCAATGATCAAATGTCGTGTGAGAGGCATTAATTTGTCTGTGGTTGGCCACTTTTCCAAATACGATCCGACTTCAATTAACGACCCGAGTGCGGAAAGGCAGAACAATGCGCCAATCTGTCCCGGGGTGCGGCCTAGAGCCCTCGGGAATGAACCATCTCAACACCTCACGCACGTGTGCTCGTCGAGGCCATCCACACTGCGAAACCGACGAAAAAATTTAGTACTGGTACAACCCCCACACGACTAGAACTGGAAGCCCTTGTCTCCGAACGCGCCTGTACGGCGTGTGCGATGGGTCCTCTCCCGCTCCCCGCGCTCAGCACCACTGCGCTCCCCGTGGCGGCGTTCGGCACGAGGACGGGATGACCGGGGCTCGCGACCCTCAGCACGAGGTGTAATGCCGGACGGACGCTCCCCGGTGGGCTCGGCTTCACGGCGTGGCTCCGCGCCGCCGCGGGACGGGTTGCGGCGCTCGCTGCGGCCCGTCCCGCCGCTGATGCGGTTCTTGTGGTGTCTGTCGGCGTCGAAACCAATCATGACCCAGTCGAAACGGTAGTCGTAGCTGTAGCCCTCTCGGATGAACAGCTCGCGGAAGAGTTTCCTGATGTACGCGTAGTCTGGCTTGTCGTCGAACCGCAACGCACGTGTGTAGTGCAGGTAGGCGGTGAACTCTGCAGGGAAGCCGCGGCACAGCGACTCGATGGGTGTCGCCATCTTCTTCTCGAGGATCTTCTCGTACTTCTGGCGCTTGGTGGCCGCGCGGAGGGCCTGCCACGGGAGCTGGCCGCGGAGGAAGTACACAAGCACGTAGCCGAGGGCCTCGAGGTCGTCACGGCGGGATTGCTCGATGCCGAGATGCGTGTTGATGGAGGCGTAGCGAGCCGTGCCCGTGAGCGACTTGTGCTCGCGGTACGGAATGTGCTGGTGCGTCTTGGGGTCGCGGTAGCGCTTGGCAAGTCCAAAGTCGATAACCTGCACGGTTGTTTGGCGTTTGCCGAGGCCGATAAGGAAGTTGTCGGGCTTGATGTCGCGGTGCACAAAGTTCTTGGCGTGCACGTACTCGAGCCGCGTGATCATCTGGTCAGCGAGCATGAGCACAGTCTT
>PPCM01001504.1_pt1 | contig 10352 bp, 4 predicted proteins | sample 1555541 | NCBI WGS metagenome assembly PPCM01 (sample SAMN05284479, study PRJNA326546) | Marine sediment metagenome, whole genome shotgun sequencing project. | isolation source: marine sediment | place: Germany: Wadden Sea | collected 2012-09-05 | reverse complement strand
CTCTTGCTTGGGCCGACATCGCAGAGGGCGATGGGAAAGTCCTCCTTATAGAGGCCCCGAACCTTTCATCCGCCGATGTTGAATCTTCCTTCGGCCTGGGATCGCAGAACCGGAGGCTGATGAACACCTCAGCTGCCAAAATCCTCTCTGCTATTGGCGTGTATCATGACTGTCCACTACACAAGCACCCGTACACCAAGCGCGCCATCGCGGAGGTGTTCCGAATGTTACACGCTGCCTATGTCCGGCTCAACGGCGGCAAGGCCCTCGTGCGTATGAAGAAGCCGCTTGCCCAGAAAGAAGCGGTGAACGAGTGGGAGGGAACCCCGTCACCCGCCCGCCACATGGGCACCGCCAGCGCAAATGAAACGTGGGACGCCGAGAACCCTGGAGTGGTCGCCGGCATTCGCTTCGTGCCATCATCGAACATTCCCGAGGCGTCGGACCTCGACATCATCCCGGTCAATTGCTCATACGAGTCGCTGACTGCTACAGTGCCGCAGTACCTGAGGGGCATGCTGGTGAGTCAGTGGCGGTGCACGTTCATGCACAAGCTGTATTGCTGGCTGTACTCCCCGGACACCAAGCCGGTGTTGCCAACTGGCATCTCGATCACGTGTGAAGCAGTCCGTGAACACGCTCTGTTCCAAACAATGGAAAGTTGCGCGATGCACCACCCCGGTAGTGTCGACATTAACCTGATTCGACGCCCCGAAAACGAACTGACGGCTCTCATCCGAGCCACAAGAAAGGCCCGCCGCATGGAAGAGGCCGACATCGGGAAGAACACCCAGACGCACGCCGGCGCCAGCGAGGAGGCCGCCACCAATCGAACTCCCGGCTCGACGTCCGCTGCCGACGTCCAGCCTCAGCGCGCCGACGCGCCCATAGATAAGAACGTTTCCAAAGCCTCACAAGGGCCTGAACCCGGCCCGACGGCCGTCGAAATCCCATTCACCGAACTCTCGAACGGACAGACGCCTATTGTTGGTGTTATCGACTTCGAGAGTGCAGCAGCTGTCAGTAAGACATCGTTTATCCCCGTGGAGGGCGCTGCAGTGTACTTCGCGCCGCGCGAGGGCAGGATGGTCGCGTACATGCACGGCCTGTTCGCCGTCGACGTGCCGATATGCGCCATCAGGCAATCCATGTCATCATCCGAAATTTCCCACGGACTCCCCCCGGCTTCGTTCGTCGACATCAGGACGGGCAAGCCACCCCACGGGTACGCTGACACGTTCCCAACCCCGAAACGCTGGCTCGCCGCCCTCTACGAGGCCCACGTTAGGCTGGAGGAGGCCTGCGGCGAGATGATACACCTTGTTGCGAAAGGCGACACGATGGAGCGGGGAATCTTGACAGACACCCGCTGGGTCGAAACCCAGGCGATGCGCGACTTCTTTAGTCAGCGTCTAATTGACGAGTCCCGCTTCGAACCTTCCCTGGTCTGCATGGGCTTCCCGGCCGCCGACTGGGAGAACAACACCCGTAATGAACTCTGCGAGTGGACCTCGCATTGGCAGAAGCGCAGCGAGCCCCAATCGCACTGCCCGTATCACCAGAAGTGTCAACCCGGGTTTCACTGCGCGCTCGGCGACGTGATCATATTTGCGGCCCGAACCACCGCCCTGGCAAACGCCGTGAAGGACGAGCAGCTGCCAAACCCTGGTGCCGTCCTTGCTCGAACCTTACGAGACAACGAATTCTGGAGCGACGGTGACCTGGCCGCCCAATCATCGAAGTACCTCATCTCCCGCGCCGTCGTTTGTCATCACATGCAGTCAGCAGACGACCAGAGTGCCATCAGAGGCAAGATGACGGTGGCCAACACGCCCGAGCGAAAGTTCAGCAGCGCCCAGAACGTTCTGCCGATTCTGCGGTGCGAAAAGGGTATCCTGCTCACCCGTAGAGGCGCGGATCGGTTCCAGTGCTGGCTCTGGACGCTCACGGAGGCCCTTAAACGAATGTTCCCGGAGCTCACCATCTCCACGGACACGCTTCTCGAGATGAAGTCATTCGACGCGATTAGCGATGATCGTATCCCCCGTATGTCCCACCTGGTGCAGGCATGGCCGGCTAAGGAGGAGATGATCACCAAACTGAATCATGTCAACATAGCCGCACACGTTCTTCCTGCGTCACTCCTCCAGGTACGAATGTTAGCAAACGTACACCCATCCGTGAAGGGCAACATCCCGTTCGCCACATATGTGTACATCCCGAAAGAATGGGGCGCACGGCTCACGGACGACGGGCTCCCCATCGGATCCTCATCGTGGTGGAAACGCTCGGCGAGCGAGAAGTACTCTGAGCCCCAGGCGACGCTCGACAGCCCCGCGGCCCCCCCTTGCCCGACATCCTCCCAAGTGACGGCAGGCTTCGCCGTTGACAATGGCGCTGGTCGTCGGTCCCGCTTTGCCGGCGAGGGCAACCGACGGGCGCTGGAGGGCCTGATCAGGACCGCTCAGAACGTTTCTGTCGAGGACCCGAGGGGCGACCAGCCCGGAAGCCCAGCCCGGCGCCCTCCCTCCCAGACGCAGCCCGCCCAGCGTGCACCACCTCCCGAACGTTCCCCACCTATGAGCGTGCACAGCATCCCCAGCCTGTCACCCGTCAGCGCGCCTGTCCCCGGTGAGCCGCGTCGCGCGCCCGGGGGGCCGAACGTTCCGTCTAAGCGCGAAACTGACGAGATAGTCGCCCTCAGAGCTCAAGTGGCCAAGTTGACGGACGAAGCAGCCGAGCGGGCGGCCCAACTCGAGCGCATGGAACTTCACCTCACTGAATCTTCTGAATCCGCTGCAAGAACTTGTGCGGCGGTCGAGGCTCTTTTGGCGTCGCAGGCCACACAGCGCAACGCTGAACGTGGCGTAGTGGCTGACATGGGACACGCCCTCATCACCACTCAGCAGCGCCAGCAGGAATCCATTGACCGCCTCTCGCAGACGGTAGCCTGGGCCCACCAGATGGCCTCTAGAGCCTCCAGCCAGTACATGGCAGCGCCTGCCATGTCCCCGCTGACGCCGCAGGCGTATGGCCTTCCGGCTCACGAAGCACCCTCTGCCCGCCAGGCAAACATGCCGGGCCCCATGAACCCTCTCTTCCCCCAGGGCCATCAACTTGGCCTGGCCGACCCTGGGCCCGGGTATGCCCCTCAGGGCCAGCCTCCGGCTCCGGGGTACCCCGGGCCCTCGCAGAACCCTCACGGCGCACCCCCCTGCCAACCATAACCGAGCCTGAACGGCTCGTAAATGTCTGAGATGAACGTTAATTCCTTCTTTTTATTTCTTCCACGGTGACGGGCCACCGACAGGGGGTGCAAGACACCTCCTAACCTTCCTGCCTACATCTAACCAAGGGCCTCTCGTCTTACACAGGTCCCAGAGCATGTGGTGCCGCATCGTCCGCCAATGAAGACGGCCACGTGTAATGGAAGCAACTTACACAGAAGTCAGTCACGCTTTATAAGAATCCCGAACACGCAAAAGTATCCTAACTGCAGGATAATGCGGCGAAAACTCCCGGACTTTGTTGTGGTTTCACTGAACACCCAATCACACTGGGTAGGAACCAGTTCGTTCGCGCCCGCTCTGAATTTTTGGCTAAGAACTGCTGATGCAAGGCATGTATCGTGCCTAGTTGCACAAGAGACATGGCTTTTCGCGAATGAGAGCATTAAGTACATGTTTGGTACCGAATATCGGTGCGCAGGTGAGAAAAGAGCACCAGATGTGGCTATTCGGCGTGCACCAGGGTCTGGGTTGGTTACAGTGCTGTCTCCTGCAGCCCTATGGCAGGTAGCAGTCAGAAGCCACCGGTGCCCATGCCCCCGGATACAAATCACGGCGGTTGAATGCTCTCCGCTGCTGTTCTTGGTGAATGTTTACGGCCCAGCATCCAACGTTGCAGGAGCAAAGGAAGAGTTCAGGAAAACGTTTGAGAAGGCTATGTTGGCCCTCGGACATGCCCAGTTTGTTGCCATTGGTGACTGGAATATTGACCCCGGCTCGCTCCCTGGCCGTTGGAGAGATACCCTCAGAACATTAGGTGCGTCAATCCTGACTCCACCGTGCCCAACGTACCTGGACAGGACCACCCCGGACTTCTGCATATGTAAGACGGATCGCGCGATCAAATGCACTGTATCGAACTTTGATAAGCTGCGCTTCGGGTGGAGGGGGTCGGCCCACGGTGCGATCGCGATATCGATCAGTGGCCTCCGCCGTCCCCCACCCAAGGGCCCGCCGCTGACCATCCCACGGTGCCAACGCCTAGGGCGTCGAAAGGTTGATTGGGAGAGCTACAGGAGAATTGAAGTGGGCCCGGTCGCGACTGCAAACGTCACAGACATGGAGCAAGCCATCTCAGGCCACATAATCAAGAATGTGACTGAAGCGTCAACGAAAGTTAAAGACGGGCGCAGACAACAGCCCCCCATGCCGGACGTAATCAGGGCAAAGCTATTCGCTGTGGCAAACCCCATGGAAAACCCCAAGCTTCTTGCCGAAGCCATCAAAGAATGGGCGGAGGAACATTGGAGCCGCCGACGGGCTGAGTGGGAGGAGAGGATCCTCTCCCACAGCTCGGAAAGCTTTCGCGCAACAAGAAACCGCCTCGACCACGCGCTCGCAATGTGGTTTGATGAAGACGACAACTGTGGGCCGCCGTCCACTCTCATCCATGAAGATGAACTGGAAAGCGAACCTGCGGGCGTGGCGAACCTTTTAGTAGAACAGTTTGCCGATGTTAGTTCGGGCCGAGAGCCAGTCTGGTCAACTCTACCAGCTCAACTGAACAATGAAGGCCTGCCGGAAAATTTGGATGAAATAGTCATCCGCGCAATCTCGCGGCTGGCAGACTCAGTCCCGGGCCCTGACGGGATCCCGGTCCGAGCCTACAAAGACGCTCACCGCACCGTCATCCAGAATCTTTGTCGCCTCGTCCATGAGGCTCTCAGAACTGGTACGTGCCCCAGGGCGTGGACATATGCTGAAATTGCACCGCTACTCAAGGCGGGCAAAGACCCGATCCTGCCCGTCAGCTACAGGCCAATCTCACTGGTTCCTGTTGGCTACCGAATATTTGGCCGTGTAATCAAGTGGCTGCTCATGGATCACGTCAAACCACTTCTCCCGAACAGCCAATACGGGTTTAGACCCGGTAGGCAAGCACAAATGCTGATCACCGCTTTGACGGATCTCCACGAAAGGCCAGGCCCACGGTGGACAGTCCTCCTTGATATCGCGAAAGCTTATGACACGGTGCCTCGGGACCTGCTCATAAGGAAACTTATTGAGATGCGTGTCCCGACGTACATTGTCGCAACAATCCAAAGCACTCTGCAGGAGTCGTGGATAGCGGTCCGAGGAGGCAGCAGATGGGTCCGCACAAACAAGGGCGTTAAGCAGGGCTGTGTTGTCGCCCCCCTGTTGTTCATTGTATTTACCGCGAACTGGGGCTCCATGGCACATGACATTATGTCCGGGCGAACACCCAATCCATGGGAGCCCCCCAGGAACATTTCATTCACATCTCCTGACGCCGCGATGCCTCTGATCTACGTAGACGACACAGCCATCACTGGTGCAGTCCAGGAAGAGGTAGAACGTTCAGTCGAGACATGGATCGACATCATCCACCAACACGAACTTAGTGTGAATGCAGCGAAATTCGAACTCATTGCGCACGAAGAGGACGAAGTGGTCCAGATACATGACAGGGTCATCCAAGCGGGATCCAGGGTTAGGTATCTTGGGGCCTTCTTCTCGTCTGGCCGGTCCCCGACCAAGGCGATGGTGGAGACGAAATCTGAACAATGCTCGAGGCTCGGCAGACTAGCCGCCCTGTCAGGTCTTACACACAAGAGCGTACTTGCCGGTGTATCACATCAAGCACTGTCAGCGTTCCTGGAGCCGGCTCTCGAATATTCGTGTGAATCCTGGGGCACAGCTGTGGGCGGCCCTCGGGTGTGGGCCACCTGGGAAGGTACACTTACTGGGGCAGGCCCGGGTGGTGGACTGCCCGCCAGAATACAGAACGGTCGCGTCTCGCTTAAAGGCAGACTTATGATAACAGCATCGAGGTGGAACGACGGCATAGCGAAAGATCCTCTGCTTATGGACTCCCCACTGGGGCTTGTCTGGTCAAATCCGGCCAGAAACGGCTGCGTGGCAAAGCTTAAGGCACTGGCTGCCCTCATCCCTCCAAGCACATCTCCACGAAAGTTTGTACATCGTCACGAAATTGACGTGGCCCATCACTCGAGGACAGCGGCCAGCTATCTCGAATTTATGAATGCTAGAGCCAAGGCAGACATGCAGCGAGGTCTGCCGCCGAAGATGATGAACCCGGCTCTGCGGCGTGGAGATTGGACCCTAATCACGGTCTTTGCAGCTAACATGATGCCATCAGCCACGAAACAATCATTCAAACGGCTGATTGAACTTTATACACCCCTCAACAAAGAGGCAACAGAAGCCGTCCGGAGCGTATGCCCCTTGTGCAACGCGAACACCGAACTCCAGACGATAGCAAACATCTGCAGGCCAAGGATGTCCGACGAGGGGAAACATGCCATAGTCATGGCCTGGGCGGCAACCTCTGCGCGTGGCACGGCATCTCACATTATTGGAGAATGTCCAAGCATCACCCGGCCACCGTCGTGGTCTGCACTATGGCATGCAGCAACGAACTATGTCGCCAGAAGAGAAACACTGGAGTCGATTGACCACCCGTGGATGGCTGAGAACAGGCCGCTCCACATCCTGCACGCCCTCTTACGGCGCAGACCAAAGAATGTCACGGACACGCTAAGGAATATTGTGGCGCAGTACGCGCAGAAGTGCGAGGACAACCTCCTCCTCATCCGATTATAAACCCGCGACGACGAACATTTAAATCCTCAGAACGAGGTTGCACGTGACAAGTACAACACCACACCCACACCCAGTAGGCCCGGTGCCCTATGCGTGCCACTTCCCGAGCTCGTCACAACGGGCAATGGGGTAACCCACGGTCAGTCCCGCCTGAACATTCCCAAACACGCAACAGCGCGGTCCCTCACCCGCACAGGTGAGGGCAGGAAGGAATTGTGACAAGAACGTTGGAGTGTGCACATGTGCTCTGGGATTCAACCTACGTCAACCTGAAAACACGGTAATGGGAACTTTATGCGGTGTGCACTTGGTCACCCATAGTAAAGACCAGCCAATAGGCCGGCGCTCACGTGAAATACGAGCATGTATCCCTAACAGCAGCGCGGGGTGGCGGCCCCAGCCTGCCAGCTGCACGAAACGGTGCAGTTAGACGAGTCCTGCCATTGCAGAAAAGCACTCAGTCAGGGTGACGCAAGTAGGTCACGCAGAGGCCGTGTGAGTCGGTGGCATGGTCGGGGGAAGGAGCATAATACGTACCTCGACCCAGTCCGACCTCTTCCCCAGTCACCCCATAGGATAATAATGGATTACGGTGGCGGGTAGTTATAACATAAATTCATTCATTCACATGTGAGGCGGAGTCCTCGATGATCCCTCAGGCTTGGAGATCCTCGATCTGTTGGTGTATCTCCTCCTTCCAATCGGGACGAACGGGGCGCGGCTTCGCGTGGGGCAGCGGCGCGTCGGGTCGGAGGTTGATGGTGGCGGCTGGCAGCAGCGCTCCGTCGGGGTGGAGCTCGTCACTGAAAACGTCGGCGTGCTTCTGCAGGCACTCACGCAGCTTGTCACGCTTCTGGAAGTCCTCGGCGATGTGTACGCGGTCGACCGGGTTGCCCTCGGGGGCGGCGTCGATGGCGTCGATGTAGCGGTGTTCGGGGAGGTTGACGGCTTGGTCATTATCCTTGATGGATGGCATGATCACTTGGATGCCGTGGTCAGTCATCATCCCGAGATGGCGGAGGAGGTCAGCGCCTAGGAGCACCTTCTCCCTCTTGCCTGGTATGACCTGAAGCTCCCACTCGAGGTTAATGGGATACTCGGACAGCGATGGCAGGTGGAGCTGGACTCGGGCCACTCGGTTCTCCTGACTGACGGCCTGGTCGGCGAACTCGTAGGTCTTATCGCTGTAGCGGATCTGGACTGCCTGGTCGGCCATCATGCGGTCGAGGAGACCAGCGCTCAGGCAGGTGACGCAGGCGCCAGGGTCGATGATACCTTGGACCTCGTATCCATCGAGGTGACACGGCGTGGTGATGGTGGTTGATGCCGGCGTGTCGGTGGCGACCTCGCCCAGTGGACCGTTCGCGGCGTTGTTTGCTAGGCGCCGGGAGCGCCGTGGCTCGGCCGTGTCGTTGCCCGTGTTGGGGACGGTGGTCTGCGCGGCGGTCTGCGCTGTGGTGTCGGGTGTCGTGCTGTTCCGGTTCAGTCGCCGGTTTCGGTTTGGCGTTGCCCCCGGAGGACTGGCGCTTCAGGTACTGACACTCGGTTGTGTCGTGCGTACTGTTGTGCCCGTGCTGGGAGCAGAACTTGGTGTAGGAATCAGGGATGGAGTACTTGGAGCGATCGCGGAACTGTTGATAAGGATCGTCCCCGGGAACCTTGCGTGCTCGAGGCTTCGTGCCTTGATGGGAGTTCGAATGTGTACCCACATTGGATACAACATCGGACTCGACCACGGTCGGGTTTGTCTGACCGGCGGCCGGACGGCTCGGGTTCGAGTCTCGGTCGGTGCATAAAAATGCGCGCCAAGGGAGCAACATATTGCGCTCGTGATCGACCGGCATGTCGCGCAGCTTCTGCAGGGTGTCCGCCACGCGCGTGTCACCGTTCTCATCCTCACCCTTGGGGAGGCGCACGGCTTCAATGAAGAACTCCTTGGCGGCGGGCTCGGCCCGGCGGAGTGCGATGAAACGAATCGCCAACAAGATCATGGCGGGCGACAGTGCTTCATAGTCCGGGGCGGTCACGTCAGGATTGAGCTCGCATATGTGGTCCTCCAGGTCGTCAATGGACCGTCGGACCGTGTTGCGAGGGCCGGTGAGTGTCAGCGTCAGCTCACGGATCGCCTTCAGGCGCACGCTCCGATCCAGGTTCGGGAGCAGCGCTAGGTAGAGATAAGGGAGGTACTCTTGGGCCTCCGCCAGCAGAAGGTCGGCGATCCCGCCAGCCGTGTCGTCGTCATCATCCAGCCACTGGTTGATGCGGTCCTCGTCTGGCAGCTTCGCGTCCGTCACGTCGTTTGTCAGCCGCAGACGGGGAGTGATAAGAGTTTCAGCCCCCTCGGACCTCGCCGCGGGGAGGCGGGCGCGTAGCTGGGCCAGGACGGCCTCGAAATTGGAGGTGATGGTCTCCAGCGCCGCGGGCATGACTGTCTTGTCGTACACATCGGCGGCGCAGCGGGCAAGGAAGAGACGATCATGATTGAGTTGCGAGAGTGCCGCTTGATAGCCTCTTGCGAGGCTGGGCGGCACCTGGGTCTCGGTGAGATGGGACAATAGTCCCGTCTCGGACTCTCGGGCCCGAGACGCGACAGTGTCAACGGTAACGGTGTCCAGGAGATCCTGGAATGTTTCGTATGTCTCGGAGGCGATCCAAGACGCGGTCAGGTGCCTCTGAGCCGCGACCGACAGAGTTCGGACGAAAGCTCGGGGGCAAGTACGGTTAGGCAGCGCGGACTTCCACTCGCGGAAGAGCGCAGTCAAGGAGGAAGCGGAAAACGTCATTAATAACAGTTATAACTGTAGCAGACGCGGGGATGCTTCACTTTCGGAACGTCGATTTATAGATCTTTAAAGGTCGTCGGGAACACTGCAACCGCACCGTACCACCGAAACCAAGTGGAAGGAGGCGGAGGAGAAGGTGAAGACCATTGCTCCCCTACTAGAACATGACGAGGAGTGGTTGGCGACCAGGCCGTTAAAGACCCTTCACAGGATGCTCCGAGGGGCTACAGCCGAGATGATGAAGGACGTGAGGGACGTGGTGGCGGCGTACGCCAATCACACGGAAAAATCAACCCTCGTGATGCGCAAAGGATAAAGTCTGTTGACCAGCCCTGTGGGGCCGCTCAGCTGTTACGGGCAAGCAGCCGGTCTCTAGGGACCAGGTATAAGCAACAGAACCCTGTCTACGAGGGGGGGCAGTCCCTACGTAGACCCTGATAGCGACCAATCGGTCGGGGCATACTCCGCTGGAGAATGGGGCCTGACGGTAACGTGGCGAAGGGGGATGGCGACAAGAGCTCGCCTAGGGGGAAGTGACGCGCGCTACGAACAGGGGCGTGAACGCCCGGGCACTGGCGGCAGGAGGGTGCCGTTCCCTTATGCCGTGTACTCCCGGCCTAGAGCTCTGTCGTGCTGCAAGACAACGGCAGCAAAAACGGCGGGGCCCGTAGTATTATAAATCGTTTATCGTTTATCG
>PPCM01001503.1_pt1 | contig 10358 bp, 5 predicted proteins | sample 1555541 | NCBI WGS metagenome assembly PPCM01 (sample SAMN05284479, study PRJNA326546) | Marine sediment metagenome, whole genome shotgun sequencing project. | isolation source: marine sediment | place: Germany: Wadden Sea | collected 2012-09-05 | reverse complement strand
TTAATGGGGTTGGTAACAAATGTTCAACCGTAAATGCACCATTATCATTTGTAGCATTTTGATCACTAACCAAATTTACAACAATATCAATTGTATATACTCCTGTTGCTGTTAAATCAGCAGTAGCGGCAAACGTATGTTGGTAAACCGATCCAGAAGTTATTACAGATGTTATTGTTTCAACAATTGGAGTTCCGCCGTTAAGCACATAACTAATATCAAAATTAGAAATATCGCCTCCACCTAAATTTTGAATTTCTGCAATAATAACACTTCCCGCACCTAAGTCGCATGACGACAATGGAGCCACAAGGTTAAGAACAGCCACATCAGGTGGTGGAATTTCTCTCAGAATAAAGTTATCTACAAAAGCAACGTTGCCCGGCGGATGTGAATTTGAACTATATCTGTTTGATGCCTGAAAAGCAACTTCAAATTGTGTTCCTGCAAAAGCAGTTAAATCGAATTTAATGGTTGCATACGGATCATTATAAGATGTGGTTGGATTAAATTCAACCTGTCCGTTTATGTCGGCAGTAGGAACACCATTAATTAAAACTCTAAACCATGAATAAGTTGGTCCGAATTTATAGTATTGTTTTAGATCAATTAATAGTTCAGCGGTTGATAACTGCGATGCATCAACAAGACAAGTGTAAGCTAGTCCGTGATGTGTAGAATTAATATTCCATGCATCAGCAGAAGTAGTTGAACTTGATGAACCAACCCAACCTGTTCCACTTGCATCACCTTCCATCTTGAGTGCATAATTACTTCCCTCATTAAAAACTGCTACACTTGCATAATCACCGCTTGTGAAATCTAAGAATGTAGTTGCACCAGACTCAAAGTCTTCAGTAAAAGGAAAGCTATTAATTATTTCAAGATTTTTAACTGAGCTTGTTAGTTGGTCGTTAGCTGGATTAATATCACTTGCAAAGTTTACAGAAGCTAAACAATTATACGTTCCGGGAACTGAAAAATCAGCTAAGCCTGTAAAGGTATAATCTAAAGTTGCACCACTTGCAATGGTTGATGATATGGTTTCTGTTACAAAGGTGCTACCACCATCTATTGAGTAAGCCACATTAAAATTAGAAACTCCAATTGCTCCAAAATTCTTAATACGAATACTTACCTGTTCCGAAGATGATAAATTACAACCTGTATTTCCAGGGGTTAACCATTCAACAACCGAAAGGTCATAAGCTGGATTTAAATCGATAACCACGTTATCAACAAATACATTTGGACCATAACCAGTAACTCCATCAAATTTAACATAAACGATACTTCCCGCATACTGGGTTAAATCAATATTCTGCGTTATAAAACTTCCCGGAGTTGTATATGAAGCTCCATCATTAGAGTTTAACTCAACTCCTGTTTTGCTCCAGACGACTTGCCATGTTTGACCATTATCGATAGACACCGATACGTTTAGTTCATCATTTAAATAACCAGCATCAAATCCGCTTGACCAATCAAATGATAAATTACCCGGTGAATAAAGATTAATTGGAGGAGTTAACATCTCAGCATTTCCAGCAGGCCAATAAAAGAAATTACAATATGCCGAAGAAAACTGATAGGACGCCCACGAATTGGCTCCTTGAATAGTCCAGTCTTGTGGAGGCCAGGCTGAAAAGCTTTCGCTCCATGGAAATGAATTAATACTCGGAATGGATTCAATGTCGATAAGTGCTGTATCATTCTGCATAACGGCATCACCAAGAACGCTTGCACCAAACTCACATGAATAAGTACCGGTTGAACTAAAGTTCGCCGTTTGACTAAAAGAAAAGTCTAATACATCTCCGGAGTTTAAAGTTCCGGAATATGTTTCGGTTACATACGACGAGCCACCATTTATGCAATAGAATAAATCCATTCCGGTGATAGCCGTTGTTCCATAGTTACGAACCTTTATATTCACCGTTTCGGAGGAAGTCAATCCTGCACTGGAAACCGGAGCTATCCATTCAACAGCTCCAATATCGGTGGCACTTGAAGAGAAAACTGAAAAAGCAGTTGTTTGCTCATATCCGGTTTGAAATAAAACCTGACCAGATGCAACACCTAAGGCAGGTGTAACTTCATACCATCCATTAGCAAATGTCCAACCATCACCTTCGCTATCATAAGCCTTAAACACGTATTCACCTGGATATATGCTTATATTTCCGTTGTACGAATAACTATTGTTACTACCTGGTCCTCCATTAAGGACGACACTCCCATCAAAACTGTTAATAATTTCCCATGAACACTCAGCTGCGTAACCGCCATAATAAACCTGCACCTGTACAGATTCTTGCGAAAACACAGTTTGCGTTAAGCTGAATAACAATATCCAACCTGTGATAATCTTTACCATTGTCTTTGCCATAAGCACATAAAATAAGCGTAATAGCCCTAATAGCGTCTATTACAAAACCTTACAACTCGCCTAAAATAAGCAGTAAATATATAGAACTAAAAAGAAATAAACAAATTATAAACATTTAAATAATTTAGGGGTTTCAGAGCGTTTCAGCTATTTTTTTGAGACCAATTTAGACCAAAAAATAAAGACCAGAATTATTTAAAATTTTAAGAGAAGATACACATCTGTTTTTCAGATTGATAATCTTATTTTTTATAGAAACTATGCAGCATTTTATATTTAGATGTTCCGATTATTTCAACAAGTTCTTTTTCACTTGCCTTTTTCACATTTGCAACGGATTTAAAATGCGTTAGCAACTTAGAAATTGTAGCAGGTCCAAAACCAGGAATCTCCTCTAATTCAGACTTTATGAAATCTGCGGATCGTTTATCACGGTGAAATCCAATTGCAAATCGATGTGCCTCGTTTCTTAAAAACTGAATCAACTTTAACGATTCAGAATTTTTGTCCAAATAAAGCGGTACTGGATCGGTTGGAAAATATATTTCCTCCAATCGTTTAGCAATTCCAATAATCGAAATCTTTCCTCGCAGGTTAATTTCATCAAGTCCTTCAACCGCTGCACTTAATTGTCCTTTTCCTCCATCAACAATTATTAACTGGGGCAGCGTTTGTCCCTCGTTTAACAGTCGCGTGTACCTACGCATTATTACTTCTTTCATTGACCCAAAATCGTCAGGACCAACAACGGTTTTAATATTGAAGTGTCGATAATCTCTTTTACTGGGTTTACCATTTTTAAAAACTACACAGCTTGCCACAGGGTAGGTTCCCTGGATATTAGAATTATCAAAACACTCAATGTGGATGGGTAATTCTTTCAATTGCAGATCATCCCTCATTCTATTCAAAACCCGAGTTTCCCTTTTTTCCTTTTTAGGCTCCGACTCTTGTTTTCTTCGATCTAATGCAAAATATTTAGCATTCCTTAATGAGAGATCTAAAAGCATGCGTTTCTCACCGCGTTTAGGGATGGTAATTTTTGCTCCTTCTATTTGATAATCAACAGGAAAAGGTAAGATAATCTCTGTTGAATTACTAAACAGTCTACGGCGAATATCAATAACGGCTAGCGTTAATAACTCCTCTTTCGACTCATTAAGTTTCTTTTTTAACTCAATCGTGTGCGACTGAATGATTGCGCCGTTTACAACTTTCAAAAAATTAATGTATCCGTTGTTATCATCACTTTCAAAAGAAAAAACATCAATATTGTTGAGTGTTGGTGAAACAATTGTTGAGCGACTCTGAAATTTCTCAAGCAATACCAACTTATCTTTCACATGCTGCGCCTCTTCAAATTTATAATCTTCAGCAAAGTCTTGCATTAGACTTTTCATATATGTTATCACCGAGTGAATATTTCCCTTAAGTATCTTCCTAATATCCTCTATGGCCTTAAGGTACTCTTGCTCAGACTGTTTTCCTACACATGGTGCATAACAATTACCTAAATGATGTTCTAAACAAATCTTAAACTTCTTTGAATCAATATTTTGAATAGACAGGTTATGATTACAGGTTCTTAATTTGTAGAGTTGTTTCACCAAATCAAGAATAATTCGAACCAGACGAACAGAAGTGAAGGGTCCAAAATATTCAGATCCATCTTTAACAAAATGTCTGGTAGAAAAAACTCTCGGAAAAGGTTCATTCTTAATACAAATCCAAGGAAAAGATTTGTCATCCTTTAATAAAACATTGTACCGGGGCTGATACTTCTTGATTAGATTGTTCTCGAGCAACAACGCGTCTTGCTCAGTGGAAACAACAATATGTTTAATCGTAAATATTTTAGCAACTAATATTGCAGTTTTATTATTCTCATGATTTTTGTTGAAATATGATGCTACTCTCTTTTTAAGATTCTTCGCCTTCCCAACATAGATAATCAGTCCATCCTTATTAAAGTATTGATAGACGCCAGGACCAGATGGCAAACCTGAAATTTGTTTCTTGAGTTGTTCTATCCTATCAGTCATAAAATGGATTAATCCACAAACAAATTAGTTAATTCAAACTTGTTACCATCAAACAAACCTTTATCGCCAATTTTCAACGAAGGAATAACAAGCAAAGCCATAAAAGAAAGTGTCATAAACGGTGCACGTAAATCAGACCCATAATCTTTAGCTTTTGAATTAAGCTGCTGATATTTATCTGCAACTATCTCTCCTGGCTCATGACTCATTATACCCCCAATAACGAGTGGCAAATGGTGTAAATCATCACCCGAGCACGCCACAATACCTCCCTTTGATTCAATTATTGCATTAATGGCAGCTAAAATATCATCATCATTTGTTCCCACAGCGATAATGTTATGACTGTCATGAGCTATACTACCGGCTAATGAGCCTTTCTTAAGATTGAAATTTTTAATAAACCCAACCACAGGCTCGGTATTTTGATATCTGTTAACAACCACAATTTTCAGGAAATCGCGATCAGCATCACTTACAACAAGACTATTTTCGACCTTTGCTACTGCAATAATTTCCTTGGTAACAAGTTCCCCATCAATCGCTTCAATAATTCTTATTTTATCACCATCCTTTCCAGCAACCTGAATCTGCTTACTGGTAATTTTTTCGCAATTAAAATTATTAATAACCTCTATGGGCTCATTATTCATTAACTGTTCCTTTCCATTGAAAACGAGCTTTCCATCAATATACGTGGATAACACATTAAAAGTCTGCAAGGAATCAACGACACAAATATCGGCAGGATCACCCTTTTGTAGGGTTCCAACATTTAGATTATAATGCTCTTTAGGATTAACTGTTGCCGATCGAAGCACATTAAAAAGATCCAGCCCTTTTGCCATTGATCGCTTAAGCAGTAAGTTTAAATGTCCGTTGATCAAATCGTCGGGATGAGAATCATCTGTGCAAAGCATAACCATATCAGGATATTTATCTATCAATGGCCAAAGGGCTTCATAATCTTTAGCAGCACTTCCTTCCCTTATCTGGATTTTAATTCCACATGCTATTTTTTCTTCAGCTTCCTCAACGCTGGTACATTCATGATCTGATGTAATACCAGCCTTGGCATATGTTAGCAAATCAGTCCCAGATAATCCCGGCGCATGACCATCAATGGGTTTCCCTTGTTTTCTAGCATATTCTAACTTTTTGCCAACCTCCTCATCACGATAAATTACCCCTGGGAAGTTCATCATCTCTGTTAAATACAGAATATCTTCCCGCTCAAGAAGTTCTTTAATTTGTTGAGAATTTATAACATGACCTGCTGTTTCGAAACCAGTGGCTGGCACACATGATGGTGCACCAAAGTGAAATTTAAACGGCACCTTTCCTGCATTCTCAATCATATACTCAACGCCATGCATCCCACAAACATTGGCTATTTCATGCGGATCAGAAACCGTTGCAACCGTACCATGCCTGACCGCCAACTTTGCAAATTCACTAGGAACCAACATCGAGCTTTCAATATGTACATGAGCATTGATAAGTCCCGGAAGAATATAAACAGGCTCCTCTACAGGCTTACGTATCACATCAACCACAACCCCATCATTAACAATTATGGCTCCTTCAAAAACTTCTCGACTTATAACATCAACAACATTTCCTCTTATTTCACAAATCATAACAATATATTTTTTGTTTCACGTGAAACCAAGCAAACTGTTCCACGTGAAACACTACCTTCCTAAAAAGACCAATAGCACATTTATATCAGATGGAGAAACTCCCGAAATACGAGAAGCATGGCCAATTGTAGCCGGCTTAATGTCACCTAGCTTTTGACGAGCCTCTGTAGACAAACTGTGAATTTTCGAGTAATCAAAATCATCATGAATCTTGATATCTTCCAATCTTTTAATTTTATCGGCAATTACTTTTTCACGTTCAATATACCCTGAATACTTTATAGCAATTTCTGTTGCTTCTAAAATCTCCTCCGAACGAGCATCATCCAAATGTATGAGATTTCCAATTGACCCTTCCAATCCTTTTAAATCATTAATAGCAAGTTGCGGTCTTAATACCAAATCATATAGTTTTACCTTTTGTTTTATTGGAGATGTATTTACACGCAAAAGAATATTATTAACCAATTCGGGTTTTACACTCGTCTTTTTAAAACCATCTATCAGCTCGTTAATTTTACCATACTTCTGTTGAACTAAATCTAATCGATCCTTGCTGGCCAAACCAAGCTTAAACGCTTTTTCGGTGAGGCGAATATCAGCATTATCCTGACGTAATAAAATCCTATACTCTGCGCGAGATGTAAACATACGATAAGGTTCATCAACCCCCTTTGTAACCAAATCATCAATAAGAACTCCGATATAGGCCTCATCTCTGGCTAGAATAAAATCGGGTTTACTATTTACTTTTTGATGACAATTAATTCCAGCAATTATACCTTGAGCTCCTGCCTCCTCATAGCCGGTTGTACCATTTATTTGTCCAGCAAAAAACAGATTTGCTATCTTCTTTGTTTCTAGCGTATGCTTTAGTTGGGTAGGATCAAAGTAATCATACTCGATTGCATAACCCGGTCTGAAAATCCTTACGTTCTCAAAGCCACTTACCTTTTGCAAAGCCTTTAACTGTACATCCCATGGCAAGGAGGACGAAAATCCATTTAAATAATATTCAATTGTATCATGCCCCTCAGGTTCCAGAAACAACTGATGACTATTTTTTGCAGCAAAGGTCACCACCTTATCTTCAATACTCGGACAATAACGAGGTCCGATACTTTGAATTGTTCCGTTAAATAATGGAGATTCTTCAAAACCTGTCTTTAGATGATCATGAACATCTTGATTGGTATGAGCTATGTAACAGCTGCGTTGTTTAAACTTAGGCCGTGTATTTGGCAAGTATGAAAACTGCTGCTCTTGACTATCGCCCTCCTGTTCTACCAGCTTTGAAAAATCAACAGACCGACCGTCAACGCGCAACGGTGTTCCTGTTTTCATTCTTCCTGTAGTGAACTTATGAGCCGCTAACTGCTCCGTTAATCCAATAGAAGGTTGCTCGCTATCTCTACCTCCCTTAATTTTGGACTGCCCAACATGCATCAAGCCATTTAAAAAAGTTCCATTTGTAAGAATTACAGTCTTTCCTTCGAAACGAATTCCTTGCCTGGTGACTACACCTTTAACAACTGAATCTTCCAAAATGAGTTCTGTAACCATATCTTGCCAAAAATCTAAATTTGGTAATTGCTCCAGAACCGTACGCCATTCTCTGCTAAACAAAAATCTGTCGCACTGCGCCCTTGGACTCCACATTGCAGGGCCTTTTGATTTATTAAGCATCCGAAACTGAATCATTGTTTTATCAGTAACAATTCCGGAATAACCGCCAAGCGCGTCAATTTCACGTACAATTTGTCCTTTAGCAATTCCACCAATTGCAGGATTACACGACATTTGTGCAATCTTCATCATATCCATTGTTATAAGCAAAACCTTTGAACCAAGTTTTGCAGCGGCAGCAGCAGCCTCGCTACCTGCATGACCAGCTCCTACAACAATTACATCGTATTTTGGTAACATAATATATTACAATTTGAACTTCAAGTGTATGAAGCTCCAACATAAAATTAAATAAATTGTTTGTAAAGATAGCTAGTATTAGAATAGCTTGAGGTAATAATCTTCTTTGGAACGCATCTCTTTCACTTCTTCATCGGTTTTATCATTATACCCGACCAAATGAAGAACTCCATGCGCCATTACGCGTTTAAGCTCATTTTCGAAGCCTATATCATTCGATACAGCATTCTCGACTACTCTATCAACACTTACAAATAAATCGCCTGAAATTTCGTCTTGCTCGTTGTAATTGAAAGTTATTATATCGGTATAGTAATCGTGATTAAGGTATTCCTTGTTTACATTGAGAAGATAATCGTCTGAACAAAAAATAATATTAATATCACCTACAGAGAAACCCTCAAGAACAATGAGTTTCTCTAAGGCTATGGATGCCTTTTCAGTATAATCTATTTGGAAGTCTATTTCTTCCGAGTGAAATTCAATAGCCAAAGCTAAATATTAAATACAAGTTCTACTTCTCTACCTTCATCTCTAAAATCGATCTTATCAACTAGATGCTTCATAAGGAAAATACCACGACCATGTGGCTTCTCAATATTTTCTGGAGTTGTTGGATCAGCTACGTCTTCGAAATTGAATCCATCGCCCTGGTCTGTAATAATGAACTTCATTACAGAATCTTTAACCTCATAAAAGAATGTTACATCTTTATCGGAATCAAGTTTATTTCCATGAAGAATGGCATTATTCACAGCTTCAATAATTGAAACCTGAACCTTTCCATATATTTCTGAACTTATATTGAACTCGGAAGTGATTTCATCAACCAATTTTTCAACTTCGTTAAGTGTCTTTAGCTCTGATGAATATTTAATTACTTTGTTCATTTAGTTTTCATTATTTAATTTAAGCAAATAGTCCTTGTACCTTTTGTTATAGTAATTATTAAGCTTCAAATTCTGATACTCGAATAATTCCTTAAAATTATTTTTTAATTCGTTATACTCAAAATATTTTTCAGGGTTACTTAATAATTCTTCTTTATTCTCTTTTGATTGTCGCTTCTTTTCAATCTCTCTTTCATTTTCAGCTTTCTCTGCTTCTAACAGGCGAGTAAGTATCAACTGCTGTCTGTTTAACAACTGTGGTGTTATATTCTTGTTCAACAGGTCTTTTTCGTTCTCGTCTACAAGTTTATTAATTTCGTTTAATATTTTTTGGGTTTCAGGTTTTATTCCACCCTTTTGTCCCATTTTTTTCATCATTTGCGAGAACATTTCCTGTTGCGCCATCATTTCAGCCAGCCTTTTGTTCATGGCATTCTTATCTTGTTTCGATCCTTTGCCTTCTCCCTTCTTCATTTGATCCATCATGCCCTGAATCTGTTGCTTCATTCCTTGTTGCATCTGTTTCAAGTCCTGCATCATTGGCATTCCCTGGCCAGGCTTCTGACATTGTTGTTCACCTTGCATTTGCATCGACATTTGTTCTTGCATTTGCTTTTTGGCCTCTGCTAATAGGAGCGCCAAATTGTTGGCAGATGTCATAATAAACTGCTGCTCGGTTGATGTTGCCCGTAAATTCAGATCTTCTAAATGCTTATCAACTCGTTTGGCCTTTTTCTGAATTTTCAGAATTTCTTTATTAATTCCGGTTCCCATTTGCGGAACACGCATAGCCAAAGCATTTAACGAATCCTTGATAATAACAAAGTCATCGTTTGCTTTGTTTTGGCGGTTAATTATTTCCTTAACCATAGGATCATTTCTATTAATCGAAGCCGCATCTAAAAGAATACTTTCCTCATCAAACGAAAAGCTAACCAGGTTTTCAATAATTTGCTGCAGGTCATCAAGATTTTCAGAACTTTGCTGCGATTGATTCTTTTTCATCATGGATTGAAGCGATTTAGCCATTTCCTGCATTTTTTGTGCATTCTTTTTCATGCCTTTCGATGCCTTGCTATTCTTTCCTTCTTCGAGATTTTCCATGTCTTGATCAAAGTTTTGTTCGCCTAGCTCAAAATCCTCATTCATGTCGTCCATGTCCATAGGATTCTTCATATCTCCATTCTTTTCCTGAGCTTCTTTAAACTTTTCTTCAATGTCTTTTAACGCTTCCTTTTGCTTCTCCTGCTCTTTCATGAGCTCATCCTTACTCTTCTCCTTTTGCTCAGTATCTTTGGCCAATTCCTCTTGGTCCTTCGCTAAATCTTCTAATTCATCGGCTACTTCGTTTAAATCCTTTTCAAGCTCATATTGCTTTAACATTTCCAGGTTACGCTCCAACTGCTCGGCTAAATCCTCGTATGACAATTCCAGATCTTCAGACAATTCGTCAATTTTCTTTTCGTCC
>PPCM01001502.1_pt1 | contig 10360 bp, 4 predicted proteins | sample 1555541 | NCBI WGS metagenome assembly PPCM01 (sample SAMN05284479, study PRJNA326546) | Marine sediment metagenome, whole genome shotgun sequencing project. | isolation source: marine sediment | place: Germany: Wadden Sea | collected 2012-09-05 | reverse complement strand
CCCATTGGCAAAAAGCTGGGATAGCGACCTTCAACGGGGCAGCCCGAATGATTGATGTTGATCAGATAGAGGTTGGTGGGCAAACTCTGACAGGGAAGAAAATCATACTGGCAACGGGCTCACTGCCCACACAGAACTCTTTTGAGGGAAGAGAATTCGTCCATGACAGTGAGTATTTTCTTAACATGAGCAGTCTACCTGAACGCATTCTCTTTATTGGCGGCGGATACATTTCGTTCGAATTTGCCCACGCAGCGAACCATGGAGGGGCATCTGAAGTCACTATCATTCATCGTTCATCACAACCTCTCAAGTCATTTGACAGTGACATTGCTCAAGTAGTGATGGAGGCAAGCACAGCTTCGGGTATCGACATAGTATTAAACACAACAATCCAACGGATTATACGAGAAGGTGACACATATATTGTAGAAAATCCCTCTGGAAAAGCATATGAGGCCGATCTTGTAATCGGAGCAATTGGGCGTCATGCCAATCTCAGCGTACTTAAAAATGGCTCTGGTAACGTTGACCACACATCAAAAGGAATCACCGTCAACAAGTACCTGCAAAGCGTCAGTAATCCCAGAGTATACGCCATAGGGGATTGTGCGAACACACCATACATGCTGGCACCCGTTGCAGATAAAGAAGGACAAACGGTTGCCAAGAACATCCTCCGCGGGGATTCTCATTCCGTCGATTACGATGGAATCCCCAGCGCGGTGTTCACCATCCCTAGCTTTGGCTCAGTTGGCTTGACCGAAGAAGCTGCTCAAAGAGAAGGGAAGGATTATCGGGTAAACCATGCTTCTACCACGGCATGGCCCTCCTCAAAACGAATAGGCGAACAGCATGGGGCATACAAAGTCATCATCGACAATAATACCGATTTGATTATTGGTGCTCACATTGCCAGGCACAATGCTGCTGAAGTCATTAATGTTTTTGCTCTGGCTATGAAATTCAAGATCAGGGCTTCTGAGCTTGCTGATTTCATATGGGCCTATCCAACATATACATCGGATCTAAAATACATGGTGGGTTAGTAGACAGGAGGAACCTGTGGAAAGGATTATCCACTTGAAGCGATTGAGCATCTGTGCAGGTTTTATGGCCTTCCATACCCTTGCAGGGGCACTAATGGGCTCCTTATTCCCACCCGGGGACTGGGTTAAACAACTCGTAAAACCCGCTTTTTACCCACCTCCAATAGCTTTCCCCATCGCCTGGACATTCCTGTATGGCCTTATGGGAATATCTCTGTGGCTATTCTGGTCTTCAGCAGAATCCAGAAAAAGAAAAGGGCTGTTTTGGTATGCCAGTCAATTAAGTGTGAATTTCTTGTTCACTCCTCTTATGTTCGGCTTACAAAGCACCCTTCTGGGACTCATTGATATTCTTATTCTTCTACCGATACTTCACATCACGATATTAGCATTTTATCGAAGTTCCCCAAAAGCAGCCTACTTACTCATTCCATATTCCTTATGGGTGTTTTATGCACTCGCTCTGGCCTTAAGTCTCTGGCTTCTGAATCCTTGATAAACGAACATAGCTGGATGCTGCACAACTGTGCTATTTGATATTCATAGGAGAAGTAAGATGCCACAAAACGCAACTCTGGACGGGAGAATAAAATTAGGAATAGCCAAATGTCTTCTCGGACATAAAGTTAGGTATGACGGCGCTCAAAAGCTTAATCGCTTTCTACGGGACACACTCGGCCAGTATGTTGAATGGGTTCCTGTTTGCCCTGAAGTTGAAACAGGTATGCCGGTCCCTCGCGAAGCAGTCAGATTGGTAGGAGATGTCAATTCTCCTCGGCTCGTTGGACGAAATACCGGAGAAGACTGGACAGATCGCATGCATGAATGGGGAGCCGAACGACTGAAACAACTCGAGCAGGAAGACATCTGTGGATACGTTTTCAAATACGGCTCTCCTTCCAGCGGAATGACTCGTGTGAAAGTCTATGGAGAGAGCGGCATGCCTCGAATGGAAGGTAGTGGGATATGGGCTCGCATGGTCATGGACCAATTTTCACATTTACCATTTGAAGACGACGGGCGACTCCATGACTCCCGACTTCGTGAGAATTTCATATCACGAATTTTCACACTCAAACGTTGGCGAGAGGCTATGGCTGACGGCTATACTCCTGGGAAATTGGTAGACTTCCACACTCGTCATAAAATGCTGATCATGTCCCACAACGAAGTTATGTACCGCGCTATGGGCAAACTGGTCGCCCAAGTAGGGACCGCTGATAGCAAGGACATTTTTTCACGATACTTTGAGATACTTTTCAAAGCGCTTTCCTACAAACATACTGTAAAGAAAAATGTGAATGTCCTTTCTCATGCGGTAGGATACTTCAAGAAGAATCTTACTTCGGCAGAGAAAGCTGAGTTACTTGAACTTATTGAGCAATACCAGAACGAACTCGTCCCACTTATAGTACCTATGACTATGATCAATCACTATGTCCGCAAGTATAAGAAAGAGTATTTGGAAAAACAGTATTACTTGCATCCATATCCTGCTGAATTGATGTTGAGGAACCATGTCTGATACCAGTCTAAACAATGAAGAGAACACAAAGACTGTTTGTGTTCTTGGGGCCACAGGATACGTTGGAGGACGCCTTGTTCCCAATCTTCTAAGGAAAGGATGGAAGGTCAGAGCAGTAGGTCGTTCTGCGTTTAAGCTACGGTGTAGGCCATACTCTTCCCATGATCGCTGCGAGGTTACTGAAGCGGATCTGTTTGACGTTGAATCTTTGAAGGACGCTTTGAAAGGATGCCACGCGGCCTATTACCTTGTGCACTCCATGCAAGGGCGTGGTGACTTTGCAGCGAAAGACCGAATGGCTGCACAGAACATGGTGCAGGCAGCCAAAGAAGCCGGGCTAAAACGTATAATCTACCTTGGCGGGCTTATTCCCAATGATCCAATAATCAGTCACCACTTACTTTCGAGAGCTGAAGTAGGTGAGATTCTAGCTGCAGGAGATGTCCCTTGTACGACCCTACGAGCCGGAGTCATCCTTGGATCAGGCAGTGCGTCTTTCGAAATTCTCAGATACCTAGTTGACCGATTGCCTGCGATGATAACACCAAAATGGGTACGCACTGAATCTCAGCCAATAAGTATTCGGGATGTCCTATTCTATCTTGTTGGGTGCCTTGACCACCCAGAAACTATTGGTGATGTTTTTGATATTGGAGGCCCTCATATTGAAACCTATGAGCGGCTCTTCCGTCTGTACCAGGAAGAGGCTGGACTCCGAAAAAGACTAATCCTTCCTGTTCCATTTTTAAGCCCAAAACTTTCTTCCTATTGGCTGGGCTTTGTTTCTCCAGTACCCGTTTCTTTGGCTCGCCCACTTGTCCTCGGGCTACGCAACCGTGTGATCTGTGAGGATTTTCGTATTCGTGACATCATGCCTCGTGAGCTCTCCGATGCGAGAACAACTATCCACAGATCTCTTGAGAAAATAAAACAGCAAGTTGTTGAGACGTGTTGGTCCGATGCTGGATCAATCGATTTCCCAGAATGGATAGCCTGCGGCGATGCCCCATATGCGGGCGGTACTGTCTTTGAAAGTGCTTATAGAATGAAACTACGTGGGTGTCCTGAAGAATTATGGGACAGCATCACTTCCATTGGCGGAGAAAATGGATGGTATTGTTGCGACACTCTTTGGAGATTTCGTGGATGGGTGGATAAATTATTCGGTGGCGTCGGCTTGCGTCGTGGACGCAAACATCCCTCACAAATTGCAATTGGCGATGCTCTTGATTTTTGGCGAGTACTTGATGTGCAGGCACCAGAACGTTTGCTTCTCCTCGCTGAAATGAAATTACCAGGCGAAGCGCTTCTCGAATTCTCCCTTGAACAGAGCGGAACAGGAGACACTATTTTGAAGATGACAGCCCGTTTCCTGCCACGCGGTCTCGCTGGAATGATTTATTGGTGGGCCATTTACCCAATGCACAGCATCGTTTTCAAAGGAATGGCAAAAAGCATGCTGAAGCAAACGTCGTGCACGGTCCTTGAAGGGCCAATTCTGGTGGAAGGGGCTGCCCCAAGATGCCGCCTGCCCAGGGCATAATAAAACCGAGAGGTCTGCATTGCTCGTCAATACGAAACGGATATTCGCACTAAATGATGCCCCATTGTCAAATGGTCCAATCGTATATTGGATGAGTCGAGAACAACGGATACATGACAACTGGGGCCTGCTTCACGCCCAAGAGTTAGCAAGTTCCGACCGCTCACTTATTGTGGTGTTCTGTCTTGCCCCTTCTTTTCTTGGTGCAACGCTCCGCCAATATGACTTTATGCTTCACGGCCTTGAAGAAGTTGCAGAAGAACTCTCCAGTCTAAACATCCCATTTTCTCTTTGTATTGGGGAACCTTCAAAAGAGATAACACGAATTGTTAAACAAGTTGGGGCTGGAGCTGTCGTTACTGATTTTGACCCACTTCGTATCAAGCAAAAATGGCAAAAAGAGGTGGCATCTACAATCGATGTTCCCTTAATTGAAGTTGATGGTCACAATATTGTCCCTGCACGATATGTTTCTGACAAACAAGAATACGCAGCCAGAACCATACGTCCCAAGATCCAACGCATTTCGCAGGAATTTCTTGAAGATTATCCAACATTGAAGCCACTAAAACAACAAGCTGACTTAAAGAAAACAGATTGGTCCTTTGTGTGGCGCTCCATAGTTGTGGATGACTCAGTAAAACCAGTCGAGCTTCTTTCTGGAGAAAAAGCCGCACGCCGTGCACTCTCTTTTTTTATTAATACGAATTTGCAAGGATATGCCGTAAAACGGAACGATCCAAATTCGGAGGGCACTTCTCGCTTGTCAGCCTATTTTCATTTTGGACAATTGTCGCCACAACGCGCAGCCTTAGAAGTCGCATCTTCCGGCAGAGGAGAAGATCAAGCGACATACCTTGAAGAACTGATTATCAGGCGGGAGCTCGCAGATAATTTTTGTTTGCATAACCCAGACTACGACTCATTACAGGGCGCTCCTGCCTGGGCTTTGAAAACACTTAAAGAGCATGAGCATGATCCTCGAGATTTCACATACTCATTTAAACAGTTTGAACACGCCAAAACCCATTCGCGACTTTGGAATTCAGCCCAAAATCAACTTAAGTTGATTTTGGGCTGAATTCCAAAGTCGCGAATGGGTTTTGGCGTGTTCAAACTGTTTAAATGAGTATGTGAAATCTCGAGGATCATGCTCATGCTCTTTAAGTGTTTTCAAAGCCCAGGCAGGAGCGCCCTGTAATGAGTCGTAGTCTGGGTTATGCAAACAAAAATTATCTGCGAGCTCCCGCCTGATAATCAGTTCTTCAAGGTATGTCGCTTGATCTTCTCCTCTGCCGGAAGATGCGACTTCTAAGGCTGCGCGTTGTGGCGACAATTGTCCAAAATGAAAATAGGCTGACAAGCGAGAAGTGCCCTCCGAATTTGGATCGTTCCGTTTTACGGCATATCCTTGCAAATTCGTATTAATAAAAAAAGAGAGTGCACGGCGTGCGGCTTTTTCTCCAGAAAGAAGCTCGACTGGTTTTACTGAGTCATCCACAACTATGGAGCGCCACACAAAGGACCAATCTGTTTTCTTTAAGTCAGCTTGTTGTTTTAGTGGCTTCAATGTTGGATAATCTTCAAGAAATTCCTGCGAAATGCGTTGGATCTTGGGACGTATGGTTCTGGCTGCGTATTCTTGTTTGTCAGAAACATATCGTGCAGGGACAATATTGTGACCATCAACTTCAATTAAGGGAACATCGATTGTAGATGCCACCTCTTTTTGCCATTTTTGCTTGATACGAAGTGGGTCAAAATCAGTAACGACAGCTCCAGCCCCAACTTGTTTAACAATTCGTGTTATCTCTTTTGAAGGTTCCCCAATACAAAGAGAAAATGGGATGTTTAGACTGGAGAGTTCTTCTGCAACTTCTTCAAGGCCGTGAAGCATAAAGTCATATTGGCGGAGCGTTGCACCAAGAAAAGAAGGGGCAAGACAGAACACCACAATAAGTGAGCGGTCGGAACTTGCTAACTCTTGGGCGTGAAGCAGGCCCCAGTTGTCATGTATCCGTTGTTCTCGACTCATCCAATATACGATTGGACCATTTGACAATGGGGCATCATTTAGTGCGAATATCCGTTTCGTATTGACGAGCAATGCAGACCTCTCGGTTTTATTATGCCCTGGGCAGGCGGCATCTTGGGGCAGCCCCTTCCACCAGAATTGGCCCTTCAAGGACCGTGCACGACGTTTGCTTCAGCATGCTTTTTGCCATTCCTTTGAAAACGATGCTGTGCATTGGGTAAATGGCCCACCAATAAATCATTCCAGCGAGACCGCGTGGCAGGAAACGGGCTGTCATCTTCAAAATAGTGTCTCCTGTTCCGCTCTGTTCAAGGGAGAATTCGAGAAGCGCTTCGCCTGGTAATTTCATTTCAGCGAGGAGAAGCAAACGTTCTGGTGCCTGCACATCAAGTACTCGCCAAAAATCAAGAGCATCGCCAATTGCAATTTGTGAGGGATGTTTGCGTCCACGACGCAAGCCGACGCCACCGAATAATTTATCCACCCATCCACGAAATCTCCAAAGAGTGTCGCAACAATACCATCCATTTTCTCCGCCAATGGAAGTGATGCTGTCCCATAATTCTTCAGGACACCCACGTAGTTTCATTCTATAAGCACTTTCAAAGACAGTACCGCCCGCATATGGGGCATCGCCGCAGGCTATCCATTCTGGGAAATCGATTGATCCAGCATCGGACCAACACGTCTCAACAACTTGCTGTTTTATTTTCTCAAGAGATCTGTGGATAGTTGTTCTCGCATCGGAGAGCTCACGAGGCATGATGTCACGAATACGAAAATCCTCACAGATCACACGGTTGCGTAGCCCGAGGACAAGTGGGCGAGCCAAAGAAACGGGTACTGGAGAAACAAAGCCCAGCCAATAGGAAGAAAGTTTTGGGCTTAAAAATGGAACAGGAAGGATTAGTCTTTTTCGGAGTCCAGCCTCTTCCTGGTACAGACGGAAGAGCCGCTCATAGGTTTCAATATGAGGGCCTCCAATATCAAAAACATCACCAATAGTTTCTGGGTGGTCAAGGCACCCAACAAGATAGAATAGGACATCCCGAATACTTATTGGCTGAGATTCAGTGCGTACCCATTTTGGTGTTATCATCGCAGGCAATCGGTCAACTAGGTATCTGAGAATTTCGAAAGACGCACTGCCTGATCCAAGGATGACTCCGGCTCGTAGGGTCGTACAAGGGACATCTCCTGCAGCTAGAATCTCACCTACTTCAGCTCTCGAAAGTAAGTGGTGACTGATTATTGGATCATTGGGAATAAGCCCGCCAAGGTAGATTATACGTTTTAGCCCGGCTTCTTTGGCTGCCTGCACCATGTTCTGTGCAGCCATTCGGTCTTTCGCTGCAAAGTCACCACGCCCTTGCATGGAGTGCACAAGGTAATAGGCCGCGTGGCATCCTTTCAAAGCGTCCTTCAAAGATTCAACGTCAAACAGATCCGCTTCAGTAACCTCGCAGCGATCATGGGAAGAGTATGGCCTACACCGTAGCTTAAACGCAGAACGACCTACTGCTCTGACCTTCCATCCTTTCCTTAGAAGATTGGGAACAAGGCGTCCTCCAACGTATCCTGTGGCCCCAAGAACACAAACAGTCTTTGTGTTCTCTTCATTGTTTAGACTGGTATCAGACATGGTTCCTCAACATCAATTCAGCAGGATATGGATGCAAGTAATACTGTTTTTCCAAATACTCTTTCTTATACTTGCGGACATAGTGATTGATCATAGTCATAGGTACTATAAGTGGGACGAGTTCGTTCTGGTATTGCTCAATAAGTTCAAGTAACTCAGCTTTCTCTGCCGAAGTAAGATTCTTCTTGAAGTATCCTACCGCATGAGAAAGGACATTCACATTTTTCTTTACAGTATGTTTGTAGGAAAGCGCTTTGAAAAGTATCTCAAAGTATCGTGAAAAAATGTCCTTGCTATCAGCGGTCCCTACTTGGGCGACCAGTTTGCCCATAGCGCGGTACATAACTTCGTTGTGGGACATGATCAGCATTTTATGACGAGTGTGGAAGTCTACCAATTTCCCAGGAGTATAGCCGTCAGCCATAGCCTCTCGCCAACGTTTGAGTGTGAAAATTCGTGATATGAAATTCTCACGAAGTCGGGAGTCATGGAGTCGCCCGTCGTCTTCAAATGGTAAATGTGAAAATTGGTCCATGACCATGCGAGCCCATATCCCACTACCTTCCATTCGAGGCATGCCGCTCTCTCCATAGACTTTCACACGAGTCATTCCGCTGGAAGGAGAGCCGTATTTGAAAACGTATCCACAGATGTCTTCCTGCTCGAGTTGTTTCAGTCGTTCGGCTCCCCATTCATGCATGCGATCTGTCCAGTCTTCTCCGGTATTTCGTCCAACGAGCCGAGGAGAATTGACATCTCCTACCAATCTGACTGCTTCGCGAGGGACCGGCATACCTGTTTCAACTTCAGGGCAAACAGGAACCCATTCAACATACTGGCCGAGTGTGTCCCGTAGAAAGCGATTAAGCTTTTGAGCGCCGTCATACCTAACTTTATGTCCGAGAAGACATTTGGCTATTCCTAATTTTATTCTCCCGTCCAGAGTTGCGTTTTGTGGCATCTTACTTCTCCTATGAATATCAAATAGCACAGTTGTGCAGCATCCAGCTATGTTCGTTTATCAAGGATTCAGAAGCCAGAGACTTAAGGCCAGAGCGAGTGCATAAAACACCCATAAGGAATATGGAATGAGTAAGTAGGCTGCTTTTGGGGAACTTCGATAAAATGCTAATATCGTGATGTGAAGTATCGGTAGAAGAATAAGAATATCAATGAGTCCCAGAAGGGTGCTTTGTAAGCCGAACATAAGAGGAGTGAACAAGAAATTCACACTTAATTGACTGGCATACCAAAACAGCCCTTTTCTTTTTCTGGATTCTGCTGAAGACCAGAATAGCCACAGAGATATTCCCATAAGGCCATACAGGAATGTCCAGGCGATGGGGAAAGCTATTGGAGGTGGGTAAAAAGCGGGTTTTACGAGTTGTTTAACCCAGTCCCCGGGTGGGAATAAGGAGCCCATTAGTGCCCCTGCAAGGGTATGGAAGGCCATAAAACCTGCACAGATGCTCAATCGCTTCAAGTGGATAATCCTTTCCACAGGTTCCTCCTGTCTACTAACCCACCATGTATTTTAGATCCGATGTATATGTTGGATAGGCCCATATGAAATCAGCAAGCTCAGAAGCCCTGATCTTGAATTTCATAGCCAGAGCAAAAACATTAATGACTTCAGCAGCATTGTGCCTGGCAATGTGAGCACCAATAATCAAATCGGTATTATTGTCGATGATGACTTTGTATGCCCCATGCTGTTCGCCTATTCGTTTTGAGGAGGGCCATGCCGTGGTAGAAGCATGGTTTACCCGATAATCCTTCCCTTCTCTTTGAGCAGCTTCTTCGGTCAAGCCAACTGAGCCAAAGCTAGGGATGGTGAACACCGCGCTGGGGATTCCATCGTAATCGACGGAATGAGAATCCCCGCGGAGGATGTTCTTGGCAACCGTTTGTCCTTCTTTATCTGCAACGGGTGCCAGCATGTATGGTGTGTTCGCACAATCCCCTATGGCGTATACTCTGGGATTACTGACGCTTTGCAGGTACTTGTTGACGGTGATTCCTTTTGATGTGTGGTCAACGTTACCAGAGCCATTTTTAAGTACGCTGAGATTGGCATGACGCCCAATTGCTCCGATTACAAGATCGGCCTCATATGCTTTTCCAGAGGGATTTTCTACAATATATGTGTCACCTTCTCGTATAATCCGTTGGATTGTTGTGTTTAATACTATGTCGATACCCGAAGCTGTGCTTGCCTCCATCACTACTTGAGCAATGTCACTGTCAAATGACTTGAGAGGTTGTGATGAACGATGAATGATAGTGACTTCAGATGCCCCTCCATGGTTCGCTGCGTGGGCAAATTCGAACGAAATGTATCCGCCGCCAATAAAGAGAATGCGTTCAGGTAGACTGCTCATGTTAAGAAAATACTCACTGTCATGGACGAATTCTCTTCCCTCAAAAGAGTTCTGTGTGGGCAGTGAGCCCGTTGCCAGTATGATTTTCTTCCCTGTCAGAGTTTGCCCACCAACCTCTATCTGATCAACATCAATCATTCGGGCTGCCCCGTTGAAGGTCGCTATCCCAGCTTTTTGCCAATGGG
>PPCM01001501.1_pt1 | contig 10362 bp, 4 predicted proteins | sample 1555541 | NCBI WGS metagenome assembly PPCM01 (sample SAMN05284479, study PRJNA326546) | Marine sediment metagenome, whole genome shotgun sequencing project. | isolation source: marine sediment | place: Germany: Wadden Sea | collected 2012-09-05 | reverse complement strand
TTACTTTATGGGGGTAAATAGGGGGTTGGTTTCAACCAGGTAGGGCGGTTTCCGAACGCCCGTGGTCCCGGGACCCCATGACAGGGTCGCCAGACCCACACTACCCTCCTTCGGAAGAGAGAAAAAGAAGAATAATCCCCCCTCCAACGGACCCCTCCTGGGTCCCTAGGCCATCTGGCCTATCATGTGTGGTCAGGGCAAATCTATAAATTGACCCTGAGTGAAAACCGAAATGTCTCAAAACGAGAACAGAACGATTCAAGAACTCGCAGCGGAGTACGCCGCGGTTGTGGAACGAGGTGAGGACGCCGACGATGCTCTCGAGGCACTGATCGCCGGTGCACAGCGGCAGCGACGCATCAACAAGCGCCGTCGCCAGGGAAGGCGCCGCGGGCCTTCGAGCGCCGCAGCGCGGTTGGTAGCTCGGATTGAGCCTGAACCAGTTGTGGTGGCGGAGCGTCCCTCAACCCCTCCTCCAGAGGAGGAGGAGCCTCGCTCCGAGAACGGAACGGATGAGGGTGCTGAGGGTGCCGATTCGGCGGCAGGACAGCAGAGTCCCCCCGATCCGGCGGGCTCGGACGCGGAAGGTGAGTTGGCGCCCGTGGTGGGCGGGGATGAGCTCCCTGACGAGGGTGGCCCGGTAGTGGCCGAGCCTGAGCCTGAGCCTGAGGCACCGGTCTCGGCCCTGGCTGACTATCGGTCCTGGGACCGCGCGGCGGCTGAGCGATCGTGGGCTCGGTTCGCCGGGTACCTGTCGGTCGGTTCCGGCGGTTTTGCCGCCCGCGTTGCGACTCTTGCGCGGGTCGTCCGAGATGGTCAGTGGGGTGAGCTCACGCAAGCGAACTTACAGGAGCTACACTCGTCGCTACGGGCTCTCTCCGGCGTGTCGCGGGACCTGTATGTCCTTGAGTCCTTGCGCGGTACCGGTGAGGCATCCTTGCCTACCTCCGGCCTCATCAGCATGCTGAGGGCGCCTGAGGTGTCTGGGACGGGCGGTCCCATCCATGTGGCTCTGGGAAGGCTTGTCGGGGAGCCTGCGTCCAGAAACGCTCGTTTGTTGGTGCGGCGGCGCGTCTTGATGTTGGTCCGCGACACGGCGCTGTATGGTGTCTACGTGCGCGGGGTGACTGCTCGGGGCGTCACCATTGATGAGGAGCGTCACCTTTTGGCAGCCTATGACGCTGGTGTCGGTCTGGAGGCCGACTTCCCCGAGGTTGACGCGGTCCCGCTGGTCCTGACGGATCCGGACGTCCACTACCGGTTTGTCGAGGTCGTCGGCCATACTGTGGTGGACGGCGGTCCCGCCGTCCTGGACATCCGTTGGGACGAGCCTTGGGGGGTCCAGCGTGGGCAGGAGCTGACGCCGTCTCTGTTGGCCCTGACTGAGGTTCAGTTGTACCTGGCAGAGAACGGCCTCGGGCCGGACGGCCAGGTGGCCCACGGGATCACCGTCGCGGCTGCTGGAGCTTAATAAATGACGTTGTTGGCGCGGCTCACGGGGACTGCCCTCTATAAAGAGGGTCCAGACATGGACGTGTTGGTTGTCGGACCTGGTCTATAAAGAGGGTCCAGATCTGGACGCTTTGGTCATCGGACCGGTGTTACGACCGGGTCCGGCCGCGTCCTCTGCGCGTGCGTCTGTTGAGCCTGTCGCTCGCATCCTTGAACAGGTCAGCAGCGTCGGGCTGCTCTTGGATATACTTGTCGACGGCCTCGAGCTCGTTGTGCTCGAGTGTGAACGTCTCCCATGAATCCTCCTCCGGTTCATATCCTAGCCATCGTATACGAATCTCCAGGGTCTTTCCGTCGGTTCCACCTAGGCGATGATCCACAATGAAATCCACTTCGTAGTAGCCGACCTCTTTCTCCAGGATGGTAGTAAGAGTGGCGCGATCGAGGGAAGTGAAAAATGGAATCATGCGTTCTTGGTGCACGAGGAATTCGACGCGGCTGGGGAGGTCGCGGACGTACCAGGTGTTGGGGCTCTCGCCTCGTCTCACGACTTCGAGGGGGCCGCGCAACCGGGGTGATAGTTTGGGAGGGCGCACCGAGTGAGTGATGAGGGTCAGTTGACCAGATTGCCACTCATGTATGCCGTCGACCGGCCTGTTGGGCTTGGCAGTGTGAGCGAGCTGCTCCTGGGCTCTCTTTCGTGTATCGTCGAGAGCCTCTCTCCACTGGCTAAACTTGCGGCCCCACTCCGGGCCTAGTTGCTCCAGAGCGCCGTAGGCACGGAGCCATACGGTGGGGTCCTGGACGGGTTTGGACTCCGTCGAGCCGTATAGGGCTTCGAACGGTGTCACGCCAGTGGATGAATGAATAGTAGTGTTGTAAGCGTGTTGTACAACGGGAAGTAGTCGGCACCATTCCTCCGTGTTTCGGTCGAGGAGGAGGGCCCGCAGTCTGGTAGCGAGGGTTCCATTGGCCCGCTCGACGATCCCGTTGGAAGCGGGGTGATACGCCGTGCTGAACCGGTGGGTCCCGCCGACAATCTCTACGACGTCGTGTACAAGGTGGTTGAGGAACTGTGAGCCGCGGTCGGTCTGTAGGACCCTGGGGACCCCGTATCGGGCCCAGGTGGCGAGGAGGGCCTCAGCCGCTTCCTTAGCCGACGTGGTGGCGACGGGGATGAGTTCCACGAACTTGGTGAAGCAGTCAATGACTACAATTACATACCGCATACCGCGGGACATGGGTAGTGGGCCGACGGTGTCCATCTGCACGAGCGCAAACGGCGTTAACGTGTGGGTCGGGTGTGTCTCTGTGGGCTGCTTTCGCGGGCGTTGAAGCCGCTGACAGACCAGACATTCGCGCGTATATTGGCGAACGTCGTTACACATCCCCTTCCAAGAGTAGCCGTCGGTGTGCAGCTGCTTGATCATCTGATGAGCCTTCTGGTGACCAGCCGTGCCTGCGTGATAACGTTTCAGCACCTGGGACTGGTCGGACGACAGAAGGTGGAGGTGTCTCGAGAGTACGTCGGCGACGACGTTCTCTGCTCCCGAGACGTGGACAATCTTGACTGGATAGTCGGCGAGCAGCAGCTTCCATCTCAGGATCTTTTTGTTTGATGGCGCGCTGCGGTCGAGGTATACTAGGTTTCGATGGTCGGTGTGGACCGTGAGATCGGGGTGCAACCGGAACAGTGGAGCCAGCTCGGGCCTACTCAGGCAATAAATCACTCCAAAGAGCTCCTGTTCGTAGGTAGACCAGCGTGTCTGCGTGTCGTTGAACTTCTTGGAAAAGAAAGACACGATCTCCTTGTTGGTACCGTCCGGCTTGCATTGGACGAGGTATCCGCCGATCCCGGTGGTGGAAGCGTCCGTGTACAGATGCCATGCCGTTCCATTGAGTGAGGGAAAGGCGAGCACGGTCTCTGACGTGACGGTCATCTTGAGTGACTCGAACGCCTCTTGGTGCTTCGGTGTCCATTCAAACTCCACCCCTTTCTTCGTGAGCTCGTTGAGGGTGGCCAACCGTCGAGCGAGGTCTGGGATGAAGGTGGAGATGTAGTTGAACTTTCCGATTATGCCCCGTAACTCGGTTACGTCTCGGGGCGGAGTGAGTGTACGGACCGCTTGTGCGCGGTCTGGGTCGATGCGTACTCCAGCGCTATCGACAATAAATCCTACGGACCTGACGTGGGCGGCGCCAATGACGCACTTCTCCGCTGCGAGTCGTAGCTTGTACTTACGCAGTAGGCAGAAGAGGCGATGTATCAGTTCGACGAAGAGGTGGCCTCCGCGTGCGAAGGCGAGGATGTCGTCAATGTACACAGCCACGCCGGCGTCGAGAACGGGCGCCAATGCCTTCTGCATGGCGCGCTGGAAGCCGGCGGGGGCGTTTCGCAGCCCGAATGGGACGCGGCGGAACTGGCAGTAGCTGTCCGGCGTGACGAATGCTGTTTTGGGAATGTCGTCCGGGTGTAGCAGCTGCTGATGGTATCCCGACTGGAGGTCGAGTGCCGCAAAGAGGGAACAGCCGCTGGCGCGGCTAAGGAACGTCCTCAGGTCCGGTAGGGGAAAGTGGTCGGGTATGGTGAGCTTGTTGAGGAGTGTGTAGTCAATGCAGAGCCGAATGGCCTCTGTTTTCTTGTCTACGACTACGATGGGGCTGGAATATGGCCCTTGAGAATCCTCAATGATGCCGGCCGTCCGGAGACGGTCGACTTCTTCACCAACCTTGACCCGACGTGTGTTGGAGAGCGGCCTGGCGCGCAATTGGACCAGGGCCGTCTCGTCGGAGAGCGGTATCCGTTGGGGCTCTAGCTTTGAGCCTTCAGCGGGCAGAGGCCCGAATAAATCACTGAACTCTCGTACGAGAGCTAGGAGTTGTGGGCGAAATGGTGAATCCGGAATGTCTACCAAGTCGGCTGGGTTAGGAGGAGCGACCTCCACGGCGTTCAAATTCACGCCGCCTTCGACGTAGTCGGAGATGATGCCAAAGTCGTCGTCTGCATCGATGTTCCGCGGTTGGTTGAACCGCAGCACTAATCCGTCATCGGACAGTGCCCCTAGATCCGTGAGTAGATCCGTACCTATGATAAACTGCGGGGACCCGCCGGGGATGACAAGAAACTCCCCCGGAAAACTGACGGGCCATCCGCAGATGTTGTCCACCGACATCGTGGTGCGCAGGTAGCGGGACGACCGGATGGTCGAGTCCCCTGCAGTGTTGGCGACCACGGTCGGTCCTTCAATGTATTGTGATCCTGGTTCCTCGCGTACTGTCTCGGTCGCAGCCTCGGTGACGCACGAAATGTCGGCTCCGGTATCAATCAAAAGCGAGTAGGACCGTCCATTTACCTTGGCGGTAGTGGACATACCGGTCCCAGTGGCCTTGATGGAGCGCTGAGGGTTCGGGCGCAGGCCGCCGTTGCTCCGCGAGCGGTGCTGGGGGCAATCGCGGTCCCAGTGTGCACCGCCGCAGGCGCGGCAGGGGCGGGAGCGCGAGGCGTCGAACTGCGAGGGGGTGCGAGAGGCGTTGCCGCGTTGGCCACGGTGGCGGTCCCGGGAGGACTGTAAAGCGGGTCCAGACCTGGACGCCCCGGGTCCAGCCACCATGGGGCCCCGTCGTGGGGAACGGGACGCGGTGAGAAACCCAAAGCGGTCCGCCTCGTCACGGGCGATGTCCTCTTCGTCAGCGACCTCGAGCACGAGATGAATGAGTGATACGAGGGACTTGGGACGCACGAGCGCGTGGCGTCGCTCGAAGACAGCCGCGAAGCGGGTGGGGCGCAGGAGGCGGCGGAGTAGCTTCATTGCGTCGCGTTCGAACGCGTCGATGGCGGAGCGAGCCGGCGCCGCGTCGTCATCGGTCTCCGGGGCGGCTTCGTCGTCAGAGACGGCGTCTTCGGATGGGGCGCTCGGTTCTCCGGTGGGGATGAGAGCTCCGGAGCTGTTGTCGTCACGTTGGAACGTCATTTGGGCGGCGATGTCGTCCTCAATGAGGTTTCGGGCCTGGTATAGGTCCAGAAACTCGTCGGTGAAGGCGCGAAGGTTAGCCAGGCGCGTGACAGTGGGTCTTTCGTGGCACGCGATGGCTCCGAGGGCCTCACGGAGCTGTGCTGAGGTACGAGGAGCGACAAGTCTCCAGAGATGGTCGTCAACTTCTAAGTCGGTGAGATTGGCGACAGTGACACCAAACTCGTACTCGATGGCTTTCGAGACGTTACGAGGGAGGAACGCGCGGGTCGTCGCTGTCGGATAGAAGACTTTGAGGCGCTGGATGTCCTCGAGATACGTCGTTACATCATCGCGGCAGAGAATCTGCGGATCGGGGAGAGAAGGAAGGATTTCGGCTGAGGGGAACATGTGGGAGACTGGCTATGTTTGATCTTTCGGCTAGTAAGTCGCTAGAAACGTTTCTGTGCCTAAACTAGGAAGAAGAACAGAAGTTACTTTATGGGGGTAAATAGGGGGTTGGTTTCAACCAGGTAGGGCGGTTTCCGAACGCCCGTGGTCCCGGGACCCATGACAGGGTCGCCAGACCCACAACTTCTCCCCGACAGTACATCACGTAGCGGGACATACTAACGTCATAGCGGATGTGTTATCGCGGGATTGTGGGGCAGTAGAGCCTTTAAGTGAGAAGGAGATCCAGATTGGAGCTTTACGCGACTTCCACGCGGGATCCACGGGCCATTTGGGAGCGAACGAACTTATTCGCCGTCTCAGGGAGGCTGGCCATGCCTGGCCAAGCCTGAGTAGGGACGCACGGGCGCACGTGAGATCATGTGTAACTTGCCAGAAACTCAAGAAGGTGCCTCGGCAGCCAACTAAGTCACACTCCACACAGCGGTATGAGCCCTTTCAGATGGTCCAGATTGACACTCTGGGCCCCTTACCAGAGTCCCATTCACACCGATATATCATTGTATTTATAGATGTGTTCACCAAGTACACATTCTTAATTCCAGTACCATCCCTGGAAGCCAAATATGCGGCTCGGGCCATGTTGCAAGTGTGGTCAATTTTTGGAAAGCCACTGGCCATTCAATCGGATAATGGCTCGCAGTTCCGGAATCGCCTGGTAGAGAAGGTTAATGACATTATATCACTTTCACATCGATTCTCCACGAGTTACCATCCCCAATCGAACGGGATCATCGAAAGGCAAAACGCGGAGATCACAAAGTTGCTACGGGGGATGATAATGGACGCTGAAGAGCCTCAGGACCAATGGTCCACGTATCTCCCTCTTGTTCAATACGTCTTGAACACTAGAACCCCGTCTACAACTGGAATCGCGCCTCTCGCGCTCATGACTGGACGGACGAGCGCAGTAGATCTTGCCCCCGAGCTTCTCGCGCGTGCTCTAGCGTCCTTGGGCGATGAACGCCCTCAAGATCACTGGCTACGGCTGGTACGGTGGCGCAATGACGCAGCATCCGCCCTCAGGGCGTACGATGAGAGGCAACGCGCACAAGGAGCGATGGATAGCCACGAGTGGACCTCAGGGGAGTACTGTCTCCTACGATATCCGTCTCACCCGGCCTCAAAGTTGTCCCCATGCCTCCGCGGCCCGCTGATGGTCGCGCGGCCGGGCAAGTCGCCCAACACTTGGTACCTAACGGACTTGCCATCAGGTTCGGACATCCTCGTCCACGCGGAGCGGATGATCCCAGTCGTTGTGGGCGACAAGACCCGAGAGGAGTTGACGAGCCTCGCCGCCCGCGACACAACCGAGTACGTCGTCCAAGAAGTGGTCAGCCACAAGGTGGAGGGCAAGGGCAGGCAGTGCAAGCTCTGGCTGAAGGTCCGTTGGGCCGGATACGAGCCGAGCGAGGACTCATGGCTCCGATTTAACAAGGACACTGATCAACTAGAAGCGCTGGAGGCATATCTGGCGCAGACACCGGACCTCAGAGCAACCATCGACCAACTCAAGCAACGTTGGCAGCCCCGCCGTGGGTAGAGATACCCTCAGGCCGGTCCCTAGCTGTATATCATCCATATATCACTATATATCATCCCGACGTTTTAATATGATGTTTATAGTGCTTTTACAGACTTTTTACAGGGACATATCCGCCAACATAGGTGACCATATACACGATGTTGGACGGCATTTGAAGTACCACTCTGCTGGAGACCTGGCCTACGGCATGGGAGGCAGTGTCGGTAGTACGTATTTATATATTGGGAGGTTGGTTTAATCCCTCTATACCCTTTGTAAAAGTTCTTCCTAGTTTTCGGGATAGCCAGCGACCGTCCCCTGGTCCAGTCTGCGGTCCAGGCATCCGTCTGGTAGTCCCTGTCCTCCGGCACGAACCTGTCGGACGCGAACAGGGCCCTGTCCAGGCCCCCCCACCGGGCGATCGCCTTGCCCAATAAGGCCGCCGGGCAGTCCCACTCGAGGGCTGTGAACCTCGAGAGGCCATCCGCTGTCGTGTTGTAGCGCCCTGGGATGTGTTTGGTCCTCAGTCGGACCCCCCGCGCGGCCATCCAATCGTGGATCGCCCTCACCTCTGCCCTCGATCGGGCGGGCGCGTGGGTGCTGTTCCTGGCCACCCAGGCCAGGGACGTCGTGTTGTCGCCTGCCAGGAGTACTGTTCTTCCCCTGATCTGCTGCTCGAAGTGTCGCAGCGCGAAGACGATTGCCAACAGTTCCTTGATGTTGATGTGTAGTGGGGTCTGCGCCTCCGAGAAATAGCCTTGGTACGTCAGGGGGCCGCCGGGTGTGAACAGTACAGCCCCGAACGCCGCGTCCGAGGCGTCTGTCTCCATTCTGGTCATGACCTGGGGCGGCTCGAAGGAGTACTCTACCCGTCTGAACCACATCTCCTGCCACCATTTGAGGTCTGTTCTGACCCTGTCCCACTGCTTCTGCGACTCTATGGACTCCTTGGGCTTGAGCCTGGGTCCCGTTGCGCTGGATATCGCCACCTGTAGCTCCCGCAGCCGGACCAGGGCTCTCGGTCCAACGGCAAATCGCGCGAAGAGAAGCTTCCCGGCCAGGCGCTGCAGGTCCCTTCTGAGGTGGTGCTTGTCCCGCAGTGTCCGGGCGCATAGCTGCCTGTACTCCGCCTGCTTGTCCGCGGTCAGCCGCATCGTCATTCGCTCTGAGTCGATGATCACACCGAGGTAAGTCACTTGTTGGGACGGGATAAGGACGGACTTGTCGACCGACACGACCATACCCAGGTCCATTAGGTAGTCTAGCAGGGCCACTCGGGCCTCTAGTAAGTCCTGATATGATCCCCATAGCAGCAGGTCGTCCAGGTAGACCGTCACCCCGAGGCTGAACTTGGCTCGGATGAGCTTCGCTGCCTGCCGGGTGACTGCCTGGAACGTCTCTGGTGCCGTGTTGAGGCCGAACGGGAGCGCTACCCAGCTGTACTGACGCCTGTCGTACTCGAAGGTCACCCTCTGGCGGTGGGACTCCTTGACTCTGACCTGGTAATAACCTGACTTCAGGTCGAGTGTTATCATCTGTGCACCGCGGGGCAGGGTTTCCTGTATCTCTTGTAGCCCTCTGAGTCGGAACCTGCGCCTCTCCTGGTAGGCGTTCACCGCCTGCAGATCGTGGATCACCCGCCAGGATTGGTCCCTCTTGGTTATCATGAATAGCGGGCACGTCTTCCTCTGCCCCGAGTACGGGATCTCTGTCACAGCCCCGCACTCTACTAGCTTCTTCACCTCCTTGGTGAGCTCCTCCTGGACGTCCGTCGTCCTTATCTGTTTGAACTCCTCCTCCCCGAGGGGGGCTACCGACGCACCCTCCTTGAGTATCTCCACCACGCGGGGGTCTGCACCCTCTGTTTGCCACGTCTTCCAGGCTCTCGCCATCGAACCGACCACGCGCGCGGCCTCTTGCCTGTGTTTCGACAAACACAGACCCAACTCCGGGGACACCCCGGTTGATCCTCGTGGACCGTCTAACCCATCCTGGGCTCTCTCTCTGTCTTCTCCGACCTGCTCTTGTTTCTTCTCCTCTTGCATAATCAATATCCACGTCCTCGCTCCAGCCCAACACAAATCTATTAGTCATCGGGGGATTTATCTTACCCCTTCCGACTGTCCTACTTACCGCGCCCCGAGCTCTGGGCCGGGGCTGAGGCGTTCGAATGATTGTGGTTGTGCCGGTTTCGGCACTGGCTGGCGTGGTGCCCGGGTTTCCCACAGACATAACACACGCCGCCGCCGGAGCGTTGGGAGCCGGTTCGCTTGACCTGGGACCGTTCCTGCGGCCATGCGTCTGCTCGCGCAAAGGGCTTGCATGCCTTCGTAGCTATCTCCATTAGCTTGACCGCATCTTGCTCTGAACCCGCGAAGAGGAGGAAGTTGCGTGCTGCTCTGGTGCCGTATTCGTCGAGGACGCGAAGGAACTCCAGGCGACGGGCGAAGTGTCCTGCTACCACATCCTTAACCTGGCGGATGTTAACGACCGAAGGGTCGTCGAGATCGCACTTGATGGCCGACAGCGTCTCTCGGAAGTGTTTGTATTCCTTAACGACCGCGGGGACTCTCGTTGGCATCCTCGGGTCATCTACCTTTCCGCTGACGTCCTCCAACCTGTCCTGGAGCGCTGAGATTGTCTCCTGTTGTCTGGCGAGCATCACCTGGACTGCGGCGAGGTCTATACCTCCTTGCGTGGGAAAACCTACCTGCGGTACGTCGTCTGGAGGGCCTGTAGACACTCCCTCTTCGCCGGACATGGTGTTCGGCGCTTTGGGATTCTGACGATTGGGGGATCTCTCCCTTCGGTCGGAACTGGCCGAAATTACGGTCACGATAAATCGGTCAGTAGGGGACCCGGTAGCGGCTCCCACGTCGTCAGTCGTGGTCGCCTGGCCCCTCTGTCTCCGGTCCGAACTGAATATATAATTCGCCCACGTCGGCTCGGTACATGCCACACCCC
>PPCM01001500.1_pt1 | contig 10371 bp, 13 predicted proteins | sample 1555541 | NCBI WGS metagenome assembly PPCM01 (sample SAMN05284479, study PRJNA326546) | Marine sediment metagenome, whole genome shotgun sequencing project. | isolation source: marine sediment | place: Germany: Wadden Sea | collected 2012-09-05 | reverse complement strand
ACCGCACATACCAAACCATCAAAATCACTTCTTGTTATTAATCTCTTCTTGCTCATATCTACCTCCTCTTATATTTATACCGTTATATTTTTATTTTAAGCATAAAAGTCATCTAACAGAGCAATGTATTTAAGGCTTGCAATCCATTTTAAAAACATATACACTGAGAAAAGACTGAATAGAAAGGCTTTATATGAAATTAATTAACACCTACAGACACCCAGATGTAATAGATTTACATCGTCCAAAGACATTTGAAAGAAAAGCAGCGCGTGCTGTTGTATTAAAAAATGAAGATATATTACTGATTTACACAAAATACTATGATGATTACACCCTTCCAGGTGGCGGTATTGATGAAAATGAATCAATTGAAGATGGCTTATTACGAGAATTAGAAGAAGAAACCGGCGCTAAGGGCATTAAGATTTTAAAACCTCTTGGTATCTATGAAGAATACCGTCCATACTACAAAGGTTATGAACAACTTCATATGTTATCTTACATCTATATTTGTGATATAGATGAACTTGGTGAAGCTCAACCAGAGGATTATGAAGTTCGTAATGGTTCTGTACCTGTATGGGTCAACCTTCACAAAGCAATAGAACACAATGAAAATATCCTAAAAGATAAACCTGATACAATGGGACAATCGGTTGTTCGAGAGCTCGAACTCTTCAAATTGATCAGAGATGAACACCTTATATAATAAAGCTCACCTCATTGGTGAGTTTTAAATATTTTGTCTAATCCATGGTTTAACATATTCTTTTATGAGTCTATCTAAAAAGAATTCTGGTGCCCCTAAGGACTCTTCTGCTGTCGCAATTGTTGGTACAACTGAAAACACGGCATCAAACTCTTTGACCTCAGCTTCTTTAATACCACAAATTGCTATTGTTCTAATGCCCTTTCGAGATGTTCTGTTCAGAATACCTTGCGGTACTTTACCACGGCTGGTTTGTCCATCGATTTTCCCCTCGCCTGTAATAACCAAATCATAATCTGCAATCCAATCATCAAAGTGTAGTACATCTAAAACTAAATCTATTCCATTTTTAAGACTTCCCGAAAAGAAAGTATTGAAGCAAAATCCTAAACCACCAGCTGCGCCAGCGCCCGGAAAGTCTGCTTTATAACCATATCTATCACTAACACTTGTAGAAAAATGTGTCATACCTTTTTCAAGGACTTTACACATTTCATCATCTGCACCCTTTTGTGGAGCAAATGTGTACGTTGCTCCATCTTTACCTAATAATGGATTGTCTACATCACAAGCAACTTCAATACTAATCCCCTCCAATAATTTATTTAATTCAGTAGTATCAAAACTTTCTATAAGACCTAAATCTTTCCCCGACAAATTACCTAAAAGAGATTTACTCTTATCAAAAAAACGAACCCCTAATGCTTCCAGCATCCCAAGACCACAATCATTTGTACTAGAGCCTCCTATACCAATTAGTATGTGTTTTGCTGTTTTAAATATGGCATCCTCTATCATCATTCCTAAGCCATAAGTACTTGTAAAAAGAGGATTTCTTTCTTCTTCTGATAATAGCGCAAGCCCACAAGCAATAGCACTTTCAATAATGGCTACACCATTGTCTGTTAAAAAATAGTAGCCCTCTATCGGGCGACCCAAAGGATCCTTAATTGAGATGTTTATACGCTTTCCATCTAATTTATTTTCTAAAGCTTCAATAATACCTTCGCCACCATCAGATATAGAAATCACATCTACCTTATTATCTGTCAAAGCACTTTTAATAATTTTTCCCACAGTCTCTGAACTAAGTGTTCCTTTAAATGAATCAGATGCTGCTAATATTTTCATAGTTCCCTCCACTGCAAAAAATTGACGTACATTTAGTTATCCTTTAATTACATTATACAGTATCATAGATTAGTTTATAGATTTATTACAATCAAAAAAGTCTACCCATTTCAGAGTAGACTCATGTTACTATTTCTTATGTGTGCCTTTTAAACTAACAATTCTATGAATTAAATCTTTCGATTCCATATAGTAGAACCCCATTCTAATAAACTGAAATCTGTTGGTACCAGTTTCAAAAATACGATCTATTTCTTCTTCAATACGTCCAGTCGTTACAAGCATTGAATTTGGATTGACCGATTCAATTAATGTATCATCCGAAGGAGGTTCAAGAAATAAGTCCTCATAAGTTCTTATTTCAATTTCACGACTTCTTGAAGATACCCAATGAATGGTTCCCTTAACTTTTCTTCCTGTAAAACCAGTACCTGATTTTGTTTCTGGATCATAAGTACAACGAAGTTCTTTAATTTCACCAGAATCATCTTTTATAACTTCATCACATTTTATAAAGAAACCATGTTTTAGTCTTACTTCCCCGCCTAATACAAGTCGTTTGTATTTTGCTGGTGGATTTTCGCTAAAGTCATCTCTTTCAATGTAAATCTCTTTGGTCAAGGTAATATCACGTTTACCAAAAGATGCATCCTTAAAATGATTGTCAGCAACAAGTGGCTCTTCATGCTTTAAATTAGTAATCACGACTTTTAATGGATTAACAACAGTCATAAAACACGGTGCAAATAGCTTAAGTTCTTCTCTAACAAAGTACTCCAATAATTTATAATCGATGGTACTTTCATTTTTAGGTACACCTATTTCATCTAAAAATTCAAAAATCATTGTTGGTGTAACACCACGTTTTTTTAAACCTTTAAGTGTTGGAAGTCTAGGATCATCCCATCCATCTAAAACACCACTAGCTACCAGTTGTCTTAAATACCTTTTAGAAGTGACAACCCCTGTTAAATTTAGTCTACCAAATTCAATTTGTCTTGGTAAGGGTCTATCTAAATCTAAATTATTTAGAACCCATTCATAAAGTGGTCTGTGATTAACAAACTCATTTGAACATAATGAGTGCGTTACACCCTCAATATAATCTTGAATTGGATGAGCATAATCATACATTGGGTAAATACACCACTTATCTCCTGTACGATAATGATGTTTTTTTAGGATTCTATAAATAACAGGGTCTCTCATATATAAATTCGGACTCGTCATATCTATTTTTGCACGAAGAACACACTGACCTTCTTCAAATTTTCCTAAACGCATTTTCTCAAACAAGTCGAGGTTTTCATCAACTGAACGATTCCTGAAAGGACTGTTTTTCCCTTTCTCTGTTAATGTACCTCTATATGATCTCATCTCCTCTTGAGTTAAATCACATACATACGCCAAACCTTTTTTGATAAGTACCAAAGCATACTTATATATCTTGTCTGAATAATCCGATCCAAAATAGGCTTCCTCTCCAAAATCAAATCCCATCCAATCAAAATCCTCTTCAATTGCATGAACATATTCAATATCTTCTTTGGTAGGATTGGTATCATCAAATCTTAAATTAAATTTACCATCGAATTTTTTTGCCATTTGATATGATATATTAATGGCAAATGCACTGCCTATGTGTAAATGACCATTGGGTTCTGGTGGAAAACGCGTCACAATTTTATGATGTTTACCTGCTTCAATTTCTTTTTTTATAATTTTTTCTATAAAGTTCATTTTCTCCTCCTTCTACTATAAACCAACATATTTAATAGATCTGTTGATATATTTGTAGAACAAGTTCAACAAAACTATTTATCTCTCTTCTTGCCCCATTATTCATCACGCTCCTTTATTTTAATAGCTATTGTATAATAAATGCCTTTCATATACAAGTACTATTTTGTAGCAATCGCGCGTACCGGTGAACCATCTGCAGCTTTAATTTTTAAAGGTAAAACGTGTAATGTGAAAACCTCCTCCAGATGCTCTAAATTCGTTAAGTTCTCAATCATTACCATATTTTCTTTTAATAAAATTTTATGAATACTAAATTGATTATTTTCCATTAAATCTACTGAAATACAATCAACACCGAGACCTTTCAAATGAAGAGATGCTAAATACTCCGCAGCTTCTTCAGTCAATGCTGGAAATCCTTTAAAATAATGTTCTGTACCCCATTTTTTATCCCACCCTGTCTTTAGTAGAACAAAATCTACTTCGGATAAATCATATCTTTTTAATAATTCTAATGGAATATCTCTAGAATAACCTGTACAATCAATGACAATAGCATTTCCAACAAAATGATGAACTGCAAAATCATCTAGATTCTTACCATCTACAATCATATGACTAGGCGCATCTATATGCGTGCCAGTATGTGAGTACATGGTCATCAGTTTTTCTCTAAAGCCATCTCTCTCCATGATACAAGCACACACTAACTTTGGCTTTTCTGTACCAGGAAATACAGGCATTTCCTCTTCTAAAGTATGTGTTAGATCTATAATTCTCATATTTTCTCCTTTTATATAAAACTTTTTGAATATTCACACTTTATATAGAGTATAATAATATTAACCACTATTTGACAAGGAGAACACCATGAAATATTTATTCTTATGTTTGTTTGTAATCATTAGTACAATCAATATACTCGCTCAAAACAATAAATTTCCTTCAATCATTAAACATATTACCAAACCTTTAATTATTCCCTTTCTTCTATTGTTCTATTTGGAAGCATCCAATCATCAAAACCTACTGGTACTCGGATTATTGTTTGGTTGGTTAGGGGATGTTTTGATTATTTTTCATCACTACTTGAAAAATGACCAGAAATACAATATTATTCCCATCGTTAGTGGATTAGCAGCTTTTTTTGTAGGACATATCTGTTATATCCTATTGTTCATAGATTCAAAATCTATGTCATTACTTATTTTTGTATATCTTATTATCGGCCTTGCTACAATCATTTCACTGTTCAACATCGGTCTTTTAAACTCAAAAAATAACACACTTAAAACACATCAGAAATTGATTCTAAAAATAGCCATCATTATATACACTTTTACTATCATGAGCATGAGTTATTTTAGCTTCCAAGTCAATGCCATCGTCTTTTTAGGGAGTCTATCTTTCTTGCTTTCAGATAGTGTGTTATCATTAAAAGAATTTGGTCAAATCAAACTTCCAGAACAACTTGTGATGATTACCTATATCACAGCTCAATTTTTAATTGTATTAGGTTATCTATAAAAACACTTAGAAACTAAGTCTCTAAGTGTTTTAAATCAAGTCTCATCGTATACATACTCTCACCAGGTGGATAATCTTTTATCTCACCGATAATGTAAAAACCAAATTTCTCATAAAATGCTCTTGCTTGAAAAGAGAATGTTTCTAAGCAGATATAATCAACATCTGCTTGAGAAGCTATTTCAATAAGCTTCTTTAGCATTTTAGTACCAATACCTGTATGCCTGTTATCAGGTCTAACATAAAATTCATCTAAATAGATCATCTGCCAGTACATTCTTGCTGATAATCCACCAATCAATTTTTTCTCGTCTTTTTCTGTAATCAGAATATGTTTGATATACCCTTCTTCTCGTGAAGCTTTATGATAAGGTGAATGTTCATTGTTAAACGAGCGAATTGATTCTTTAAGTTCGCCTATTACTTTTTGATTTTTTTCAAATTTAATATCCATACAACACCATTACTCTTCTAGATAGGTCGATGGTCCAGGATATTTAGCCATAGCAGTTTTATGCTTTTTAAAACCCAACTTTTCATAAAAATTCTCTGCTACAAAAGATGATGTCAAACCGAATAGAAGATGTTCATCTGCCATTAGATTATCCATAATACCTTTTCCAATACCTCTTTTTTGATAAGAAGGTCTCACACCCATATCATGAATCCAGCCATAGCATTCACCATCAGATATCATTCTGCCTGCTCCTACAATAATACCATGATCCCAAGCAGTCACAACTTTATAGGTGTTCAAGAATGCTTTCTTTATTTTATCTAGTTCACCTTTTTTAGCAAGACCGATAACACCATCTACTTCACTGTACATCTCAATCAACGATGCCCAATCAATTACTTCAATACCTAACTTATATTCAATCATCTGAACCTCCTTATAATTTCATTATAATATATCAGGAGAATAGCCCTGTAGCTATAAAACAATTTTACTTATTCTCAGTATTCATATAATCCGAAAGAAAAACCTCTCTAAGCCCTCTACTCATAATAGATGGAATCACAGATAAATGTGTCTCATTATCAAAAATGTACATTTTTACTCTCAGTTCAGGATCTATCCTATCGTTCAGCTTATTATAAATCATTTCTACATTACCAACCATATTTGCAAAGGCAGGCTCATAAATAGCTTCTAATGCTCCAACGCCTAAAAATACTTGTGCATTAATATTAAATTTCTTTTCATACTCTAATATAGATAAGTCATCGTAGTAAATAGAAGGACTTCCTATAATATATTTCGAAAACGGATTTGATGTTTGAAATAAAGCATATAAAGCGAATAACCCACTATATGAATCTCCAAATAAAACCGACTCACTTACACGATAGTTCACATCAATATGCTTCATTAATTTATCTGTTAAGAAGTCATAAAACAGATTTGCTCCGCCAGATAATTCTGACTCAGGACTCTTTGAATGTAAGTAATCTCGATCTCTTAAAGTAAAATGTTTGCTCTCATCAGGATACCCAATACCAACAACAATAATTTTGGGAATTTCTTCTCCAAACTGAAGTAGATTAGCAGTACCTTTGAATATTTCATAAAAAATATTTGCATCCAATACATATACCACAGGATATTTATCCGAGCTTTTTTCATAATCAATTGGTAAACAAACAGTAATTTTAAAGTCATCTTCAATATCTTTGCTATGTAAAATGAATGACGCCTCTTTTCGCAACTTCATCATAGTCTCCAAACTTCTTAACATTTATATAGAATCAGTACATATCATTGTTAATCATCTTAAATTATGCTAATTTTCTGTTATTACAGTTTCTTAAAACCGTTAGCCCAATAAATTCTTTGATCAATAGTCCTTACCATTCTATATGCAAAAGGTTTGTAGCCCATACTTGGCCAAAACTTCGAAGACTTTAAATTGGTAATCCGCCAATCGGTTATACTACTTTCATATTTTTTCTTTAGGGCATCATTAAAAAGTGTTTTAGTTAAGACGGTTCCCACACCTTTTTTTTGATACATCATATTAGTCGCTGCAACACCAAGTTCAAATCCCCTATACGGCATCATCATATTGCTTCTGTTATCATCTTCAAAATAACCACAAGTAAAACCTAACAACTTATCATTTTCATATGCCAACAAAACATGAGCTTCTTCATCCTCGACAAGTCCTGCATAACCTTTTTCTAGCTCTTTAAACATCTCAGGAAGTGCTACAGCATAAGTTGGAGATGATGCCTGAAAGGACATAATCGTATCAGATATAGATTCAAGATCTGCTTTATGTTTACTTTTCGCAGGAATGATTTCAATATCCAAATCATGATTGTCAAACGCCATTTCTAGTGTATTTATTCCAAATACCTGTTCATATGAAAAACTAGACATTAACCAAGCATTAAGTACGTCATCTCTACCAGCTGGTACAATCACATAATGTTTTAAACAGCCCATTTCAAGCCATCTTGTAGAAATATCAGCATATAAATTCCGATAAAGACTAGCATCTACTCCTTCAACAATACCTAATCCCTCATAAGCAATCCATGCGCAACGACCAAAAACTTTATCTGTTTTTATATGTGATATCAAAAATCCTAGTAATTCATCGTCTTCATAAGCAACAATCGCAATCTTCAAAGGCTCAGCAAGTTGCTCTTTGATTATGGTCTCTAATAATTGAACCTCTTCAAATGCTTGATTTAAACTTGGATACTTAATCCTCTCTCGCTTGTGTCTAGCTGCCAATATACCTGCCGCTTTTTTCACGTCATTCTCTTGAAACTCTCTAATAATCATCATTTATCACCACCAATTCAAATTAAAAGACCATCGGTCTTTATTAGAGATTATCACATCATTTTTTTTGTGTCAACAATCTTAAGCTTTACCAAGAACGTATGTTCGTGTATAATGAAGATGTAATTAGACAGATAGAAGGTGATGTATTGAAAGTAGTTTGCAAACCAATAGAGATGATTGCTTGGTTTGAAAAAGATGGTAAGATTCATCCTATTAGGTTTCGACTCAAAGAGGATGAAGAAAATCAGGTCATTCCCATCGAACGTATTCGATGCGTTAAAGTAGAAAAACTGGGTGGCAATAAAATGTATGTTTTTGAATGCGAAAGCCATTTTAAAGGTATCATGAAAATTTATGAAATTAAATATGAAATGGATACTTGTAAATGGATACTGTTTAAAATCTAAAGGTCGCATCAGCGACTTTTGTCACACCTGTGACATTTTTAAGAACCTCGATGATAGGCAATAGCAGTTTTTACAAAATGTCCCTTTTTAAGTAGCTTGGGGTTTCCCGGGAAATAACCATGATGTCCCATGATATAACGAATCATCGATCCTAGTACTTGCCTATGTCGATAATTAAATTCTAAATCAAAATTTTCACCCATCAATGTTTCAAGTTCTTCTATCACTGCTTCCATCGCTGGCCGCATATTTAGACTCACTTCAATCATTCGTTTAACAGTATGCTCCTCTTTTAAATAATCAAAAATCATTTCCAAAGTATCATTGTCTGAAAATGATTTAAATCTTCTGCTCGCAGGATCTAATAGATATAGTTGGTATAACAACATTATTCTTCCTTTAACTCTATTCATGTAATTTTATTAAGATATTCTGGTCAAATGATTTTTATAACAATACATTTCTTAACTCATTTAATGATTCAACAGTATATGTTGGTTCCAAGTCAAAACGCTTCACATAATGGTGTCTATTAATCCAGCAGGTATCAAGGCCAAGTTTTGAAGCCCCCATCATATCAGATGACGAATCACCTATGTGAAGAATTTCATCGGGTTTACATCCAAAGTAATCCATAACTGCTTTAAACATCTTTCCATTATCGTTGGCTTTGTAGCTGCCTATACGTTCTGAAATAAACACACGATCGAATTTAACAGCACGCACGTGCTTTTCGAGCATCTCCATATCAGCATCTGTAACAAGGCATGTTTTATATGATTTATGAATATCTTCTAAAAAAGCTTTACTGTCATCATACCAGACAGCATCATTATGAGCCTGCAAGAAAATATTTGCTGCTTTGATATAATCAAAATCCAACTTTTCTTTTTTTACCATATTATAAAAACATTTTGTGAAAATTTCTCTCAAAGTCTTAAAATTCTCATCATAACTTTTGACTTCATGAAACTGATTCACAAGGTATTTACTTACCAAAGCAGCATGGTATTCACAAAGTTCCTCCGTATATTTATCTTTTAATACTTCTTCCCATATTCTATTTTTTTGACAGCTCACATCGACTAAGGTCTGAAACATATCAAAACTGATTACTTTATATTTTTTCATAAATCACCTTCCATATACTTACATGATAACAAAAAAGATTTATCTATGTCCCTTATACGTAAAAAAATCTTAAAAATAATTTTTTAAGAGACTTGTGATAAAGCTGTGACATAACTTTTCTATAATAAAAGAAAAATATAACAACTCTATTAAGAAAGGAGAATAAAATGACAACGATCAGTAACAATTACTCAAACATTTATATGCAATCTCGTCCTATGCATCAACCAAAAGTAGACACCAATCAAGATCAATCTTTTGATTTAGAAGAACTCGAAAGTTTCTCTAAGAAGGTCAGTGAAAAACAAGGAACTTCTTTTGATGCGCAAGAAATTATGACAAAATATGATAGCAATGAAGATGGACTTATCAGTAAAACTGAAAGTAGCAGTTTAAAAGAAGACAATGCTTTTAATCTAGAAACACCACAAGGTGCTCAAATGAAGATGATGTCTAGCCGACCACCTAGACCTCCACAAGGTCAAGGAAAAGGTGAGATGGGTATAACTACTTCTAATGATTTAACAACAGCACTCCTTGAAGCATTTGAAAGTGAAGATGACACAGATTCAACTGATGACTTAACTAGTGAATTATTAGATGCATTAGAAAGTAGTTCCACCAGTAACTTCTCAGCTTCTGAAATTGCTGAATATGATACCAATGGTGATGGCGAAATCGACTCTGTTGAAGAAGCCCTTATGAATAATACCTCTGATGAATCAATTACAGATACTTTATTTGAAAAAGCTCTTACCGCTTATCAGAATCAATCATCTTATGTTACTAGCATATCTGAATTAAACAATTTTAACATCTAAAAAGAGTTCATATCAATTGAACTCTTCTTAACACTTCTTCTCTATTACCATTATATAAGGTGGATTATTCTTTTGATTAATAAATGATGATTTCATCACACT
>PPCM01001499.1_pt1 | contig 10374 bp, 10 predicted proteins | sample 1555541 | NCBI WGS metagenome assembly PPCM01 (sample SAMN05284479, study PRJNA326546) | Marine sediment metagenome, whole genome shotgun sequencing project. | isolation source: marine sediment | place: Germany: Wadden Sea | collected 2012-09-05 | reverse complement strand
AGTCGAAATATTATATTGTTGTTCTGCTTTAGTTTTACTAACTGACAGATTTCAATATGTATGGAAGCTTGATGTGCTGATCCCCTTTAATTGACTTCAGAGTAAATTCATGAGCAAATATCCCACTCTAACAAAACAAAGTTTTACTATCATAATCAGCTTTATACATTCCCTATGTTTTATAAAATGAAATTGTTAGAGTTAACAGCTAAATATAATCATATTATAACTCATTAAATTTTCTCTCTATTCCAACAGTTATACCGCCTCCATGCAAAGCATCACTTCCATCAACCAAATATTTTTTGTACACATCTAGTACGAAAACTTGATCCTCTGTTATTGGCTTCGTAATCTCTAATATACTATTAAGATCTTGATTACTCGTTAGCATCTCTAAGTTCGTCTCTGAAATTGAATATGTATAATTCGTTCCATGTGAAAGCCCAATAATATCATAAATGATTTTAAAGATGTTATCCTTATTCATTATTCTCTTTATATATCCTTTAATAACTTCAGGATTATCTTCCTTACTCCTATATAATGCCCAAATATTATTTGGTACATAATACTCATCCTCATAAATATCGATGTTTTTTTCAAGAATTTCATCTACTAATTTATTGCATATTTCATTAATAGCATCAACACGTTTCTCATATGATATTAATCCCTTATTAGGTTCCACCCAATAGGCAATAGTACTTATTAGATTAATATTATTATAACCCTTCATAGTTTGTTGTAAAAAACAATCGAAATCATCATCGCTCATTTTCCTAAGAATCTCACTAATAATTACTATAGAACGCTGTTGTGCAGCTAACGCTAAAAATGCAGCTGAATGGTCAGTAGTGTGTATTCTATCAAATAAAATTCTTGATAAATCAAACAATCCATCTCTTTCAATATCTTCAAGATGCACTTGTAATCTTTCAAGAAATTCTTTGTGATATGAAGCGTCCATGAGAGACATTTTTTTATCAATACTCTTAACTCTTTCATCATATAATTTCACATTGTTTAGTGATTGAATTAATTCTTTCGTTAACTTACCAATTACCAAAAAATCGTTACTAGTTCTAGTAAAATATAAGTCAAAATATTTAGCACTACAAATTCTGTGTTCCTTAGCAATCGAATTATAATCAAACGATTGAAGCTCAATAGAACTACCTCTTTTATATGACTCTATGTATGGGAAAGAAGTCGCTAGTAAATCTATGTAATCTACTTGTTCATTATCTGAGAATAGATCAACAAAGAACTCCTTTACTTCATTAGAGAAACTTTCTTGACTAAATGAATCAGCAAATAAATCTCTGTCATATTCCTTATCACATACTATAAAGTATCTCCGATTGGATAATATTCTATCATATAGAGTTAAATTATGAAGCTTTATATATTCGATAACTAAAAGGTCTTTCTTACATAAATAATTGTTGGTGCTAAACGGCAGACTGATAACAGAGTTGATAAATCTCTTGAAATCTCTAATATCAAGTGACTGTTTACATAAATTATCCACGAGCAATTCATACGAACTCATATCACTATTATCCTCACCATAAACTTTTAGGATATTCTGTATACATGTTTTATAAACGTTTTTTAGAATATTCGAATCCATTTCTGGTACTCTTATCTGCATTTGGATTATCTTTTTTAGATACTGATAATCCAGACCTAACTCGCTATCAAATATCGATTTAACTCTATCGTTATCAAATGATAAGACGTAAGTAATACGTTCAAAATCAAGCAAATTAGATACACTTTTGAAAAGCAATATAACATTTTGGCTATCAATTCTATCAATATTATCAATAAAAAAAACTACTTTCTTTTTACTCAATCTTAAATAATCATTAATCTCAGACTTTAAAATATTTATATCCCTATCTTCATTAAAACCTTTAGTAAAAAACCATTTTTTTTCTCCGAAAATTGTTTCACTAAACTTCCTAATTGTTCTGTTAATATTTTGAGTGCTATATTTGTAACCTGTTTTTGTTAGTATTGTATCAAACATATTAACAAAAAGACTTTCCCGATCACTATAAGTCCAAGGATCAAACTCATCAATAATTACAATATTCTCATCTATAGCTACCAATTGCTTCTTAACATTCTTTAGAATTGTTGTTTTTCCAGATCCCCATTTGCCTTCAAGACTAATAACAAATCTACCTTCAGGTTTTGATAATACTATTGACTTAAGCATCTTATCAATAATGCTATCACGTTGCAATAAATCATAATCTACTTCTCTTTCACTAAGTAGAATGGTTTTATTTTCTGAGATTTCAAATGTTCCCTCATAAATTTCTTTTAAATCATAGACATTAGACTTAAACTCGTTATCTATTTTAGTAGCTCTCGAATGGAGTACTGCCCGAAATAATATAATTGTTAAAGTCAATATGTCAACTATTAGTACTGTTATGTACTTATAAATTGATATTGCATCGACCACATAAATAGAACCTAAATACATTATTGAAGATAGCAATACAACAAATAGCCACATATCAAATGTATTTATAGAGCGAACGAAAAAAAGATTAAAAATCTTTAATTCACTTATTGTGGCAATTACGAATATCAGCAGCAGTAACAATAATACTGCGTTTCCCATTAGACTTTGTCGAATAACATACTTTGATGGTATGTTATTAACATCAATCATAAAACCGAAAAAAGTAATGATTGAAACTAAACGAGCTATATATGTAAATGAGTATTTTTCTTTAATAGTACTAACATAATTTTTCACTCAACTCTCCTTACTATTTTGATTATAAGTTAATATTTTTAATACATGAAAGTAAATAGAACGACTATGTGTCACCTAACTCCCTTGCATGTCAGAATTCTAATTTGACTATTCATAAAAGGCTTAACAAAAGCATCCCTATTAAGATGCTTTTGCTGAATGCTATCAAATTTAACACCTTGCCTATAACAACTTTTCCTTAGTAAGTGGCTTCACCTGATCCATTGCAATCAGGACACTCCATTCCACCATCTCCGTTGCAAGCTGAACAAACTTCTGAGTCGTCTCCACCCTCTCCGTCACATACATTACAATAGACTCTTCCAGAACCTTCACATTCTACACAAGGTCCAGTCGATGATTCCTCATAAGTATCTTCGTCATTATCATTACAAAAAGGACAACTTACATATTCTGATTCATCATAAACTCTTAAACAATCACCACATTGTTGCATTTAATCTCTCCTTTCACCAAAACCACTTCGATAAATATATCGTTATATATCTTAAAGTACTAATATTATTGTTCTTTCATAAATGTCTTCTTCAATATATAACATGATATATTCTCTTTAATCATACTCCCATTTTTCTCCAAATACAACCAAACTGATATAAAACAAAAGAACCAACAAGAAGAAATTTTCGCATTGGATCTGTGAGGTTTAATATGGACTAATTTAAGCCATATATATGTATTTTAATTGTATTTGGTACTTCTTTTACTAATATAGACGCCACAACCTCCCTCGACAAATCAGAAAATGCCAGCTGTAGAGCTGGCATTTAGAACTATTACAATTAGTATGAGAATACATTCGCTGATTACTCATTAACAAAATCAGAGAGTTTGCATTTCTAAAGCTATTATCTTCATAATCAACCCTTATTCCTATGTTCAATATGTCTTTGACGATTAGTGGTGCTTACACTTCTATGATCACAAATATTATCACATACTCTTTGTAATCGACTAGGTACAATCATCGGTTCTCGACGTACTGGTTTTCTTTTTGGTATGATTAAAGGCTCAGCATGAGAATTTTTTTTTATAGTTCCTACGTTATTAATTTCATTAAGGATTTGATGAGCAGTTCTAACATCTCCACTAGTAACTTTTTCCTTTATCAAAATCCTTTTCCTATATTCCTTTAACTGCTCAATTTTCTCTTCTAAATCTTGTATCTTTTCATCTATTAACTGAAGAATTATGTCAGAATATCTATCTCTTGTTCTTCTAAAGCCTCTTTTGCTCCATTTGTTCATACTATCCCCCTATACTAGTAAAAATAAATACCAAAACAATCTCGATTATAATCAGTATGACGATTACACTGAAAAATCTTGACTTTCTCTCGCAAATGGCAATAACCTCTTCAGTAATTCTCCTATAATCATAAAAAAAGTTATATTTTTCATCACTTAACTCATTATCAAGATGACTATCAGTAATTCGACTTATATCATACCTATATGATTTACTAGTTAATAATATTTTACATAGTAATCCGATGATTGGTATTAAGATTAAATAGATTAACACACCTACGATTAATTGAATTGTATCTATAGACGTCATTTTAGGCTTAACTAGTGAGAGAATTACACTGAGACTATACTTCTGATATAATAGCAAAACAAGAGGTGTTAGAATTGCTAAAAGAATCCCTGCTCTGTCCTCAATACTTCTTAATATGCTGATACCTTTTCCATGTTCCTCTTTAATTAGATCAATGTAAAAGTCTGTCGCATTTCCCACCTTAGTCATCTCCTCTCAAGAACCTTTAATGAGATAATTATATTACATAATCGTCCTATTGGCAAAATAAGTAAACATCTGTTAGGTGAATATCTCATTTTGAAGACAGAATCTACTACCCTACATATCAGAAGATTGATTACAAAGAAAAATAATGAAACAAGCAAATTTTTATACAAGGAGTTATTAACTCACAATACTTAAATCTTTAATAATAATGGGAATCCTATTTCGCCTCTAAATTTATACTTAAACTTAGGTAAATAAATATTTTATAAATGTAGAGACGGAGAATGAATGTAGCTAGCATATAGTCTTTCTCATAACTTTCCACCAACACGTAATCGTTCCCTATTCATTTCCACTCTTTATACCTTAATATACTACAATCCAGTCTCGCACAACATCCAATTGCCAATATGGCAATTTCGTTAACTGCCATATTAGATAAAATTACTCACGACCACTAAACATCTTCTCTACAAATGATACTGGATATTGTGTTTTAGCTGCTACCTCTTCAACAGATTTACCTTCGTGTAATAGTCGTTTTACTACCGATTCCATCTGTTCTCCTACTTCTATAATATGCTTATCTAAATCATAAAATCTTATTACTCTTTGAGCCCACGAGTGCTCTCTTAATTTATGTAAGTATTCTATTTCATATTCCGAGTTTTCAAGACGCTCAGTAAAAGCTGATATATCCTCGGTTTCAAAGTATAATTCACTATTGTTTGACTTAGTAAATATTCTCTTAGGATCAACAGAAACCATCTCAGAAAAATGTAGTGATTGGTGAATTGAAAAGTTGCCCTCAAATGTCACGTTTTCACCAAAATCATATTTCACTTTCTGACCAAGTAAACTTTCATAAAACTTTTTTGATTTGTCAACATCTTCAACTACGTATAACGCACAAGTGAATTTCATTAATACTCCTCCTTAATACAATTTCTAATTTAGTTAGTAGGTAATTTTATCTAACTAGTAAATTACGGGCCTATTCGCTTCAAAGTACAATACCTTCAATTAATAATACAATATATTTCCAAATAAAAATACTTTCAAAACATTAAAGAGCCATATAAATCAGAACTTATTTTTTAGGCTTATTTTTTAGATTGCTAAACTTGGTATTATGAAAATTCCAAAAATTAAACTCGCCATATTAGCGACTACTACATATGCTGCTGTGATTCCTTTGCCTTGTTCATCCATAAACTTTAAGAATGCAGCCATTTCTACTGATAAAATAATCACCTCTGCAAATATAAGACCAAAAATAATCCCATAATATTCAAAAGGATGCATAGTATTGATCCAAATGTTTAAAAAACCCTGTGTCAGCAAATTAATCGCAAGAAAAATTTTTAATGAATCATCATCTCGAAATCCGAATAAAACAAAAACACCTCCTTCTACGATCAATGTTAAAAACAGTCTTAAACTGATTAATTTTAGAGATCTAAGGATCCCCTTGCCTGATTTCAGTATCCCTTTTTCATAATCTAATCTAAAAACATTGTTGTATTGAGATAAATTATCCATTTCAAGTCTATAATCCACATCACCATCAGTAATATGTATTGCCTCTACCGTTGTAAATGTCATATCGAAAAACATGAGAAAATACGTCTCACCAGCCTTGTGTCTTACCATTGCTTCCTGTCTTTTATCCCCAGATACAAATTCAATTTTTAAATCACTGACATTGCCATCAACAATAATGGTAATAGATGGTGGTTCTGCTGCATTAGCAAATACCATCCCTGTATTTATCAGTGTAAAAATCACTACAAATACCAAGATTTTCTGCTTCATTATTTACCTCCTATAGTCCATCAGATTACCTATACTACTATATTTTGCTACTTAAAAGTACATTTACATTATATCAAATAACTTTACTTCTGATATATTCATGTTCTTCTTTTATCTGTTGATTAACACTACCATGCAAATCAGAAGAAGTCCGTTTCAACTTCAACTGATATTAATAACTCTATCAACTAGTTAAAGTGCTGTTGTATTTATTGACATAAAAAAGATGCTTCTATTTCTTTTAATGCCTTATCACTTAATTCCTGACTAGTAATTTTTTTCATCAAACTAATACAGCCATACTTAAAATTCATAAAGTGTTCCTTATATATTTCTACTAAATCAGCATTTTCACACATTTCAGAAGTGTATTTAATCATATTTTCAGCAATGCTTATCATATCTAGTATTTTCTTAAACTGTCTCGTATCATCTTCAGTAGTCATAATGGAATTCGCCCTAATACGTCGATGATAAAATGAATCTTCATACAGAAAAATTGTTTTGGAATTTAACAACACTTCTGGTGTCCATTCCTCATCTTCTATGTAAATTCCTTCATGAAATCTAATATGATTTTCATCTAATAATTCTTTTCTATATATTTTTATTGTAGGTGAAGAATAATAGTTACCATGATTGAATAGAGAAATAATCACTTCTTCAATATCTAAACCCTCAAGGTCTTTATTTCTTAACTTAATTTCCTTAGGATATATCTTATAGGTACAATCATGGTACTTCTCATCTACAAATCCATCATACTTCCCATAAATCATATCACAACAAGATTCATTAAATATATTACTAAACTTCATCAATATTTGGTTATCGTTTAAATAGTCATCACTATCTAAAAATAAAATATACTTTCCATTAGCTAGATCCATGCCTATTTTTCTGGCCCTAGATGGCCCACCATTCTCTAGATGTACAACTTCAATATTTTCATAAACTGAATACTCGTCACAGATTTCTTTACTACCATCATATGATCCATCATTAATCAATATGATTTCAAATGTACTATTTAGTTGGTTGATGACACTATCAATACATTGTCTTAAATAATCTCTTGTGTTGTATACAGGAACTACTATTGTGAACTCAATCATGTTAAAACCTCCATTCCTATATAAATCAATAAAATGGTCATTTATTTCAGAAGAACCATTTGTAATTTAAATACCTAATTATAAAGCATATTATTTTATTTTACAATATAATCCAATATGAATACATTACTAAAATATTTAGTCATCAAATAATATTCATTCAAATACTACTTCAACTGATTAGAAACAGAGAATACTTAAAGTTCACAAGAAATAAAAACTGCCTTATACATATTAAAAAGCCACGAGAATGCCTCCATCGTGACTTTTAACTTTGCTATTTGAATAGCCAATCAAATATGTTTTGATAATCGATAATATAAAATTTTTGAACTACCAACAACTTTGTAGAAGCGTCGCTTACTTTGGTATGTTCGAAGTTTTCCATAATATACTCATCAAATATCATCTCTATCGTAAGTTCATATTTTCCAATAGGCCATAAACCATCTTTTGTCTTGATGTTCATTTCCTTTGGATGGTTGGGGTAATAATCAAAACTCTTTTGACCACTTTTATTTAGATTATGATAATATAATGTGTCCGTTGTTGTTGAGGTCATATTTAAATCATTATCTAAACCTTTGATACTAAAATGAGTAACACCACCTTCGTTACCAATAAAAGTTGGTCTACTTGGTATTTCTGATCTACTTATTAACGCTTCTATGTTAACAACATCCGTTGGTTTATAGTAAATACTATCCATTGTTACCAAAAGAGAATAATCGTTATTAACTTCTGTTAACTCTATACCGCTCTGATTGGTTAGCTCGCTGTATTTTGCTTGAACAAGAAGTGAGCATATAAAAAAACACAATATTAGTCCAAAAATTAGAAGCAGCACTTTGACTCTGTTCGACATATATCCTCCTAGTTAGCATAATATGCAGTTCCATTCTTAACTCAAAAATAATTTTAGTCGTTTCTACTTCAGTCCATTGGCTTTATGATACAGAATTTTCTAAGCATTAATAGATGTATTTAATATAGCTATTCTCAGTTATCTTTACATAAAATTTCTACTTCATAACTCATATCCTCTTTAAGTTAGTAAATTCATCATTCCTTGACTAAAGAATAAGTTTATGTAAGTAGTATTATGCTCTGAAACAATTTCAATATTTTCAAAGATTCTAGAAAATATCTCTTTCGAGTTTACAATCATACCATTTTCATCACATTCATCTTCATACAATCGAATTTCTTGTATGGTTAAATAATTAATTATTTCTTCATTAGATGCCTTATCATCAGTGTAATCATTTAAAACTAAAGTAACTTCATTACTATGTTCTGTTTGATTCATCAGTATAGTCTGAGCATTTTCTATTAATTTATCACAAATATCAACAATTGATTGCTGATGTATTTCCTGCTTTTTATCCATTGTATAGATTTCCTTTCCTAATACTTTTCTTCTTGATTATAACACTTTAACAATCATATGTGATAAAAATAATATATGATTATTGACATCATGATAAACATGAATATATTCGCTTCTTTAAAAAGTACCTTGAGGATTAAACTCAGGTAAAATACTAATACAACTTATTATTTTACACAGAAAAATTGGAAATCTTTCAACTCCTCTATCAAGGTAACAAACTTAATTATCCTGGCACCAATTTACAATCTATCGGTAAATGGCCTCGTAGTATTTATTCATCTTCAAGTCCTTTTATAATTTTTTTCATAGTATCAATTAATACCGCAGTACCATCATTTTTTACATTAGCATGTAATATCAATAAGTTTCCATTATATACGACTTCTAATAACTCATAGTTTCCAGATAAAGTGGTAAGAACACCATCATATCCTTCAATACTAACAATTTGAGAATCAAAGTTTTTTGACTGTGCAGATAATTTACTTGAAACCATTATTATCATAGCATCAAAACGTCTTACAGTTCCTTCAGAAGCTTTCGAAAAATTGAGTCTTAAAAGAGCAGGTATTTCATCACTATCTACTTCTTCATAGTAGAGTTTTCCATTTTCAGCATATTTCTTAGCATATTCTTTCCAGGTACTATAATACTCATCAGAGTATGTAATTTGAGCACTTCCCCCACTCAAACTGTAACCATCAGGTATGTTGTTTTCCACTATTTTCAGCCATTCATGGTCATAATTTAGGTAAAAAGCCTCCATTCTGCTTTGAGAATAATAGTTGCGTCCCTTTGAAGTCAAAATGAAAGGGACTTCTAATCTATCATCTAAATAATAACCAATCAAATCTTTTCCTTCTCTATTACTTATCTCTATTAACTCATTATATACATTAGTATATATTTCGTATATTTCTTCATCAGCATCTATATCAAACCCTGTGTGCCACTCCTTTTCTTCAGTTTCAATTGTATAAGTACCATCATCATTAATTGCAATCCAAACACCTGCAAAAACAATCGTAACTGTCATTGCAATCATTGCTGCAATCAAGATAATTCTTCTAGGGCTTTTACTTTTTTTACTACTTATATTATTCATTACTCTTGTTCTTATATCAATTTTATTAACTTCAATGTTTTTCAATCTTTTATCTAACATATCTTCATTAGTCATTTGCTATTACCTCCCTTTTATGATCAAGCTCAGCTTGCAACTTTTTCCGTAATCTTTCATATTGCTTACGTAAAGCTGTAGGATTTTTTTTGAGACAAATAGAGAGTTCTTCATAACTCATTTCTTCTACTACCCTTAACATAAGTAAAGACATTTCAAAAGGTGACAGGATTTCTTGAATCGAATCAAGAAATTCAACATCTTCAAACTTAAGTGTGAAACTTCGTAAGTTACTCTTAAGCCTATCAACGATTTCTTGATTTTTTCTTTTTAATCGGAATAACTGCATAGCTTGGTTATGTGCAATACTAAACAACCA
>PPCM01001498.1_pt1 | contig 10377 bp, 3 predicted proteins | sample 1555541 | NCBI WGS metagenome assembly PPCM01 (sample SAMN05284479, study PRJNA326546) | Marine sediment metagenome, whole genome shotgun sequencing project. | isolation source: marine sediment | place: Germany: Wadden Sea | collected 2012-09-05 | reverse complement strand
CGTCCAGGCGGCGGCCTATCTCGTCGGGGGTGTCGATGACGAAGCCGGGCGCTACGGTGAGTCCGTCGCCATCGTGGACAACTGGGCGCTCGTGCCAGCCGTAACTGATGTCGGCATCGTCATGCACACGTACAACCTCGACACCATCGCGGGCCCCACCGCCCCCACACAGACTGTGGATTCTAGCATGGTACACGCCGCACCCGGGGACTTCAAGGCCGCTGTCCGCCGCTTTGATGATATCCACGCTGCGTTCTCCATCAAGAACACCAACAACGGCGTCGGAACATCCCTTTTGATGGAGCTCGACGGCACGTGGTCCTTGGTAATGGGTAACTCCCAGCCCAACCGGGGCCTCGCCATCGACGTGCTGACTGTTGGGGATACTCGGGCAATCCTTCTAGGCCTCGAGACCCAGACCATCACCAACGTGGCCGAGGGCTGCGTGGAGATCGTCATGTGGCCTTTAGGGTCTTACGTATTGACGATCCCCACCCAGTTCAGGCTCCCCGCCCCCACGCTGCCCGCCAACGCTGCCTTCGGGTCCCAGATTGCAGTCATTGGTGGTGCGGTCGCCGTGTCTGCCCCAGGTGTCAACGGGGGCACGGGCATGGTGTATACGTTCGTCTGGAACACCACATCGGAGGAGTTTGACCTCGATTCCACCTTTACGCCGACATTGCCGCCCGTTCAGCTTGGTGGGGTCGCGCTTACCGCCAACAGCCGCACAATCGTCGCTGATTCGATTCAAACTGACGCAGGCACCGGCCAGGCCTTCTTCTCAGGCCTACCGTGTCGTGCAGGCTACCACGTCGTCAACTGGCGCTGCGTCCCGTGCCCAGCCGGTTATTACTCGCCCATCGACTCTGTGGAATGCAGTGTGTGTGACTCCGGACAGTACCAACCCAATGAAGGCAGTCCATCGTGCCTCACAGCTGATAACGGCTACCACGTGCCTGTGGACGGAGCACCGCACACCGAACAGATCCCATGCAACAACGGGACGTACTCCATCGGCCCCATGAGCACTGGATGCACCCCCACCACCCCAGGGTACTTCACCCTCGACGACGGGAGGAGCTGGCCCATGCAGCACCAGTGCCACGTCAGCAGTGTTGATATGGGCCCGGGGCAGGCGTCATGCACCCCGTCGTTCACACTAACTGAGATACCATCGCCCACACCGGGTAACGGCGGCTGGTTCGGGTATTCCGTGGCCCAACGAGGCGTGGTGCTCGCTATAGGTGCACCACGGACAGTCTCGCCCGCAGGACACGTTGATGCGGGTGCCGTACTGCTGTATCGCCATGAAGGAGGAGCATGGGTCCACAAACACACCATTCATCCCCCCACCTCGCACCATGGAGGGCGATTCGGCCACAGCATCGCCTTTGGACAGCACCTCATTATCACTGAGCCTGGCGCTGAGATTTATGGTTCGGTGTTCACCTATAGTATCGCCACAGATGGGACATGCACCCCAACATGCATCATAACCGATGATGGGATCACTGGACAGGTGCTAGCGGTAGCAGCGACGGACGACGGCGCCATCGCCTACGGGATCGACGACGCCGTCAAGGTTTATCACTTCGACGCGGCCACACACACCCACGTTCAAGTCGCCACCCTAACGAACGCATCCACCGACGGATTCGGCTCCGCCATGACGTTCACCACTCGTGACGAGTTGCTTATTTTTGACCGTGACCAGGAAGTTTATCTCTTTACTGCCGGATCACCATGGTCGTTCGACGCGACATTTGGCGGGAACGCGTCCGGCGGCCTCCTCAACGCGTCGTTAGCCACTGTGGTTGATCCCGATTCTGGTCTTTGGCTCATCGTAATCGGCTCGCCTGAATACGAATTCGTCACTCTAGTGGCACTAGACGATTCAATTGAGGAGGAAATCGGCCCCCAGCAGCCACCAACAAGCACCACCCGGTTCGGACGGTCCGTGACGGCAGCGGACGGCCGCGCGTTCGTCTCTGCCGCGACCTCTGGGGCGGGTCGGGTCGGCATCCTTGAGGGCGACGGGGGGTGGGTCGAGCGCGGCACCATCACGCTCTCCGATACCGTAGGCCAGGCGGGGGAACTGGCGTTTAACGGAGTGTATCTCGCTGTTGGGTCGTTCTATGATGATGATGAAGCGGCGGGGACCGCCCGCCCCGTAGCGGCGACCGGAATGACGTGTGCAGCGGGGGAGCAGGTTAACCCACATCTCTGGTACACCTGCACGGGCTGCCCTGACGGCCATTACTCGTCTGCGGGGGACCTGATGTGTACTGAAGCCGAGCCGGGGTACTATGTTAACTCGACAGATAAGACACAGCAGAAACCATGCAATAACGGGTATTATCAACCTGCAGCAGGTGCCGACGATTGCATAGCCACTGCTAATGGATTTCACACACCAAACAATGGTAGCCCCCACAAAGCCCAACTCCCATGCCACTCGGGCCACTACCAGCCCCAACCCGGTAAGAACGCGTGCATCGTAGCCGACCCAGGCTATCACGTGCCCTCGGACGGCGCCCCCCACCTCGACCAGGAGCCGTGCGAGGCGGGGACGTACCAGCCAGCCGGGCGGGAGAGTGGGTGTGTTGATGTGGGGCCTGGCTACCACACACTGAACGATGATGGGCCCCACACGGCCCCGGAAGTGTGTCACGCAGGGACGTACCAACCACTGGCCAGGATGATGTGGTGTGAGACGGCCGACGAGGGATACTACGTGCCCGATGATGGCCAGCCTCACACGACGCAGATGATGTGCAACAGCGGGGGGTACGCCGCAGGTACAGGTAACATCGAGTGCACACCAGCAGAGCTCGGTAAGATCGTACCAAACGACGGCCAGCCACACGCCACAGCTGTCGATTGCATCAACGGGATGTTCCAGAATGAAACAGGGAAAGCTGAATGCAAGACGACGCCGGCCGGGACCTACACGGGCGGTATAGCAGCCCACGTCCCTGCCGCATGCCATGACGGTGAATACCAGCCCGCCGCAGGTCAGAGCGGGTGCATCCCAGCCGATGCCGGCTACCACGTTCCCGCCGACTTTGGTTACCACACCACTCAACTGCCGTGCGACGGCGGCGAGTACCAGCCCGATCCTGCCGAGTCAGATTGCCAGAGCTGTCCCGATCGATTCAGCACACCAACCGACGGTAAGCCACATACCGCATGTTACCGATGGCTGCCATCCACACCGACCCTGGACATTGGAGGCATCCCGCTGACCACCGAGGAGCTCCCCGGACTCGTGGCCGGTGCTACCGTCGGCAGCATGTCATGTTTCAAGATTGCTAACGGCTCCAACACCGTCATCGTCCCCATCTCGCCCGACCCTGTCATCCCCGCGTCGGCCCTAGCCACAATGTTCACCCTCGTTGACTCGACCACAGAGACGTACATCGTGACCGTCCCAGTCGACTACACCATCCCGCCGCCCACCGTTACCATCGATGGCGCCTCCGTGATGGCTGCCACACCCGGGCCTGTGTGTCCTTCCTTGGCGACAATAGGCGGCCTCGGTCCCACGCCCGTGCTATCAGCGGCCATCGAGGGCGACCGTGTCACCTGCTCAACGGGGCCAATCGTCATTCAGCCCGCCCAGCTGACGTCCATCTTCAACATGAGTCACACCACCACCACCGTGCCCAGTGCCAACATCGAGACTGTCTGCATCACGGCGGACGGCGCCTCCTTCACATCGGTCGACTCCCTCGTGCTTTTCATCGACGGCCATCGACTTGGTCCAGATCTCTTAACCATCAACATTGACGGCGCCGTATGCTCCATCGTACGGGCCTCTGCCGACCACTCGGTGACCATGATGATGGACAGCACACCGTGTTACACAGTCACACCGTCCCCTACCGACGGCATCACGCGGGACCATGTTTATCTCAGGGTAGCCTTTATAGGCCTCATTATCCTCGTTAGCGCCGCCTGCCTTGGATGCGTCGCCGTCTCCCCCTGCACATCTGTTACCCTGCCCGTCACAGCCTTGTCTCTGGTCAGGGCTGGAAAGCGACCCATTGTCCCACGCCTTGAGGATCCCGTCGACATTATGCACGACGACGAAGCCACGACTGACTCCGCGACTGACTCGGAAAGTGAGTCTGAGTCAGTCACGGAGACGTCGAGTGATGTAACCGAGGAGCAGGCCCGCCCGACGCTCCACCTTCCCGCCGCCGTGCCGTCTGCACAGCCCAGTCTACCGGCACCAGCGCTTCCACGTCTCGGGCCGATTGGGGGTGGGTTATCGCCTCTTAAGCCGGCGGGGAAGCCCATGGGGCTGCGGCCTTTGCCTGGTCTGAATGCATTGCCTTCGCTGAAGAAGAACTGAGGTGGTACATAAATTTGCTAATATAGGTTGGGGTTGATGATTTGACCTGACCTGGGTTCGATGATTTCTCGAAGGCCAGGTGCCTACTGGCCAAGGGCGTCATCGAGCAACACCCACCCACATAATGCCATACAACGCAGAATGCAGAGGCAGAAAATGGGCACATCCGAACGATGCACAACGATCGGATGCACCACCACCACACCCACATCGCACACGCAAACGCCCATATCTTACCGGGATCACGAGTGCTAAAACACGCATCGGGAGTACACGACGTGAGAAAACGTCTGGATTACTTTACTTTACTACATACCCGAAAAGAAAAAGTCAGTTTAGCCATCTGTAACATAACCCCAACCCCATCGCCATCAACCCCCGTCCCGCCCGGCCCCCGACCCCCCGCGCGACACCCGCTTGAGCCCGGGCAGCGCCCCCCGCCACCGTCCCCTGAACTGGGCTTCGTTGGCCTTGAGCCGCGTGGACGTCATGTCTGACCTCCGACCCCGGGCCACCTCTACCGCGTGGACCGCCTCCCTGCTGGGGCGGGGTGGGTGGGTGACCACGCTGTCAGGTAAATGGTACCGGATGGTCCGGGCAGGGACAGCAGCTCTGAGCTGAGCGTCGAGTTGGCCGAGTAGCGCGGACCATAGCCCCGTCTCCTCCTCGGCGACTATCGCACGACACAGCGCGTCAGCCCCGGCGTCTATGGCCTCTTCCAGCAGGAGGTCCGTGCGTGCAGCGTCAGCCTGCCCCTCGGCCGACAACAGTGGGGGTGGGGCGGGGTTCGTGGAGGTCAGCTGGGCTGCCTTGAGGCGCGTGATGGCCGCGGTGTTGGCCTGTAGTTGCCGCTTGAGTGTGGAGTTACTCTCACTAAGGGCCCGCACCTTGGCGGCGGCCAGGGCACCTTCTCTTCTCAATGTGGCGATCGTCGCCGTTCGTTCCCCCAACGAACGTTCCGCCACCGCGAGCTTCTCCCTCGCCAGCGTGACCCTGTACGCCTCCCTCACGGCCTCCTCACGTGCCTCGACGGCGTCCTTCCTGAGGTCGGCCGCCTCCAGTATCGCGGCGTCTCTATCAATCACGGCACCAGCGATCGAGTGCCCCGCCTCCGCCCGGGCGATGTCGGCCCTGCCCCCCTCGAGGTCAGCTCTGGCGGAGAGCTTGGCCTTCTCCTTCTTGGCGGCCGCGAGTTGGCTCGTCATCCTCTCCAGGTCTAGTCTCGTTTGGTTGAGACGAAGCAGGGTCATGTGTCCGGCGGTGTCGGCCTTGTCTGCCCTGTTAGCCTCCCGCCCCTCCACTGCTACGGCCCGCTCCAGCTCCGTTCTCAGCCCCCCGGCCTCACGTTCCAACGCTGCGATCTTACTCTGAAGGGCGAGGTTGGCTGACTCGGTTCGGATGACGCCGGCCTCTAACTCGCGGACAGTGGCCTTGAGGCGGTCAATCTCGACGTCGCGCTCCTTCACGGCCTCTGTGAGTGCCGCCAGTCCCCCATCTGGTCCGCGTGTGGCCGCTGCGGCCTCAGCCTTGTTCTTATCATGTTCCGCACGTTCCACGTTCATCTGCATCAGGTGTACCCGGTCTAGGAGGCTATCCCGCGTGACTTCGAGGCCTCTCATCTTACCTGAGGTCACCGAGTCCGCCGCCTCGTGATGCTGGACCTTCAAACGCATCTCCTGGAGCGCTCCGTCGGCTCTGGCGCGTGCGTTGTCTGCTCTCACCGCCTCTCTCTCCGTGGTGGCCTCCCGCTGCTTCCTTTCCTTCACATCGGCCACCTCCAGCTCCCTCTGAACCAGCTGCATGGACCGCACCTCGGCCTGGAGCTCCTCGCCGCGCGCTACGGCTGACTTGTGTGCTTGGCGAGTCTCTGCGAGTTCTGCGGCCGATCGTTCGCCAGCTCTGGTCAGTTGGGCTATCGTCTCCGCACCTGATGCCACTTTCGTCTCCAGTCTGGCGACCAGGTCGTGTTGGACGTCGAGATCGGCGCGCGCTGCATCCAGTTCGGCCGTACGCTTGGCGAGTGTGGTGTTAGCGATGGCAGCCTGCTTGCTAGCGTCTGCGGCTCTCTTAGTCTCCGCGACGAGGTCGTCCCTCAAAGCCTCCTCCCTCGCGCCGGCACCAGCGAGCTGCAGGGCCGTAGCCTTGAGTTCTCCTTCCGTGGCTATGGCCCCTGCGGCCATACTGGCCATGACATCGTCTCTACCCTTCATTGCTACCACCATCTGTTCCCATTGAGTCCGTAGTGCCTCACGTTCGGCGGAGGCGCGGTCTCTATCATCAAGGAGCTTGGACACGGACTGCTCGGTCGCTATGCGTGCCGACTCCGCAGCTTCAGCGCGTTTGACAGTCGCAGCGACGCTTTCTTCTGCCAACTCCAATCGTCTGCGGAGAGCTCCTTCCCGTTCCTTCGCCATCACGAACCGAGCCTCGCTAGACTCGGCCTCCTCCTTATAGCGCGCGGAAATGAGCTTGGTAACCTTGATAACGTCCGCATAACCCGCCGTCGCCCCCTGGAGCGTCGTGACGGTGTCCTCCCGTTTCTGGAGCCGCGTGTGGAGCGCCTTCTCGCGTTCGGTGACAGTCTTGAGCTCAGCGGCTAGTGATTGTGCTTGTTTGCGGTACTGGTCGGCGAACAGCCGGGCCTCTTTGCCCTGGAAATCTTGTTCGTCCATACGCTCTCGAAAACGCTCGTTGAGGTCCTCCAGCTCGGACATGCGCTTCTGTGCATCAAAGAGAGACAGTCCAAGCATCTCCCGCGCCTCGTCGTTCTTTTGTAGGTCGTCCTTGAGCTCTGCTGGGTTAGTTGGGTCAATGGCACGACAAACAGATGTGATCTTCGTATTTCAGCATGTTGGTCTGGTACATCTCATCGTGTTTCGCCAGAATGTCGACGAACATGTCTGTATCGTCGCCATCCATTGTTTTGAGAAGTTGTTTTTGTTGAAACTGCCGTTGATTTATCACATTACAAACTGGCACCAGGAAGCTGCCACAGTTCTGTGCTGACGATTATCGCGACATGTCCACACAGCCCCAGAAACTATAAAACGAAAGCGATTTATCTACACACCCTTATCTACCGTCTCACTCGGCCCCCCTCGGTGTCCGACCCCTCGGTAGGCGTCCCCACCCCCGGGTCAGACACCACGAACTCACTAAGTAGATCGAGCCCGGACAGCGCGTCTGGCTGAGGGTGTTCAGCCACTGGGTGTGCGGGGGTACCGGTTGGGGTGGGGTGATTATTCATCACAGCCTGTGGCACAGGTTTCTTCCGCACGTTTCGCCTCACGGTGGTCCCTGTTCTCTTTGCCCACCATGCTCTAATGTCAGTAACATACCCTTCCGTCTCAGCCCTGCTGAGTCCGTGGGATCGAGACATGAGGTGCTTTCGGATCGACGGAATGTGCCCACATCGGAATGGACAGCGGGGTATGGGGCACAGGAACGGCTTTGTATGGGCCACGCTGATGTGTGTGGCCAGGTTCTTGAAATATTTCCCACATGCATCGCATCGGTGGCTTTGCTTGAGATGATCCGGCAACAACTCAGGATGGTGGTCCGCGAAGTGATCGTAGGGCTTTGGGAACGCCTTTTTGCACTCCGGGCACCAGTGTCGCCCACGCTCCTCGTCGGTGAGTGCTTCAGGATGCCGAGCAATGATGTGACGAAGTAGACAGGCGGGGCCATGGGACGCGTAGCTGGGTGAGACGATCAGGGGGGTACATACGCGCTACACACCCTACACACCAGGTGCTTGTGGTTCTCCGTCGTCCGCATGTGCTCCATCATCGTTTCTCTCGTCTGCGTAAGGAAGGGAAGTCACACATTGCCCTAAATGTGTGATGGTAAGACAAACCGGGAAGCCGCGCCCGCAATATGTGTGTATACACGCCACTAATCCGTGTGCTTGCTCGATGTGCTGGTCGCTGTGTGAGCTAACAAACTGGAAGGACGAACCGAGCTGCACGCGTGAAGAACTTTTGGTTACAGAGCTTTTCCGAGGTGTTTGCTGTCAGTGTAGCGAGGCAATGACATTGGTATGGTTTTCGTTTTGAGCTCATGCCTTGCGACAAACCTGTGGTTGAAATCCTTCAATTTCAAACCATCGTGAGAAGTTTATAGAATCTCCGAGATTTCATCAAGAAGAAATGCTGAGCGGGCATGGGCTTTGTGTGGACAACATCGCGTCCCCCAGCGTTCTGACAAACTTGGGTGGATGACCATATGTGTGGCATGTCCATCGTGACCAGTAATAGCTATAAAGATTTCTCGAGATTTCTCGAGATGTTCTGGACCTCCAGATACCACCCACGCCCTTCCTACTTTTACATACCCACCCTTCACGTCGGCCGCAACGAGTTCTCCACAATACTGCCGGCCATAATCCCCACTGCGATCGTCAATGGAACGACGTCGAAGTGGTGCGGGTCAGCCTCTAGCACAGCCTGCTCCATTCCATCGGGCCCACCCGTGATCATCTTCCACAAACCTCTAAACTCCGCCCGAGTGACAGATCCGTCAGAGTCTGCGTCAAGCGCGTTGAATGTCTCGCGGAACGTGGCTAAGAAGCGAGTATGGGCCTCTAATTGGTAGTCGCAAAGCACCTTCTCGACGAGCTTGAACGAAACGCGGGATCGAACCTTTGGGGAAGCCGGAGCTTGGCCATATGACTGGGCTACGGTGTTAACAAGGGCTATGATGGCCGTTGCGTCTTCAGGTCGGTGCAGATGGCGGACTATGGCGACCCATTCATCTTCTGGAACCGTGCCAGCGACGCGGGAGGTAAGCCGTGCAGCAACAGCCTCGCTACCTGGCCGGGCACCCATTTTGTGAGCCAGTATGGCGCGCAGCATGTCTTTCATCGTGTTTTGGAGGTCCTCAATCACATGTCTAAATGGCTCGTCCACCAAATTGTCAACAATAGCGCCAAACAACGCCACGGATGAATCACGTGAGCGGTATTCCGTGATGGCCGCTCTGATGGCGTCATCCCACTCGGCGATCATCTGTCGCAGCCCATACCTGTGGTGTAGGAACGTTGTCAGATGTTGTCCCATCGTCTCGGGCCTCTGAGTGCCAGACCCAACCCTGAGATCGTACTTTCGCTTAGACTCGTAGACATCGGCCATGACGTCGCGGAGCTGGGTCAGGCTGAGGTGCCGTGGGTTCGTTCCCCGCACCCCACCCTCTCTTGACACACCATCCCTACCACCATCCCTTAATGATGAGAGACGATCGTTCTCACGCTTCAGCCAGCTAATCTCCTCGGTAAGCAGCGCTACTTCCGCCGCGTGCTCTCGGGTAGCCGTGTCCCGTAGCTCTGTGGCACGCGCTACCTCTCCCATGAGGTGCTCTCCTGCTTGAGTGAGGTCGGCGAGTTGGGCATCCCGCAGAGCAAGCGCTGCGACCATATCACGGAGCTCTGTCAGCTCTTCGGGTGTGGGAGCAGGTTTTGCCTCTTGTGGTGCCTCTTCGGGCTCTGTGACTTCCTCTGCTGCCTCTCTTTTATCTTCTGAGGGGGTCTCCTCGTTAACGGGCGCATCTGTCACCTCTTCCCCTTTCTCAACGGGTTGATCTTCACAATCTGATACGGGTACTAGCTCTTCTACTTCCATCTAGCTTCACAGAGCGAGTAATCGCCCCAAATTTTTTAGTCATCTATAAACCACTTTCATTTACAACCGCAATAGGCACTGACAACGTCTATACTGCCAATTAGATCAGCGGGGACCTGTACATCTCGTCGATCACACCGCCAAACCTCTTCTCGAACTCGCTCCGGACGATCTTCATGCTGGGCGTCATGACGTTGTCTGGCCCCCATTCCTCATCACACACGTGGATGCTGCGGGGCATCTCAAAGGGCCGTAGACCGTCCAATCCGCCTCTGACATGGCGGAGGAGCTTGGTCCTGAAGCCCGGATCCTGAAGATCATCGTCGGTGGAGTCCTCGGGAAGGAAGCCCTCCGCACGGCAGGCGGGGACGTCGACCGTGCAGAACACGATGACGAAGGGCTCTG
>PPCM01001497.1_pt1 | contig 10380 bp, 8 predicted proteins | sample 1555541 | NCBI WGS metagenome assembly PPCM01 (sample SAMN05284479, study PRJNA326546) | Marine sediment metagenome, whole genome shotgun sequencing project. | isolation source: marine sediment | place: Germany: Wadden Sea | collected 2012-09-05 | reverse complement strand
TATGTAGAAGAAGTGGGTGAGTATAATAAAATCGGTTCTGATAAATTAGAGCATGAAATGATTGTGCCGTATTTAGATATTGTTTATTTTGGGTCAATAAAGGATAAAAGAGAGTATTTAAAAAATGTGTCTGTTAACCATGATAATATCCTACAAGTGATTAAGATTGTTTTGGCATTTATTAATGACACAGATTCAGAAGTTAAGTTGTATGCATCCAGTGCATTATCTGGTGTCAAAGAAATATTACCTAAAAAGTTAGAAGAGATGAAGCAACAGGAATTAACTGAGGATGTAATGATTCAGCAGTTCAATGTATTGGTAACATTGTTTGAAAATGAGATATATGATCGTAACACTTATGCTGACATTTATCTTCTTCTTGTTGAAGTTATGAACAAGATGGTTGAAACATCAGTATTTGAGTATCATATTGAGGTAGTTCAATTTTGCATGAGATATATGCCAGCAAACGTAGATACCTATATGTATAGCGATAATCTAACAGAAGAGGAACATGATTATTTAGAGTTGGATTACGCTTTCTTCATTGGTGATAAATTAACATCAAGAGAGATTATTAAAAAATATAAAAACAAAATGGTTAGTACCGAAAAATTGGTCGAGATTTTAGGTATGTTTGGAGGTTAATTTGAAACTTATAGCGAACTATAAGGCAATTATAGCTGTTATTGTAGTAGCATTGGTGTTCTCATCAGTGCGTTTTGCTTTTGGTTCTGGCGTTTTCCAAGAAAGTAAGGTTAGCCCTGTAGAGGAAATTAATTATATTGGTTCTAGTTCAGTATACAAGTTAGAAAATGAAGAAAAGTTTTTATTGATAGAGGGTCACAATATACATCGTAATGAACTTATAAAAGAAGTCTTGTTATATCAAAACAAACAATACGATATAGCTGGAGAAGAATATTCTTTAGAAAATTATGATGTTGTTATTTATGCTGAAGATGATTGTAGTTTAATCGATGAAACATTTGAAGAGTATGTTGCAAATGGAGGAGGATTACTGATTGCTAGTGGTGGATTACGTTTTTGGGAAGACGATTTATTTGAAATTAGTCAAAAGGGTAACCTAGTAGAACAACACGGAATCAGAGCAGTTACAAATGCACTTATGAGTTCTGAAGGGGATGAGTATACTAGTAGTTACTTTAATGTCATTGGTAGTTATTTTGATTATAGCGATGACTTCACTGTTCATTTGGAAACAATGAATGGTATGCCGTTACTGTTATCGAGAGATTATGGTGAAGGTAATTTTGTAATGTATAATTCATCACTAATTGAACGTAAAACGTCAATGAGTGTTTTAGTAAGTGCACTCACACTGACGAAAGATTTTTATATTTATCCTACGTACAACTCATTCCAAGTGCATGTTGATGATTGGGTTTCACCGGTTCCTCCAGGAGACTATGAGTATAGTACTGGACGAATTGTATCTTTAGCAGAAGTATATAGACAAGATTGGTGGCCGTGGATGATCCGTCTTGGAAAAGACCTAAATTTGGAATATACAATGTTAATTATTGGTAATTATATGGATACAACTACTGGTATTGGATATGATTATGAGTTAACAAGTATTGAAAATAACAGTATTTATTTATTAGAGGCGATAACAAACGGATACGAAGTGGGTATACATGGGCAAAATCATCAATCATTATTAATAAACGAAAAAACCTATGATATATATGGTTATAATACGTGGATTGATTGGATTGCGATGAAAAATGCGATTAATTATTTAGAAACTCAGTTCAACGCTGTATATCCTGAGTATGCTTTATCAAGTTATGTTCCTCCATCAAATAGTATGGATGAAGAAGGGTATAAAGCGATCGTTGAAGCTATGGAAAATTTAAAGGCAATTGGGTCAGTATTTGATGATGATAATAATGAGTTGGTTTATTCTCAGTACTATCATATTGACGAAAATGACATTGCTCATTTTCCTAGACATACTGCAGGGTATATCCGTTCTGAACTGATGGAGTGGACTGCATTGAATGGAGTTGTTACAACTGGTGTATTTTCTCACTTCATCCATCCTGACGATTTAATTGATCCTGCTCGTAGTTATGGATTTGGAATTTCTGAAATGAAGGATAGTTTTGAGAGTTTTATTACTGATATGCATTACCAATATATATATTTAAATAAAAACACATTAACGGAAGGGTATAATCAAATTGTTGCGCATGACAACGCAAGAGTAAATATTGAAACAGGAGAAAGTATTACAATTCATATTGATGAACTTTATGATGGTGTAGGTTTCTTTGTTAAAGCAGATCGGATTAGCAGTATTGAAGGTGCTAGTTTATTTACTGTTGATTCAATGACGTATTTTATTGTTCCAAATAGTGTTGAAGTCATAATACATATGGGTGAATAAATTGAAAGTTACGATAATTGCAGAAGGTAGTTATCCGTATATTACAGGTGGAGTGTCAAGTTGGATAAACACCTTGATTAAAAATATTCCATCAATTGATTTCGAAGTATTATCAATTATGCCAAATATGGATAATGAAATAAAATATGAGTACCACGATAACTATCAAGGCACAAATACCTTGTATTTTTCGTATGATATAAACACATCAAAAATGTACCGAATTCCAAAAGAAGTACTAAGTGAGATTAAGTCATTATTTACAGACGATGAAACAAACTTTGATATTATATATGAATATTTTGTTACATATACGTCTAAGGATGTTGCAGGAATTGTACAGTCAAGAGACTACTTTAATCTAATGATGGAGTTATATAAAGAACAGTTTATTAATAGTGGGTTTAATAATTTTGTGTGGGCATTTCGTTCAATGTTAGTACCACTGTTTAATGTTTTAGCTAATCCTGTAACAGAGAGTGATGTCTATCACACTGTTTCTACTGGATACGCTGGTATAGTAGCATCAAAGCATAAATACTTTACTGGAAAGCCTGTTTATCTAACGGAGCACGGTATATATACAAGAGAAAGAGAATCTGAAATCGTAAAATCAAATTGGATAATTTCTGATTATAAAAATCTATGGATTACATTCTTTAGAAAGTTGTCCGGTGAGATTTATTCAAGAGCAGATAAAGTAATGACTCTGTTTGAAAAAAATAAAAACTTACAGTTAGAGCTGGGATGTCCTGAGTTGAAATTGACTGTTGTTCCTAATGGGGTATCGATAGAACGATTTGAAGGCGGAAAAGCAAATTATTCCACAAAGTATATTGATGTGGGTGCAATTGTTCGGGTTGTACCGATTAAAGATATTGTTACCTTAATCCACGCTTTTAAAAAAGCGAAGGAAAAAGTTGAAAATTTGAGGTTATTTATCATTGGTCCAACAGATGAAAATGAGGAGTACTTTGAATTGTGTAAAGAGATTATCGAGAAGGAAGAAGTGACTGATGTTATCTTCACAGGAAAAGTAAATATTATGGATTATATTTACAATATGAGATTTTTCGTGTTGTCTAGTATCTCTGAAGGACAACCGTTAGTTATTTTAGAAGGATTTGCTGCGAAGAAGGCATTTGTTTCTACAAATGTAGGAAGTTGTTATGAACTTATATATGGTGAGGAGGGTGAAGCAGGAATAATTGTTCCTGTTATGCACTCGCAAAAACTAGCCAATGCAATTGTGAAGTTGGCTATGGATTCAGAATTAACTGAAAAAATGGGCGAAGCAGGATATAGAAGAGTACAAAAAGACTATAGGTTGGAACAATTGATTCAATTCTATGAAGGATTATATAAGGGGGACTTATGGCTGGAATAGGATTTGAATTGAAACGATTATATAGTAAAGAAGGTTTTACTAACAAAATTTTAGCTTCTGTACAAAGTCTATTTGTTATCTTTGGTCCATATCTAATTAATATATTGTTAATGATGTTACTTCTTATGATTTCTAGAAACCAAGGCACTAATCAAGATTTGTATACTAGATTTATGAGTATATTAGTGTATGGATTTATCTACTCACAATTAATCACCGCAGGCTCTTCAATCGGGTTGACAAAATTTGTTTCAGACCAATTGTATGAAAAGAAAGCTTGTAAGATAATGTATCCATTTATCGCATCTATTACCGGTGCCATTTTGATTACATTTGTTTTAGTATTTGTAGTGTTTAAGAATATTGAAATCGAACAAACACTACGGCTGTTAATTTATGTACTATATAGTCTGTTGATAATATTACGTTTTCAGACTGTGTATTTATCAGCATTAAAAAACTATAAGATATTAAGTATTATATATTTATTGTGTTTTATTATGATTGTTCCTGTTTTTTATGGAGTTACAAAACTGGGATTATCGAGTGAGTTATATGAATTTTTTGTTAGTTTTATCATCGTGTTATTGGTAACTGTATTTTGGTTAATGACGGTAATATTTGCGATGATTCCAAAACAAGTTAATTCGTTGCGAGAATATTATAGGAAATTTAAAAAGACAAGACATGTAAGATTGATGAACATGTTATTGACTATATCGATCTTTGGATCTGTTGCACTGTATTGGATGTCACCTGATGCAACTGTGTATTATTCAATTTTCAGAACATATCCAAAATATGACTATACATTCTTTATTGCCAACATTAGTATTATTCCTGCAATGATTTATTTTGTTGTAGGAGTTGAGACAAAACTGTTTGTTCAAGTAAGAAAATTCTTTGATACATTAAATGGAAACTTTCCACTAAACGATATTGAGCTTGAAAGAAAAATGTTAGTTTCTGTTATTAGAAAAGAAGTACAAGTATTCACATTTGTCCAGTTGGCAAGTACTTTATCATTCTTGTTAATTGCATATATATTCTTAGGCAGATCATTTAGTACAGACCAGTTAATGGTGATGAGTTTTTATCTATTTGGAACAATGCTATTTGTGATTATTCAAATATTTACATTTATTCTTTTATATTTAGCAGCATTCAAAGAAGCTGCGTATATTGCATTAACATTATTTGGTGTTTTATTGCTGACGAATGGGATTATTGCTAATTTTGATATGATTGAACCTGCATTGATGTTAGTCTATTCAACAGGGGGAACCTTAATAGTTGCCGTTGTTATTTTAGAGATATATTTAAAGAATATTTATTACAATATTTATAAGTAAAAATTTATGTTATAATGTGTGTTGCGTAGAAGTAAAGTAGAGGTGTTTATAATGAACGTTAATGAGTTTATACGAAAATTAAAAAATGAAATAAAAAATATTGTAGTCGAACTAGGTTATGGAGATAATTCGTTCGAATCTGTGATTGAAGAACCGAAAGATAAGTCTAATGGAGATTTTTCAACCAATACTGCGATGCGACTTGCAAAAGTAGCTAGAATGGCGCCGAGAATGGTTGCTGAGAAGTTAGTAGAAAAGTTAAATGAGTTAGATTTAGGTGTTGAAAAATATGATATAGCTGGACCTGGGTTTATTAATATTTATCTAAATCAGGCAAACTATTATTCGGTCATTTCTCAAATTTTATCTGAGAAGGAAAGATATGGGAATTCTACAGTTGGTAATGGTACAAGAGTCTTGATCGAATTTGTAAGCGCAAATCCAACAGGATACCTACATATTGGTCATGCACGTGGTGGAGCCTATGGAGATTCTTTAGCCAATATTATGGATAAAGCTGGGTTTGACGTACATAGAGAGTTTTATGTAAATGATGGTGGAAATCAAATTAATAATCTTGCTAAAAGTATTGAGGCAAGATACTTACAAGAATTAGGTATTGATGTGTCAATGCCAACGGATGGATATCATGGACAAGAAATTGTTAAGATAGCAAAAGATATTATTGATGCAAACGGTGATATATATAAAACAGACGGATTCGAATATTTTAAGGAATACGGTTTGGAATTTTTATTGAACGGTTTGAAAGAACATTTAAATGAATACCGTATTGTTTTCGATGAGTGGTTTAGAGAAAGAGAATTGTATCATGGTGATGTACAAGATGTAGTTTCTTACCTAAGAGAGCAAGGATTTACATATATGAATGAAGATGCCGAATGGTTAAAAACAAGTGAGTTCTTTGATGAAAAAGATAGAGTTATCTATACTTCGGATGGAAGAAACACATATCTAGTTCCCGACATTGCATATCATAAAAACAAGTTAGATCGTGGATATGACGTGTTAATTGATGTGTTAGGAGCAGATCATCACGGATATATGAATCGTTTGAGTTCTTCATTAGAGATGATTGGGAAAGACTCTAAAAAATTAGAGTTTGAAATTTTACAAATGGTAAAAGTTTTCCAAGATGGTGAAGAAGTTAAAATGAGTAAAAGAAGTGGTAGAGCAATTGGACTTCAAGATTTATTGGAGGAAGTTGGAGCAGATCCAATTAGATACTTCTTTGCTGCAAGGGCATTATCTAGTCCAATGGACTTAGACCTGGACTTAGCATTAAGAGCTACAAACGAAAATCCTGTGTATTATGCTCAATATGCACATGCGAGAATTTGTAGTGTTTTAGCAAAAGCGGAAGACGCAGGAGTAAAGATTTCTCCTATTCAAGAGTTTACAAAACTAAATGAAAATGCGAATGACTTATTAGTTACATTAAGCAAGTATCAAAGTGTAATTGAAGAATGTGCTGAAAAAAGAATACCGCACAAACTTGCAAATTACATTCAAACGTTAGCAAGTACATTCCATAGTTATTATAATAGCGAGAAGATTATCACGGATTCGCCAGAAGAAACTAATGAGAAATTACAATTAGTTTTAGCTGTAAAAATAGTATTAGGTAACGCATTAAAATTAATTGGTGTGTCTGCACCGGAAAAAATGTAAGGGAGGACGCTTTTAAAATCAAAAGCGCAGAGGAGAACAATTATGAGTAAATTTTTAAAAACAATCTCTGAACTTAATGGTGTTCCTGGAAATGAAACACAAGTTAAAAATTTTATGAGAGACGAGTTGGACGGATTTGTTGATAGTATTGAATACGATGGTATCGGTTCGATAATCGGAAAAAAAGTTGGAAAAGAAGATGGACCTAGAATCATGGTTGCTGGTCACTTAGACGAGGTTGGATTCATGGTTTCAAAAATTACTAAAGAAGGATACTTAAAAGTATTGCCTTTAGGTGGTTGGTGGAGTCAAGTTGTTTTAGCGCAACAAGTGACTGTAACAACAGAAGAAGGAAAAGAACTACATGGTGTTATTGGTTCAAAACCTCCGCACATCTTAACTCCTGAGGAAAGAAATAAGCCTACGGACTTAAAAAATATTTTCATAGACTTGGGTGTTGATGATAAAGAAGCTGTTGAAGCATTGGGTGTTCAAATTGGAGATATGGTTACTCCTTATATTGAATATAGAGAAATGGCAAACAAAAAATATCTATTAGGTAAAGCATGGGATAACCGTATTGGTTGTGCGATTGCAATTGAAGTGGCTAAAAATTTAAAAGCTGAAAAACATGAAAATGTTCTTTACAGCGTTGGTACAGTTCAAGAAGAAGTTGGGCTTAGAGGAGCAGCAACTACTTCTAACATTGTAAACCCAGATATCGGTATTGCGGTTGATGTTACAATTGCGGATGATATTCCTGGTGGAGATAGCGAGTGTAAATTTGGAGCTGGACCTGCAATTTTAGTGTATGATGGTGCTACTGTTGGACACAGAGGATTAAGAAAACAAATATTGGAAGTTGCAAAGAAACATGATATACCGTATCAATTAAGTTATTTAGCAAGAGGGGGAACTGATGCAGGTAGAATGCACTTAGCACATGATGGTGCTCCAGCTGTATCTATTGGAATTCCTTCACGATATATTCATTCTCATACTTCTATGATTCATAGAGATGATTATGAAAATGCAGTTAAACTAATTACAGAGTTAGTTAAAACTTTAGATAGAGAAACTGTAAATAAAATCACATACTAGTAGGTCATAGACCTACTTTTTGTTGTGTATGATACAATTAATTAGAGGTGTAGAATATGAGAGTTATAGCAGGTGAGTTTCGTTCTAGAAAACTACATACATTAGAAGGAAGAAACACGAGACCAACTACTGATCGAAACAAAGAAAATATCTTTAATGTTATTGGACCATACTTTGATGGTGGTTCGAGTTTAGATATGTTTGGGGGAAGTGGTTCATTAACTGTTGAGTCGGTTTCAAGAGGAATCGAGCAAGGAGTTATTATTGATAAACACCCTCATGCAATCGGTATTATTAATAAAAATGTTGAGATGTTAAAAATAAAAGACCGAGTCCAAGTAATTCGTGGTGATTATATGGAAGTGATGAAATCATTGGCGAGTCAAGGGAAACAATTTGATTTGATATTAATTGACCCTCCATTTAGAATGTTAGTCATTGATGAGATAGTTGGATTTGTTGATGAAAATGACTTGTTAACAGATGATGGAATTATAATGGCTGAATTTTTTAAAGACAATAAGTTTGAAGCTGAATTTAAAAATATAGAGTGTTATCGATTTTTGGACTATGGTACTAGTCATATTAAACTTTACAGAAAGAAGGAATTGTAATGAAAAAAGCAGTGTATCCTGGAAGTTTTGATCCAATTACATTTGGTCATATAGATATTGTACATCGTGCTTGTACTATATTTGATGAGATTGTTGTTGTGATTGCAAAAAACTCTGAAAAGAATTCTATGTTTACAGTTGATGAAAAAGTAGAACTGGCAAAAGAAGTTTTTAAAGATTATAAAAAAGTAGAGGTTCAAACGTATGAAGGATTAACCGTTGATTTTGCGAAAGAGATTGGAGCTATTTCAATTATTCGTGGTTTACGTATGGTAACGGATTTTGAATATGAGTTCCAAATGAACTTAGCAAACAATGTTTTGGCTGATGAGATCGAATCTGTGTTCTTTATGACAAAAGTAGAACACTCGTATATTTCATCAAGTATAGTTAAAGAAATTCACAAATTACACGGAGATGTGACTAAGTTTGTTCCTCAAGTAATAATTGATGCTTTAAACAATAAAAGAGATAAAAAATAAAACTCCCAACACAAGCGGGAGTTTTTTTTATAAAAAGAACGATACAAGAACTAGCGTTGCATAAAAGATTATGTTGAACCAATTCATCTTTGTCCTAGTCTCTTCCAATGTTTCTTTGTATGCTTCAAATGATTTATATTTTTCCTGCTTTCTTTCTTCTTTACGAATAGAGTCAAAGAAACTCCCGAAACGATAATAGATTGTGTCGTATGATCCTATTAAACTTATAAATCCGATTATGTGAATCATTAACATAACTATTGATAATGTGGTTACATTATTGAAAAATGTATCCTTGTTATATAGAGTAATCAGATAAACAATTACAAAGAAGATAGATTTTTTTATTAGCTCTTTAACCATAGTGAACCCTCCTATGCAATGTATTATAGCATCAAAGCTCCAAATATACGTGCAAAAAAAAATTTTTTTATTTTTTTTCTGCATCAATATATTTTCACAGATGTTGCAAAAAAAACGTTTATATAGAATTATATTCACTAATATGAACGATTTGGATACCGTTCATACATCAAATTGAGGCTGAAAACGTTTTGAACACAAACGAAAGTAGTTCTTGTTACATTGACAATGAGTAATTACTCAAGTAAAATTAATTTAATATTAGAGAGGAGAATTATATTTAAATGAAAAAGTTATTTAGTTTATTACTAGTATTCGGATTAGTATTCGGATTAGCTGCATGTTCACCAGATGAAGATGTAGACACAGATCCAGTAGTTGATCCAGAACCAGACCCAGAACCGGAACCAGATCCGGAACCAGTTATTACAACAATCAACGGGCAAGATTTATTCATGAATGTTAATGCTCGTAAAGCATTTGCATTAGGATTCGATAAACAATTTATCGCAGACTCTATCTTAGCGAATGGATCATATGCGGCAGATTATTTCGTACCTCGTGGATTCTTAACTGGACCAGATGGTCAAGACTTCCGTGAAGATGGTGGATTATATAATAGTTACGATCCAGTAGCAGCTGCTGCTTATTGGGAAATCGCAAAAGAAGAATTAGGATTTGATTTAGCTGAAGTTGAATTCTTAAACTATGACTCTGATAGTGCTGCTAAAATTGCAGAATTTATCCAATCTGAGTTAGAGACTAACCTAGAAGGTTTAACTTTAAACATCACTCCATTACCATTCCAACAAAAATTGGAAAAAGCTGAAGCTGGAGATTATGACTTCACTTTCGCTGGTTGGGGACCTGACTACTTAGATGCGACTACATTCTTAGATATGTGGATTACAGATGGTGGATATAATGAAGTTGGATATTCAAGTGCTATTTATGATCAATTAGTTGCTAC
>PPCM01001496.1_pt1 | contig 10392 bp, 7 predicted proteins | sample 1555541 | NCBI WGS metagenome assembly PPCM01 (sample SAMN05284479, study PRJNA326546) | Marine sediment metagenome, whole genome shotgun sequencing project. | isolation source: marine sediment | place: Germany: Wadden Sea | collected 2012-09-05 | reverse complement strand
CGCACCCAGGAGTCTGCGTGGGCCCATTGGTGGGGCAGCGCCGACCTCCGCTCCGACTATGTCAACATGATCCGACACGTGGTGCAGGCCGTCCAGTCGCCCGCCGTCATTGGGGTCGACATCATGAACGAGCCCAGCACACCAGAGGTGTTTCACGGACACCTTCTCGCGCGGCCGTGGCGTTTCGGGGCCGTCAGGACCCAGCTCGCTGCTTTCTACAGCGATGCGATTCTCGCGCTTAACGCCGTTGTTGACCGCAGTGTACTATTCCTTGTTGAGCCGTACTGGTACGATGCGTCGCAGCTCGCCTTCTTCTCGATCGGCATGGCCAATCTGGGTCTGCCTGAGTCGCTTGCGGTCCGCACCGTGCTCGCCGCCCACCTTTACCAGCCATTCCCCAGGCTGCGCCCCAACCCTCGCCCGCTACTCCGCGGCATTTATCAGTGTGGGTCCGACTGCGGTGCCGCAGCTGTGTTCATTGGCGAGTACGGCGACCTGACGTTCGGCAGCGACAGCCCTAAGGCCAACGCCATCATCAAGGACCAGACCGAGTTGTTCGCCGCCACGGGCACGGGTTGGGCCTTCTATAACTTCTCACCGTCCACCGCCATCTGGAACGAGGAGGCGATGTCGGTGGTCACGCCCGACCTGCAGCCCACCCCCATCCACGAGGTCCTTACCGACGCCACCAAGGGGGGTCGCCCTATGCTACTCGCTAGGATCCACGCGTCCAGCACCCTGCCGGGCCTCCTCGAGGGCGACCCGACCCCCGTCACAGTCCCCCTGCCCAAGGACCACCAACTGATGGTCATCGCCGGTGCGCGGGCCGACATCCAGGCGGCCACGGATCGGGCCATGGCGAGGGTCACGACCCAAGGCCCCGCGGAGGAGCTGGAGGCGCTCACACGGTACATCACCGAGACCACATGCCCCCTGCTGCAGTGCGTGGTCGTCGCCGCCCAGTTTGACGGCCTCGGCCTGACGGCGGAGGCTCTGCGGTATCGGTCATTCCACGGCCTGGTGAGGGGGATGGGGTGCGTCGTGGTGTCGTTCGCGAAGAGGAAGGACGCCGAGAAGTTCGCTCACGCATGGGGCAAGACCTCGGCCCTGTTTGCTGACTTCGACATTGTTGATTTGTCTGAAATGGGCGAGCTTCAGTAAACTGTAAATACATCATTCAGCGGCATTAATTATCCGATTTATCATCCGTTACAGGCGCCTCGGCCTCGGGGCCCGGGTAGCCCCCCGCGTCGACCTTCTCACCGACATCCCGCACCGTCTCGGCCAGCGCCTTGAGGTCCACGAATGTCGCCAGTCGGCGTCTGTCATCCTTGGTCACTCCACCGAGGAGCATCTTCATGACGTGTGTCCGGGCCAGCCGCTGCAATTCACCCTCGTCAACGGTCCCTGCTTCACCCAATCTACGGCATATATCGACATACTCTGTGGCCAGCCTGAGGTTGAGTCTGAATGATGGCTCATGTTCCGAACAGAACGACGCCGGGGCACGCATGAGAGGCATACCAGCCATGGCACCCACGGCTCCGGTCTGCTTAAGCACGACATCGGCGTCAGCTCTCGACCCAATGCCGCCGTTGACAATGATTGGCACTGTTCCCCCAAGGGCCTTCACGACCTCGGACACAACTCCCCAGTGGGGGGTCCCCGCCCCCTTCATCGCCGCGGTCCGGCCGTGGATCGCCAGTATCTGAGCCCCGGCCCGGACCAGCATCTTACAGAACTCGACTGATCGGGTCAGGTCGGGCTGGGTGGGGTCGTCGTCGGACGCGGGGAGGCGGATCTTGGCCGTCACCGGCACGCTGAGGCGACGGTGGAGGGTGTTCACAATGTCGAACACCGTGGGCCAGTCGGTGCTAAGGTATGCACCGTAGCAGCCGCGCTTGGCCACACCCTGAGGGCAGCCGAGGTTGACGTCGACCGCATCGCACGACGCCTCGACGTGCTGAGCCGCTTGAAGCATCACAGCAGGGTCGTGTCCGGCGAATTGGACAATGAGCGGCTTATCATCGTCGTTCGTGTGATGCATCTTGTCTCGGGATGCCTGCACGGTAGCAAAGAGCCGTGCGTGGTACATGGGTGTGTAGCAGAGATCGCAGCCATAACGACGAACTAGCATGCGGAATGGTAGGTCGCTGCCCCTCACCATTGGGGCCAGGGCATACTTTGGTTTGCCCATCTTGCTATAGAGCTGCCATCCGGTGAGTTTGTTGGGAAAATCGAGTTCTGCGTGCTCAGGCTTTGCCGCTGGAATGTCGTAACAGCGTCTGGGCTGCGGGCGATCAATAGGCATTGGCTCGGCAAACAATCATAGGGCAACGCTTTACAGAGCCGACAAATAAAGAAGCCAGCAGTTCTGGGAGTAGGTCTGGCAAGGTTCATCTCAGTTAGAACACACGCTACACCTGTCTCACATTGGCGCCAGGGTCCCCACTAGTCTGCCGCTCGCCCTGATGTACAGCTCAGGGCAGAACACGGCGATGTCGGACCCGAAGAGGCACGTCAGAATGGCCATCAACGCGGCGGGGGAAAGGGTGTCGCCCAGGGTGTCCACCGTCGACGCTATCCGACACAGGACTCGGTTCCGATGCAGGCCGTACTTCGGGTCAAACAGCAGCATCACGGAGTCGAGCGCCTGAGAGTCCAACTCGGCCACGCGCCTCACGTTGACATGGGACTGGTCGTGCTCCCAATACACCAGAGCCAGCAACGCATGAAGGGCCAGACGGTACAGAGGAGCCAGGTCGCTCGACGTCGGAAGGAACAGTGTGCAGATCCCGTTGCACACAGACTCCAGCCGCGGGGCCATACCGAGCTGGAGCAGGCCATTCAGGGCCAGCAGCCAATCACTGATGGTGCGGAGCGACGCCAGCCCGGCCGGAGACAGTGCGGGGAGGGCCAGACCGCCGGGGAGGGCCGCCGCCATGTGGGCCATCGAGACATCGCTTATTGTCACCGGGGGGTCCGTGTCCAGGGCTAGAGCGACCGTCGCCGAGTCGCGTGCCCCACGGAGTCCGTCAGCGATGATGTTTGTCAGGAGGGGGCCTACCGAGTCCGGCGGGGGGCGGCCCTCGACCAGGAGGGGTGAGGGGGCCGTCTCAGCCGCCGCCCCGAGGATACCGGCGAGTGGGTCGAACTTCTTGACTGTACCCTGGGGGCCGGCGAGGAGAAGGCGAACAATAAAGAGGCTGACGTGAGCCGAGGGGGTGCTGGCCGTGTGGGCTACGACATCTGGCAGGCCTTCCCTGGGCCTCAACATGAACGTGAGGTCGCGGGCCTTCATTCCGGTCAGATGGCGGGCGGTGGCGGCGGCCCCTCCAATGTCATGCTGCTCCAGATACACCTCGAGCAGAGTGGCGTGGACCCGGGCCAATGGGGTGCAGAGGAACCCTTTCTTACGGTCCGCGGCGGACGTAGTGACCCGGATGACCTCCTTGGCGGGCTTCCCCGAGTTAGCCATGTCGGTTACCATTGACCGCATGTCCTGCTCGGGCACGCCGGACTGTGTGAACGCGTGCAGCTTCTGGAGCGGGATTGTAAACCTGAAGGCTGTTAGGTACTCGTACACGCGGAGGGCGTCGTCCAGCGTATCGAGCTCCTCCTGCAGGGCTTTGACGAAGGGGGTGTCGCCCTGCTTCACGCGGGCGGGCATCGACTGGAACAGCGAGTCCATTATCTTGGAGCTCGTCCGGGGCGGGGCGGCAAGCAGACCCCCCGCGCCCAGGGCCAGCATGACGTGTGGTGGGACGGCAGTCAGGGAGGCTATGGTGGTGAGGGCGGCCTCGGCCTCCGTCCGCTCCATGGGGTCCAGCCAGGCGGTGACAAAGGCCCGCGTGGCGTCCACGGCGGGGCCTTCAGCGAGGTCAGCGACGGATGCGATGTGCTGTGTCAGACGCGCGGTCTGCTCCTCGGTCGACGGCCGGGGACGGGGCGGGGTGGGGGGCCCGTTATTGGGCTCCGTTGGCGTCCCCTCGACAGTCACCTCGTTATCGTGCACCGCAGCGTCTGTGGGGCGGGTCGCGGTGTCGGCGGCTCGTCTGCCCTGCTCCTTGAGAAGGGTCAGCCGGGCCTGAGTGGAGCCCTCGATAGCCGACGCCACCAGCTCCCGGGTCACGTCCGGAAGGGTGGCCGTTATCACACGCTCGACATCGTTGGTGGGCTCGGGCATCTCCGGCTCTTCCTCGGGCTCGGGTTCGGGCACATCAACGTCTGCTACATTCTCGGGCTCTGAGGGAGCGGATTCAGACGCTGCAGACACCGTCTCCAGCTCAGAATCGGCATTATCACTTGATTCCTCTGGTGTGTTCGCACCTCTGCGCTCTATCCAGCCCTGGATGGTGCGGACAAGTTTAGGAAGAACCGGAACTCGGCTCCACAGGTAGTTTCGGATAACTGGATCGTTCAAACCTGTACAAGATAGCGCAAGGATAAGGGCTACCAAGCCAAGCACGATCACAACCAGCATATGCTAAGAAATGAACGCGGTTGTCTCGTGAAGGCAATTATTTAGTTTGCTCATTTTAGCATCTTTTGGGTAGTTCATGTAGGGTAGTATCGTTACTGACACCAATTATCGACTTCCAATTCTTATAAATAGAGAGACACTGTCTCCTATCTGAAACTGGTATTGTATAGCATTATGTGGGCTACTACATGCACCTCAAAGTATAATGGTATGAATAAAGAAAAACTGTTGAACAGCAAAAAATTACCCCAAATGGAGAAGGAACGAGTTCAATTCGAATATGGGGATAACCTTGATACTATTGCGCTAGCATTTAACACGTATGATGAGTATTTGGACTCTCAAATCACAGGGACAGACATGTTCTACCTTGAAGATCAAGACATGGCGCGTCAACTGGTCGAGCTGGGCTACAGAGGGAATGGTGACACCTTGAAACGCGAGGAGTTCGAGTCTCGGAAGGCCGAGGCCGAGAATGTCCGTCTGTCCAAGCTCACGCAGCCCGAGAGAGTTTTGGCTCACGAGGGCAAGGATCTGTCCAACTTCCCGTTCCTAGAGGCGCTTGCCAAGCGAGAGGAGATGGTGCGGAACGGGAAGCTGGCGGTGGTCATCTTCATCCGGGACCGGAACCACAAGGGGCAGGAGATCAGCGGGTACATCGACTTCGCCCATCGACTGGGGACAGATAATTGCGAGTCGTACTTCGAGCGGAAGAAGAAGCTTCTCCCGCGGCCGTCCGACCTGTCATTCTTCAACTGGGAGACGCTGAATGTGAGTTCCAACTCCTCCCCCAACTTTGAGGTGGTGGCGGACAACGAAGAGGGGCTGCTCCTCAAGAACAAGCGCGACAGGAAGGTCGTGAACGTCAACCCAAAGGTCAGCCCGGGCGATAACACCCGGCGCCACACGATCGAGACGCAGGAGTACGACCAGTGCGTCATCTTTGACCACATCACCCGGCGGAAGGCCTAGGCGGCGTCACGATAAATCTATCTCTCTTGTGTTATGGGGTGTTGTTTCGATTGGTGTCCTGGTTATAATTTGGACATTATAGCCGTATCCCTACGGCTGCCCATACCTACCAACGATGCATGACCTGTTGATGGCATCGGCATGGCGTTCTTTCCCCTTCTTTCCCATATGTGCCAAATTGATCATCATGCATTTGATCTCGTTTATTGCGGATCCTACCCAGATCGATCAGGCACTTTGATGGAGAAAATGAAGCATGAACGCAACATGTGTATTAGCCCATGTCGACCGTGTGCACGGCACCGGTTACCTTCTTGCAGGGGGAAAGGTTGGGTGCCCTGAAAGATGATTTATCAGAACAACAAAACGTGAAGATAGATGAGTACCAACGCCGAGCCAACGAACGTCAAGCCGACAGTGTCATTCACTGGTCACTATGTATCAGACACCAAGAGGAGCGAGAAGCTCGGTCCTCTGTTCCGTCTAATCGGCGTTCCGAAGTGGAAAGCGGCCATTAGCGACCGTATCAACTCAACCTACATCTACGAGCAGGCGGAAGACACCATCCACATTGTAGCCAAGAGCACTGTTGGTTCTGGGAATGAGTATGTCACCCGCTGTACCCCTAACCCAGCACACTTTTCACCCTGGACGGCAGGGAGCAGGAGATCAACCAGCTCGACGGCTCCAAGGCCAATGTCTCGGTATTCTTCCTTGATGAGCGGACGCTCCGGCAGCGGAACCGGTTTACCCTCCGCAACGATAAGAATAAGGAGGGCATCATGACGATCGACCGGACGCTCGAGACGGAGGGCGGCGTGACACTGCTGCACCAGAAGTTCCGGCTCATCATCGACGGGGAGGTGAAGGGTGAGGCCACGCGGGTCATGGTGAGGAAGGGTAAGGAGGAGTAGGGTGACACGGGGAGTAAATATGACGTGTGGCATGCGGGGGGGCAACCCAGGGGTGTGGATGGATGATGGATGAGGGCGGGGGTCGTAACGGGTTGGCTAGCGTCTGGACACGACTTGATTCCCGGGAACGTCGGGCGGTCAGGCGACCCTGGGTCAAGTCTGAGCAGGGATGTCGGTCATGTCAAAAGTGAGACGAGCGCCGGGATTTCCGCCGCACACGGGGCTTTGGGCAATGGAAGTACCACTATCATAGCAGTACTATCATCGATAATTATTGATGACTGGATTTTCAGAGACCGACGAGTCGGTTGGGTGATGTGGGAATTCTTCGACACTTGCTGTGGGCGCTAAGCAACAGGGTCGGCGACAGTCACCAGCTGTGCGTTGACCATTATAAATTTGTTCATCAACGACGAAAAAACCGCACAACTCACGGGAACAGGCGATACAACATGGTGTTTCAGGAGCATTTTGAAGTGTTCCTGGAGCTACTCTCGACGATCGTCATGGATCTTAGCGCGGTGTTTCTCGTCGCCATCCTGCCCCTTATCTTCCTCTCCAAGACCATCAGGACGTCAATCATGGTGACACACATCATGACTTGCCTCATAATACCATACAATGGCCTAGTGGACACCGCGTTCCAAGTCCTGGTCCGCGTTGACGTCTACAAGAGCGGTCGCGGTCCGTCGACGCTCCCGGCGATCGTGGCGTACGAGTCGCTCATCTGTTCCACGCTGTTTATGATGGCGCCCATGTTCCCGTACATTCACTTCCTGATCATCTCGTTCCTCGTGCGTCATCGCGTGGCCATGCAGGCTCGTCGCTACGTGTCGGACGTTGTGGTCTCCATCTGCATCATGGCTGGCGTCATCATCGGGCTGCATGTCGTGTATCTCATCCTCTTTATCAATCCCGAGCAGCGCTTCACCCCCTGGAGCGAGTACAGCATCGTCGAGGACGGCGTCGCCAACTACTACGTCAACTCGGTCCGCGTCTGGCTGAGGCTCATCATCATCTGCGTCTGGGCCATGTCAATGATCATGGCCCAGTTCGCGCGCTACTCGGTCTCCCAGATGCACATCGCCTTCATGTTCATCTCCTTCGCGTACCTCGTCACCCTCGTCGCTGCCCCCGACGTCGTCACCAACACGCCCTGGATCCGGTACACCAGAGGCGTCGTCGTCGCCTTCGTCCCCCTCGTCATCCTGTGGTATCTCCTCGCCCTGCCCGTCGTCACGTGGCCCACGACCCTCGGCCCCGTCCTACGGTCCCCCATCGGGGTCGAGGCCTTCATACGGTTCCTCGACACCGAGTACGCGGGAGAGAACCTCAGATTCGTACTCGCCCTCCGCCGCCTGCAGCTCCTGGCGCGGGATCCCATCGCTGCGGCCAACCTCCTGGACCGCATCATGGTGACGTACGTGAGGCAGACAGCCACGGACGCTGTCAACCTGCCCGACCCCATCGTGCGCGCGATCACCGAGTATCACGCCGAGTTCACCAAGCAGTGCGAGACGGACCCCTCAGCGGTGGTCTCGATGGCCGTCTTCCGGCCAGCGGTGATGGAGTGCTCCCACATGATGGAGGATAGCTTCACGAGGTTCAAGAGGTCCAACATGTACAGCACTATGGTTAGGGACATGCAGCAGCACCAACAGACCGTCGCCGAGGCCTCGGTCCTCAAGGCCATCGCGAGGTCGGTGCTGTCCCTCGCCAACCAGACCGCCACGGCCGACCACATCGACCTGGCCGCCGTGGCTGACGTCTACGAGGCCGCCATGTCCGGCATCGTGGGGACCTCCGTGATGCCGGACGCCATACATGACGTGGCGTTCGTGTTCGAGTAGGAGGGATGTAATATACATGTTAGAGTAGAGACGGCGCCCCGAGGGTCCAGCCTTCAGGGGCACCACGGGAGAGGCCAGAGCTTCATATAAATTATGCGGGTTCACTGACAACGGCGGCGATGGGCATTGGGAGCAGCCATAAAACTCGCCCACTATAATTATAAACAGTAGAAGTAGACGAACACGAAGTCTGTCGTTTTTCTCAGCCAACGTTGAGTGGATATGGCTAAAGGAGATCTATACCTTAGAAACACATCCTGGCTCAACTGGGACGAGTGGGAGAATACCGTGGACTGCCTCAAGCAGCCGATTGACGACAGTTTTGATCCGGAACGGTTCCAGACGGGTGTTCAGTTCGTGCTAATGTGGATGGAGCGTCAGAACTGCCCTTTGGCACTTGAAATATACGCCAAACTGAAGCTGATCGTTCTAGATGTCCAGAGCAACGGCCCCAAGTTTGTTTCACCCCCATAACTCTGATCCAGCCCCATTGCCGCCGAAAGCATCGGCATGCTCCTCACACGGTTTGTCAATGGTGTGACGGAACCCCAGCAGCGAGCCCAGTACGCTCTTTCTGTCCAGTCCATCGCCTCAACCCTCGGATTGCCGCCCATCCTGACCGAGCTGCGTCACGCCGTGACTCACAGAGACATGCCGCCCCTCGAGACCCTCCTCGATGGGGCCGTCCAGGCTCTCGACTTCATTGAGGACGGGTACATCACCCGGCAGCAGGCGGACCTCGTCCGGGGCCAGGCACGCGTTGAGGCGACCATAGCGGGTGATAGCGACAAGTTCTACCCGGGAGACGCCGAGATGATGGCGGACCTCATCGTTAACGATCCCGCGTTCTCCACGGTGCTCGGGGACCACGCCCGCCTGGCCGAGCTGTCAGCCTTGGTGTCTCCTCGACGGGACGTGTACCTCGCGGCATCCTCCTTGGGGGAACGGATCGTGGGGAAGCTCCTGGAGAATCTTGTGGAACACTCTGGTCCAGGAAGGACGGGGACGGCCAAGGGCGTCCATCTGTGGTGCCGCGCCGCCGCAGAGCAGGACACCCGCATCCTGGACCTGTCCCCGCTCCGGTGCGTCCAGCCCGCCACCCTGCACCAATTGATCGCCGCCGCCCGCACCGATCGTCCCACCTCCAAACTGTTGACCTACCTCACCAGTCTGGGGGACCCCGCCCTCGCTAACATGACCATCACCCTCCCACCTCTCCCCAGCGTGGAGTCCCCCGCCCCCCCGCCCGACCGGACCGCGTGGGCCCGCCCCCAGCACGTCGCCACCCCGCTCGGCCGCATCGTCGAGTGGGAGCCGCTCACTGAGCCCGAGCCCGAGCCGGTGGACGACGACGAGAGCAGCGATGACGGGTACGAGTCCATTTGGGTCAAGCGGCCTCGCTGCGGCTGAGTTGCGTTCACGTCGCAATTTTATCGGAAATTGCTTTTCTGATTTTGTATAAACTCGCGGATTACCCTAAACTGCGAGCAACGCGCTGCTGGTATGTGCGGTGCAGGATTTCGTGCGATGCATCGGCCTTCTTTATAAAGTCATATTTGTTTGAAATCAGCCCAATGGGATGTGGTAGTTCTCGCGCCGCAATTGAAGGCATGATGCCTGTAGAAGGCAACAATGATGCTCAGCCTAGCGTAGTATCAAACGACGAGCCGATAGCCGAGCCCGTCGAAGAGAAACCTGTAATAGTAACAAAGACGACGGCCGAGGTACTGGATAGCATCCAGCAGGACCAAAACCGCATGAAGGAGTTCCTTGGTAGCCTCAAGACCGATCTTAACCCGCCTCCTCCAGCCCCCGAGCCTATCGTGCCCGAGCCCGTCCCCGAACCAACCTCCGAGCCTTCCCCGGTCCCGGTGCAGGCCGAGGAACCCTCCCCCGTGCCCGTCACGAAGCCATCGCCCGTGCCTGCGTCCCCTGCGGTGGGAGCGGACGACTCCCTGGTCACCGAGCCCGCCCCCCAGACCCCCTCACCCACCGTCCCTGTCGACGGGACAGACATGGACGATATCGAGGAGGTCGTCATCGAGGACACCCCCATCCAACCCACCACACCCCGCCTCACCCCCCGCGGCCGGGACACCACCCTCCCCGCGGGCGCGATGGACCCAATCGACACCATCGTCAGCCCTGTCCCGGGGCTCGCCAGTGCCCCCCC
>PPCM01001494.1_pt1 | contig 10429 bp, 9 predicted proteins | sample 1555541 | NCBI WGS metagenome assembly PPCM01 (sample SAMN05284479, study PRJNA326546) | Marine sediment metagenome, whole genome shotgun sequencing project. | isolation source: marine sediment | place: Germany: Wadden Sea | collected 2012-09-05 | reverse complement strand
CCAGCGCTTCACCCAGTAGAGCACCAATTTTAGTGCCACCTATAAAAAAAGCATCTGTTAAAGAATATACAGTTTGAAGAGTAAGTTCAGCTTCTCTACAGGCAAGTGCAGAACCAAGTCGAGCACCATCGAGATATAGCAACAGATCATTTTGCCGGCAGTAGTCAGATAAAGTAGATAATTCGTCTTTTGTATAAACCGTTCCAAGTTCAGTAGGATTGGAAATATAAACCAGTCTCGGCTTCACCATATGCTCAAAGTGATGTTCTTCTAAAACAGGCGTGATTAACTCAGGGGATAATTTTCCATTCTCTCCGGTCACGGAAAGTAACTTGTGCCCTGTTGCCTCTATGGCACCCGTCTCATGGGTTGCAATATGGCCAGAGGTAACAGTTATACATGCTTCATGGGGGCGTAAAAAAGCGCTGATTGCGATAAGGTTAGTTTGAGTTCCACCGGAGATGAGGTGTACAGCAGCCTCTGGATCATCTACCAAGTTTTTTATTAATGAGGCTGCATTCAAGGAATGCCTATCTAAACCATACCCATCTTCTTGTATATTGTTACTTCGAGCTAGAGCTTCAATAATTGCAGGGTGAGCTCCCTCACTATAATCATTTTTAAAACTATACATGTAATTCTCCGTATGTGTATCCATTGCAACTATTGTTGCTGCACAACAATAAGTATGAGATTATCTTGTCATTGATCTTTTCTGCATACTTTTCTATTTCTCTGTTAGGTGTTCTTTTGATAAACGAATATTAATAAATTTGACAGCAAATCCAAACAGTGCCGTCCTTGTATCATAGTTCGCGAACTGAACCAAAAAATCATCCCGAGGCTCCTTTCTACATGATCTTAGTGTCTCTGCAAACAAAACTTCGTTATGAGGTCGAAGGCACAAACAGAAACATAACAATGTGTGAAGAATACCAATATGCTCAATTAATGAGTTATTTTTATGATAATCCTTGCATTCGGCTATCTTAATTGTAGAATTTGACTAACAAACTATTCTAGTGGAAAAGTCAGTTTGGCATCACATGGTGTTGTCTATAGAACACTGTCTCATAGCTGGAGATGAATCATCTTTCACCCCCCGCCACATGGTTATTAAGCCCTCAGCTTATCTTAACTGAAGATGTGGTTTCAATTTAAGCTATTAGGAGAATCTTTAATCATGCGAATTTTATTAGCTGTGTTTTTTGTTGCATCACTCTTTACCACACCAGTCCTTGCTAGCAACAACCAGAGCACATTAGACAAAATAAATTTATCTGGCGACATAAACATTGGCTACCGAAAAGATCTCCCACCCATGTCATTTCAAAACAAAGACGGTGTCCCATCCGGCTATTCAGTCGATCTTTGTAAAGAAATTGCAAGACAAGTCGAAAAAAAGCTGAACAAATCAATAAACATCAACTATGTAGCTGTTGATGCTGAAAATCGTTTTAAGGCTTTAAATGATAAGAGAATAGACATTCTTTGTGGATCAACAACGAATACACTTGCACGACGTGAACAGATGGATTTTACCCACCTTACCTTTGTAACGGGTTCTTCCTTTCTTACACTTGCTGAAACAAAATTAGAAAACCAGTTTGATGGAAAAAAAATTGGCGTTGTTAAAGGGACAACGACTGCACCCGCTCTACAAGAGTTGCTAGCTGAAACGACTGCGAAAATTGTTAAACTGGATTCTTTAGCAGATGGCTTAGCGAATTTAAAATCAAAGAAGATAGATGGACTAGCTGCCGATCAAGTCGTACTGATTGGTCTCATCATTTCCTCCGGTACTCCAGAGGAGTTTAATCTATTTTCTGAAATGTTTACCTTTGATCCTATCTCACTTGCTGTGCGAAGAAATGATGCAGATTTTCGACTCGTGGCCGACCAGACAATCACGGGTATTTTCCGATCCGGGGATTTTATAAATCTCTATAAAAAATGGTTTGGCAGATTTTCAAAAAAGATTCCATCTGGAATGTTGGCGCTTGTTAAGCTCAACTCTATTCCTGAAAAATAAGAGTCAATTAACTAATTATTCTATTGAAAAGGTAGTTGCTAATATATACTTCGATTAGTGAAAATTTATTTTAGACGTAAAGTTCTCTAATCGAAAATAAGTTTCAGAAGGAAAATCAAAAAGGGAGAGGAAAATGAAAGTCAGAATTGTAATGGTTGCAGCAATATTTTTTGGTCTTGTACTAGGCGGATGTGCCTCTACAGAGAAAGGTGACGCAGAGATTAACAAGCCAGTTAATTGCGAAACTGCAGAAACTGATATTAAGGCACTGGAAGCTGAAAAGAAAACTACAGGCGAACAACTGGCTGCTGGTGTTTCGTCGATTGTACCTGTAGGTCTTGTGGCTGGACTGCTTACAGGTCGTGCTGACGACAAGGCTGAAATAGCTTTGGGAGATTACAATGAGATGCTTGACGACAAGATAGCTGAAATAAAAGCTCTGTGCCAAATCAAGTAACATTGGTACCAACTTGTCACATTTTATCAGTAGTTGATTTCTAAAAGATTACAAAAGGGCTATGACAGAAACGTCATAGTCCTTTTGTTCTTATTGCACACTTTCTTTACTTTTCCCTCAGCTCAAGCAACTCACAAGTATATTTAATTCTATAGCCCTACGATTCATCAGTTCAGAGAGATTAACCGTTTAATAGAATAAACAGTGTTCTTATTCAGTTAAATTGCCTTTGTAAAGATTGGTGTTTACTATGATTAAGATGTTTGATGTGTGAACATAATTTACGGTTATTTATTATTTGTGACCTAACAAAGACACCAACAACAATCAGGAATTAATATGAGTTGTGAAAATAACTTTAAAGACATTCAGAAAAACATAATCGAAGCTTTTAACTATCGTCATGCAACAAAACTCTTTGATGCTGATAGGAAAATTGATGATGAACAGTTCAATACGATACTAGAAGCTATACGCCTGTCTCCAAGTTCATTTGGATTTGAACCTTGGCAGGTTCTAGTTGTTCAAACTCCCGAGAAACGTGAACTCCTGCGTGAGTTTAGCTGGGGGGCCAATGGGACATTTCATGGAACCAGTGGTCAGCTCGCCACAGCAAGCCACTTTCTGGTCTTCCTGTCACATACTGAAAAAACCATGAAACACAGCTCTGAGTATTTAGCTGAGCACATGAAAAATGTTAAACAGCTGCCACAAGAGGTTGTAGACTTTATCAATCAAGCTTATAAAACATTTCAGGAAGAAGATTTTCAAATAAATGATAATCGACAGATAATAGATTGGGCTGGCAAGCAGGCCTACATTGCCCTCGGTAATGCGATGACGGTTGCAGCAATGATGGGCATAGACTCTTGTCCAATCGAAGGTTTTGACCAGGAAAAAGCTGCTGCAGTGCTAGAAGAACATTTTGGGGTCGATGGAAAACGCTACAAGCCATCAGTAATGCTTGCTCTTGGTTTTCGGCAGGCTGATCCGGATCGTCCTAAAACTCGTAGAGACCTTGATCAGATTGTTTCTTGGTTTTAAGCTGCGAAAACGGTTGGAAGGGTGATTTGTGTACATAGCCTTTTCGTAACTAATCATTTCTTAATCTAAGGATTTACATGGAAACATTTCCCCTTCAACCACACCCGCAATCAGCCAAACAACCAATAGAGCTAAACTGTACAGTTGGTCGTGAAAACGAAGCCATATCTGTTGCCTTTCAACTCACTGATCAACATTCTCAGGTTTTACTCTCTAGCAGCAATAGAGGAGAGCGGATAAAAGGACTCTGGGAACAAACCTGTTTTGAGTTCTTTTTTGCCGAGCCTGATGCATCAAATTACTGGGAAGTGAATCTTTCTCCATCTACTGCATGGAATGTGTTTTCTTTTGAATCCAATAGAAGTGGTATGAGCACAGAAGAGCAACTACAACACCTGCCAATCACTACCAGTCTAGATGAAAATACCGGTATTTTCTCACTGGCAACTAAACTTCCTCTCGATAAACTCCCAATTACTAACTCAATGGTACATGTAGGAGTGGCAGCGGTAATCCAAACCAAAGATGGTAAACAGAGCTATTGGGCTCTGTTTCACCCAAATGCTCATCCAGATTTTCATGATCGAGGTTCATTCGTTCTTGAGTTATAACCAACATATTCTGTTAAAATAGATAAATACAACACAATCATAACAAGCTCAGAATATTTTTCTAACTCTCTTATGAGACTATGCCAAATCATATTTTCATAAACTTTATAGGAGAGAAAGATGAAAAAGCTCATTCGCACTACACTAGGCGTTGGCCTCATTTGCTTCACCGCACTAACAGGTGCCTGTCAGAAGCAGATTGAATCAGAAGTGGCTAGAGTGAACAATCCAGATATTGGTGGTGGTAAAATACTGTTCTATACCACTGATGGTGAATTTAAAGGTGCTGCCAACGTCGGTAACCTTCCTGATATGGTAACCTTTTCACCAACAGGCATGACTGTTCTATCTGCTAATGAAGGAGAACCTTCCGATGATTACATTTCCGACCCACTTGGATCAATCAGCATCATTGAACTCAGTGATAAAATTCAAGGACTTGTACAGAATGTGACAACATTAACTTTTGAGAACGTTTCAGTTCCTCAGGATCTTCGAATAAAGCCTGGCTCAACAGCTAGCCAAGATATCGAACCAGAATACGTTGCAATAAGTGAGGATGGAACTAAAGCCTGGGTCACCTTACAGGAAAATAATGGCCTTGCAATTGTTGATCTTGAAACAAAAACTATTGAAAAGGTGAAATCCCTTGGTGTTAAGGATTTTGAAGCTATCGACATAGACACAAAGGATGGTGCAAATGTAGCTGCTGCCCCCGCCAATGTTTACGGGCTCTATCAGCCAGATACGATTGTTTCAATCCAGATAAAAGGCAAAGACTATATTGTAACAGCCAACGAGGGTGATGATAGAGAGTATGAGGCCTGGGAAGACTATAGCAAGGCCAGCTCTCTTAGGGATGCTGGCGCAAAATTCTCTTCTCAACTAGAAAGGGACATTCTCGCTGTTAAGGGCAAGAAAAAGGTACGCATCCTCAAAGATCTTGGCATGGAAGATAACAACACATACACAGAGCTTTATCTTGCAGGAACCCGTTCTTTCTCGATCTGGGATGCTGAAGGCAATCAAGTCTTTGATTCTGGTTCAACCTTTGAATCAACGCTTGCAAATGAATATGCAGACAACTTTAATACAAGAGTTGATGATACAGATCAACCAGAAGATATAGCCGAACTTGCGGCCGATCCAAAACCGTATGAAATGATAGGCGATACAGCATACTTTTGGGAGGGTGTTGATGCAAGAAGCCATAAAAAAGGATGTGAGCCAGAAGCACTTGCTCTTGCAAGAATTGGCTCCAAGGTTTTTGCCTACATTGGACTTGAAAAGCAGGGTGGATTTTTCATCTATGACATTACTAATCCACGCTCTTCAAAGATGGTCGATTATGTAAATGATATTAACTACAAAAAGCATCCAACCAATAGTGGTGATCTCGCCCCAGAAGGTATGGTCACCTTTCTTCAGGATGGCAGACATTATCTTGCCATTGCCAATGAACTTAGCTCAACCATTTCTCTTTATAGACTCACAAAGAACGGTAGAGCTGCAAAAATCACCTCTCTTAAAGTCGGAACTTTTGATAAGGGAGCAGCAGAAATCCTTTCCTACGACAAAAACGGTAAGCAACTGTTTGTTACTAATGGGGAGAAAAAAACTGTTGATATCATCGATGTTTCCAACCCACTCAAGATTAACAAAGCTGGCAGCATCAACTTTTCAGAACACGCAGATAGCCTACAGAGTGTTGCAGTAAAAAATGGACTTGTTGCCATTGCAGTCGAATAGATTATTTTGCTATCAGAGAGTTGTATTACTCTGGTAGCATTACCTTTTAAACGGCAGAGCAATAAATGTTCCGCCGTTTCTTTTCGTTAGCTCACGCATAAGGATTGCGAAGCGGTTTGTGGTATGTTCTGACAGAAAACCTACACCATGTATTTTTGCAAGACGATTACTTTTTCCACCCTTGTTCATCTTGGTGATTCTGGCAATGGTGGAATCATAGTTACCACCTGTATAATCATCACCAAACACATAAACCGACATGGTTTGATTCGGTTTACTATAACTACGAAGTGCCGTTTCAATCCCCTCGACAGGGCTGGAGTTTGATGCATCATTCCAGGCACCAAAAACCTTCATAACTGCTTTTCTGCGTTGCGGGGTATCAGGAATCCAGCGACCTCTATAACCACTGATCAGAGATTTTCCCTGATCATTAAGAATCTGAAACCCTTTAACCTGTGGATGAATACTGAGAGTATTAAGTATTTCTGAAGCGACACGATCCCAAATAGCAAGCATACTGCCAGAAGTATCTACTACAAAAATCACATAGTCGGAATCAACGGGAATACCACCCACCTCTTCGTCTCTAGTAGTGTTCGTTGATGACGGTGCGATTGAAATCCTATTGAGGCTTTCCTCTACTAGCGAAAGTCCGGCCAGATCGCCATCCAGTGCATTTTCTTCCTTTTCTTTTTTACCAAGCTTTTGTGTAAGTGTATCATTTGCGCGTCCTAAACTACCACTTTCTGCAAGTTGCTCATCATTTTGGTTTTGCTGGTTATCAATATCTTTTGCTAAGTTTTTTACACTGTTTTCAAGGGTTATTACCTGCGCAAGCAGGGTTTCCACCTCAGTTACATTTTCGGCTGATGTGTTCTCTGCACTATTGGAAATCAGAACGAGCAACACCACCGCACCAAACCCGCAGGAGATGATGTCTAAAAAGGAGAGATTGAATATCTCAAATTTTTCTTTTGCTTTTCGCTTACCCATAGTAGCTATCTCTATTTTTCATCTAAACTATGGCCAGTTTGAGGCAGGGCTGATTAATAACCCACCGGACAGTGCAGCCCACGCCCAATATTCATTAGCGGCATCCGGATCCCCTTCAATTGGTAGTAGAACCACATTGATTTTAGCACTCGGAATTCGACTATCTTTAATGGTTTGTCTAAAAAGCTTTACCCTACACTCACCACTTATCTTGCTGGATTTACCAAGCAGTGAGCTACAGTTTGCAAACGGGTTAAGGCTGGTATAACGAGATTCCCCCTTAGTTGGCAAACCATCTGTGACAAGATATATATCTGTGGGATTCTTCCTTTTTGCCTCTTCAAGCCCCTTCTGTAAATTGGTTGCACCTTTAGGAACAAGAGCATCAACTTCCTTGTACAGTTTGGATAACTTGCCAGCATCACGGGCGTTGAAATAACCGCTACCGAGTGTTTTTACCGTGTCATTAAAAACAACAACAGCGACCTGACTGGAGGCAGGAACCCTTGCAAGCAACCAGCGCACTGTTTTTCTTGTACGCTGCCACTTTGGTCCCGCCTTTTTATTTGCAGCACTGCCACTTTTACGCCGAATAATATCTATTAACTTCTCATCGGTCATGGATGCACTAGCATCAAAGAGGATAAGGATACGCCTTCCCTCAACCTTCAACCCCATCAGGTAATTCTCTTCACCACCACGATCATCTTCGATCACATCATCTTTTTGGGCAATAGGCTTATTTTTAATATCGTTTTTCAGTGCTGCAAGCCGTTGTTTTTTCTGAGATAAGCTAAGATTTTTTTTCTTTAGAGATTGTTCTAACTGGGCAATTCGAGCTTTCAGTTCTGCTATTTTTTCAGACTCAGACTTTGATACATCCAGTAATTCTTCAAGGGTCTGCTTGAGTTCCTCCTCCTGCATTTCAAGGCGAACAATATCCGCCTTTAACAGGTCAGCTTCAGAATTCACCTCAGTTACATTATGCTTAACCAGCATAAAAACCAACACCACCGCACCAAGGCCACAGGCCATGATATCAAGAAACGCCAGGTTAAAACCTTCTGCTTTTCTCTGTCTTCTCATAGTTTAATTGGTGATAAAGGCGAATTTTTACTTAATTCTGGCCAGTAAGTATTGATCACAATAAGCCTGAATATCCACCAGCAGACCATCTTGCAAACGCTGTAGCTGGTGGAAAAGGAACATTAAAAAAATTGAGATGAGCAGTGCAACCAGTGTTGAGTTAAACGCAACGCCAAGACTATTTGTCATCCCTGCAATGTCTCCAGCAAGGGCTTGATCTGCCAGAGATAAGGCCTGACCGATACCACGAACAGTACCGATAAAACCAATTGATGGGATAGCCCAGATGAGATAACGGATCATCGAATTTTCCGCCTCTTGCCTTACAGAAAGGGCATCAATTGATGACTCAACAGCATCAGAGAGGTTTTGCACACTACCTGTTCCTGCATAACGCCAAAGTGCCCCACGTAAAGTTTGGATAAGTGGTGAGCTTTTTCTCTCTTCTGAGAGTTCATTATCAAGTTTGCTAATTACCTCTTCAGGGACAACCTGCTCGCCATCCTGCTCAATCAGATCGACTGTAAAAAGATAATTGTTTCTCAGTATAGTTCTACACTTACCAAGAATTAGAAAGCTACCCCAAAGCATTAAGATAAAGCAGATCTCCTGCTCGTAATCTTTTAAAACAACTACCAAGTTACGTGGTGCCGTTAGTCCAGCCTGTCTGGCTGCCTCCAACAGTGCATCGGCCTCAGGGCGAACAAAACCGATATAAACGAGATGCACAACAACTATAGACACAAGAAGAGCAACAAAGCTTTTAATTATATCTGACATTTTAAATATCCACCGGAAATGATGTTGGAGAATTAAGACTAATTGACGGTAACACCGCATACCCCGTAGCAGCAACTAAAACCATGCCAACAACAAGTGCCACCCAAACGAGTATCTTTTTACCCGATTTCTTTTTATTATTACTCACCATTTGAACCTCCATATAAATAACGACCGATCCTAAAACCGAGATCATCTCTACCACTGTTCAAACCTTCACGAAACGCTGGTCGCAAAGTGGTTATATTGCCCGAGCGAAAATTCGACCCTTTAATTACATGAGAATTACCGCTCTGAACACCAAGAGGATTCACTGCCAAAGATTCTGACTTAGGTGGGGTAATCGAATAGATGTCATGCACCCACTCACTAACATTTCCACCAAGGTCATAGAGTCCGGAAATCTCTTGTGAGAAACTACCCACAGGAGCTATACCACTGTATCCATCTGTGTAACGTGGAACATAAAAACGTACCTGCCCCTGTGCACTTTCATCTGCTATATTGGCAGTATTGGGCTGCATAACTGAGGAAGCCCCCCAAACAAACATGGTAGTCTTTTTTCTATTGGCCTTTCTGGCAAGCCATTCCCATTCAGCCTCACTCAGTAGTCGATAGCCATCACTATTGCTATTAAAACCTGTTATATATCCACCTGCTAACTGATAAAAAGGAGACAGGTTTTCTTTCTTACTCAACCAGTTACAATACTTTGCTACCTCTTGCCAGCTTACAGTCGTTACAGGATTATTTCCACCACCTATAGCCTTACCTGAGTTAAACTTTGCAAATTGGCTATTGGTTATCTCATAAAGACTCGCATAGAATGGCTTGTTGAGCTGTACTCTTCGCTGAAATTCGTTCGCTCTCTGTCCCTTTTCAGAACGCGGTGCCCCCATAGTGAAAGTATCATTTGGCCTAAAGAGTTTTAATTGTATTCCGGCTTTATTGGTATATTGAGCTGGCGCTTCCTGCAACTTTGCCTGTTTCTCACTTACAAGCCTTACACTTATTCTTTGGGTCGATCCAGACTTTGGTGTCACAACCTTGGTGATGGTTCGAAAACCTTTCTTTTGTAATGTGATTCTATGGGCAATAGCAGGTAAATTTAGTGTGAGTGGCGTTTGCCCATAATCCTTACCACCAATAATAACTGCCGCATTTGGATTTGAGACAACAGCCACCTTTCCAAGTTCAGTTTTCAAAGCAAAGCTCAACTGTAGTTCTTCATCTGCTGCAAGAAGTATCTTTTTCTTTTCTGAATAGTAACCTGGTTTCATATAAACCAGCTTATGTTCAAGAGTTGCATCTACTGAAAAAGGTGACTCTACTCGTATTCCATCAAGCAATAAACTGCCACCAGGCGGTTTTAAATCCACCTTAACTGTCGCCTGCTTAAGTTTTAATTTATAGTTTCGAACAAGGTTTGAATCATTTCTTGTAACAAGCAATTTTTCAACTACATCCTGATAATTTTCAGCAACAACTTTTACCTGGAATTCTCCACCTAGAACCTTTTGCTCAAGAGGAGTTACACCAACTTCTCTATCGCCAAGAAAAACCTTGGCTCCAGTTGGTACTGAATCAATATTTAAAGTTCCTTCTATATACTTCGGGTTAAACTGTAATTCTGTATCTTGATCTCTAAGTATTTCAAAACTCTTTTCTTCCAAT
>PPCM01001493.1_pt1 | contig 10429 bp, 5 predicted proteins | sample 1555541 | NCBI WGS metagenome assembly PPCM01 (sample SAMN05284479, study PRJNA326546) | Marine sediment metagenome, whole genome shotgun sequencing project. | isolation source: marine sediment | place: Germany: Wadden Sea | collected 2012-09-05 | reverse complement strand
CGTGCGGACGTCCGATAGGGCACGGATGGCGCCAGCGAGGTCCCTGCCCGCGGATCTGTCGGCGAGGAGGCCGAGCACGGTCGGGGCCTCGCTCGAGGACGCCACCGCGTCCATCACGGCTGGGGTGTCGGTTGGGTGGGCCCGCGTGTGTTCGGCAAGGTGGCCTATAAAGTCAGTGTCGAAACCGTCCTTGGCCGTGACGGACGAACTGAGGTATTTGAATTTCCTCTTGCCAAACATGAAGGTAAGGGGCTCGCTCTCACCAAGCGTGAAGTAATGCCGGAGTACACCGCGGGAATCAGCGATCGCCGCCAGCTGGAACGCCGTCAGCCCCTGCAGCAGCTCCGTGTGGGTCGCATGGACGTCGATGGTTCGCATCACGGGCACGTTGTCAGCCAGCACCGCCCAGACCAAGCGGTCTGCACCAGGCGACGTATGCCGGACCACCCGACCACCCGATCCGTTATCTATGATGAATATGATCTGATCGAGATCCATTCTCCAGATTTTAAGATCTGACAGGCGGAGCTGGGTGCCGTGAACGCCCGTGCTGTGGGCTGTGTCGAAGAGCCACGGGCCGTTGTCTGTCCATACGAGGATGTACTTGCCATCGTCGGTGTTGCGGGGGGGTGTCTTGATCTTATCAACGGAGGCGACGATTTGACCAACAGCTGGCTCCCACACAGTCATGCCAGATTTGGTGGAAGTTACGAAATGTTCGCCGTCAAGTGCCACCGCGACTGCGAGGACGTCCTTATCAGCGTGGATTGTGGTCGTGTGTTTGGTGACGGTGTGAATGATCATGACTGACGGTGTGCGCGTCCCGACGACGACGTAGTCCTCGCTGAAGGCCAGGCATGAGGGGTTCTTGATGGGAATGGCGGTGTCTGCGGCGCTATCCTTTGCATCCATGATATTAAGACCGGCATTGGTCACGATGCAGAACGTCTGTGCGTCTGGGCCAAACGCGACATCCTTGATCTTCTTGTCGGGCACGCGCCGGATCTCGCCCATCGTCTCGGTGTCCCAGAGAATGAAGCCCTGATCCCCGTGGCCTGAGATAACGTACCGCCCGTCAGCGCTGACGTCAATGTTCGACACGGGTGGGTTGGCGCCGAGTGACCGCCGGTTGACGGTGGGGGTGCCCAGCTGCTCGCCCGGCGTGCCGTCCAACATCCAGGTCTCGATCGCACCGTCCTTGGCGGAGCCAGTGATGATCTTATCGTCGCTCATGAAGCTCACGGCACCGAATTTCCCCGGCACCTCACACACGAGTCTGTTGCCGTCGAGGAGGTTCCAGACATGGAGCTTCTTGGGCGAGATGGCGCATACAACGGTGCCGTCGGGGGAAAGAGCCACCTTGGAGCACGTCACAGATTCCTTGGCTGACAGCTTGGCAAGCAGCTCACCGGATTCGGCCTGCCAGATTCCCACAGCAAACTGCGTCTTGCTGCCGCGGGAATGGGTGCCCACAGAGAAGACACGCTCACAATCGGGATGATATACCATATCAGTGATGGTCACAGCGCCTTCAGTCGGCAGGACGGTCTTACTCTCACTGAAAAAACCATGGGCCGACGCAGCAGAGGCAAGAGAAACATTCTTACCACGCACCATGTGCAAAACATTCTTTTGAATCACGGTGAGGTGCTCAGCGTCCGTTTCGGGGGCTGGAATAGGAATTATGGATGACATTTGTTGATTCTCAAAAACACTTTATAAAACTATAAGATGATATCTCCGAAGTGAGACCTATTGTGAGCTCAAGCTTATCGTGTGGTGTTAGCCTCTGAAACAACAGATGATCTGCCCTCACCACAATCGAGGGGGGTCGGTCGGGGTAACATGTGAGCAATCCGTCTCATTTATCTGGCAGACTTGGCCGGCCCCCCAACTCGAGGGGTAGACCTTCAGCACCACCCGACATCTGTACGGCACATCCTCAGTCATGGCGCGCCGCATCATCCGGCCCGTGGCGTCAACATCCCTGGGTTGACATTCGACGATGATTTCATCGTGAAGCATCATCACAATCTGACCCAGCCCAGAGTCAGTGAATAAACCGTGGAGTCGCACCGCAGCCAGACGGAGGAGATCACCCGCGCTGCCCTGGACAATGCTGTTGACAGCCCGCGTGTGCCGACGTTCATCAATAAAGCGGGGTCGACCGGATTGGGTCCGGACAAAACCCGACTCACCCGACTCGACTCGACTCCGCCAAGAGTCGAGACCCTTGAGGATCTGCTTTATAGACTGTAAAGCGTCCCCCCCGAGCTCGGCGATTAATGTTCGCTCCGACATCCCGTACAACATGCCGTATAGGAAGCGCTTGGCGACGGCGCGCTGGGGGGTGGTGACTTGGGCAGGAGGAATGCCGAAGACCTCGGCTGCAAGGCACCGGTGGACGTCGTCTGTTTGGGTCATAGCGAGCAGTCTCTCGTCGCCGCTAATCGTTGCTGCGATCACGGCTTCGATTTGTACGTAGTCTGCCCCAACCCACACCTTTCCGGATGCCGGAATCAGCATATTCCGGACTGCGGGCGGCATCTGCTGCACCGGCAGCCCCCCTATCGTCTGGACTCGACCCGTTCCCGTCCTGACCTGACTCCAGCCGACTGTGGCCCGAGTCGAATCTTTATAGGGCGTTAAGAATGTGGAGAGAAGTTTGGAGCATTTCCGGATGTTGATGATGATGTCGATGACGGGGTGTGGGGCGGCGTCCGCGAGCTGCTTGAGGGCGGTGATGTGAGTGGCCCTTCCCGCGACGGGCTTCATTTTGAGCACATCGTACAGCAGCACCGCGAGTTGTTGAGGGCTATTCGGGTTTGTGGTGCCTGCGGCGGGGTGGCACGCCTTGAACTCGGCGATATGGCCGTCCAGCTCGGTCTGGTAAGCAGCAATCATCTCGTCCACCGCAACGGGGTCAACGGTGTAGCTATAGTTCGTGAGGGTGCTGCACAAGGCGGCCAGTGGCATCTCAATTGTCATTAAATGGCTCCGGAGCCCCCAGCGCCTGATGCCCGTGACCATCTTGCCCCAGAGCTGAACAGCCGCCGCGTGGGCCAACCCACCCCGCTCCTTGGGCTGCTTGGTGATGATGGATGTCAAGTCGACCTGTTCTTGAAGGGTGTATCCGCCGGCGTCCGGGTTGGCCACCCATGCGGCGATGATGGGGTCGACCCACTTACTGGGCACCCTGGAGAGACGGAGGGCAGCCAGAACGGCCTGGATGCCGAGCACAATGGCCGGACGGGCGGCGAGGAGGGTGTGGTCGTCAATGCGGGCGGTGGTGGTTGGTGTGAGCAGCAAGGCGTGGTGCGAGATGTCTTCGGTGGGGAAAAGAGCAACGGTGGGGATGAGGACGATTGTTTCGGAGGCGGGAATGCTTGATATAGCCATTGAAAGGAGTGGGATGGTGAGGGACGATGCAGGCCTGCTCTGTGGCGCGCGTGAAGGTATAATTGATGAAAGGAACGCGGAGACATCAGCCTTTTCAGCTTCAAGACGTGTCGCCATGTTCTTTCGCTCCGATAGCGTCATTGGACACGTTCTCTTGTCCTCAAGCAGCCATGCCTTCGACGCTGCACCCATCACAAACCGACTTTCTTCAGAAACTCCGGCATCTCCTCCGAGTTCAACAAAATAACAAAAAACCGTTTACTCATCATTCACACACCCATTCCTCAAAGCGACGGCACCGTCTGGTCAATCTTCACGAGTAGCTGCTTCCCTGTGACAGTCACGCTGCACACGGGCCTTCCACACGCGTTATGCTCTACCCGTGCCCGCGTCGTGCCGTGGACACCGACGCTGCCCTCCCGCAGCCGGTACTCGGCGGGCTTGGACGCACCCTCCCAGATATAATCAGCGAACGTCTTGTCGCTGTCGGGCGCTCTGAGTCGGTGCTCGGTTAGCCAGCCCGTCTTGGTGAACACGAAGGAGTGCCACGCGTCAAACGTCCGTTCAACATCGTTGAAGCGGTCCAGCATCACCGCTTCCGTGTACACCCGCAGCCTGTACCCTGTTGTGGCCATCACCGTCCTCGGTGTGTCATCAACAAGCACGGTACCGACTGAACGCTTGAATGAATCGGGCCCAAAGATGATGGCAGCAGCGAACAGGTCCGCGACGCCCTCCTCGATCGATCTGCCGGGATATACGGGGCTGAACGCTCCGATGTGATGCATGGAGATGAATGGTGCGCGCGAGACGACGCCTTCATAGAAACCGCGGGGATCTCCACGGAAATCAGCCTGGTGGAAGCCGGGATGATGGGTAAACGGGACGCCTTGGTCGAACACGCATGCGGCGAGCTTCTCGTCGCCGCCGGGGTAGGTTTCGTGGTCAACGATGCACTGGAGGCCGTTCTTGGCAAACATTTTCATCGCTGCAGCAGAGAGCACTGCTCCGCCACCGCCGAACGCCATGCGACCGTGTCTGTTCATCGCCTTGGAATTCTCAGAACTCCCGCCTATAAAGTGAGGAACCATGGGATCAAGGGCATCGACGAGGGCGAGCAGGTTGGGCATGAAGAGGAGGCAGTCGTCGTCGGCAAGGACGTACCAGTCCGAGTCGGGCTCCCTGTCATACAGATCCAGCGCCATGAACACGAATCGGCGGTGGGGCGACGGCTCCTTATCCATGGCGACGACGCCAACACCGTCCTTGGAGAGGATGTCGCGTGAAGGCTTCTGGTCAGTGTTGATGTACACCACACCTGGCGCCTGGACAGCCCAGGGACGAGTGAAGACAGGATAACGTTTTGCTGTCAGCGCTTCGCAGCCAAGAACGACAAAAGCAAAGTTGTGTTTCACATCAAAGCCATGGTCGGTGTTCTTGACCGCGGGCTTGCTGTAGGATACAAGCTCCTTAATATCTTTGTACCTGGGGTACTTGCTGCCCTGGAAAGTGATCTGAACCTGCCGCATCACGAGCAGCCCAGCAACAAGGAAAGCTATTGAAAGGACGGAAATAATCAGCGCTCGCTGCCCCCGAGAGAGTCTATTCTTAAAGTATACGTGGTAGACTGAGGTCATTGCCACTAATGAGGTCAAAAGGCAAATTGGGACTGTTCCGAAGAGCTCTCGGATCAAAACTTGAAAAAAAAGATATTCGGGAAACGTCTCGGCCCTGCAACGGGAGTATTGTGTAGAGCTAAAATTGCCCGCTTTGCAGCATCAAGTGAATGTCCGAACTTTATAATTAAACAAACTGTTCATATATTGGGGACCAACGTAGTGTATTCCACATTTTACCCGCGATGGCTCCACGATTTTTGTTCTTTCATGTTTGTGACTCTGACTTCTTTTGAGCCACTCCAGCCACTCCACAGTGTGCCGCAGGATCAGATGCAGGCGTACAACGAGATGCTCCGGGTCTCGCCGCAGAAGCGGAGGAATTTCACCCGCCGCACGCGCTTTCTCTCTTTTTGTGGGGTCGTAGGGCTCTTCGTTTCTTCATGCTTCTTTTACTCCCTGTGGGTTGGATACCTCGCTCAGGACAGAATCTTAGCTAACAGCAACGGCGCCGCTGATAGCCTCTATCCGTCTTTCAACGACACCTCTGTCCCTCTTCGGTATCGCCCCCACACGTACGATGTGTTGGCGGCGTATGGCGACGGTATGACGGGTGCTGCCCCGATACATAGCAGAGGCGCCAAGATGATCGCCTCAAGTCTCCGCTGGGCCGCCCAACCCGCCGCCTCTTGCAACCGAGCACGCGATAACCTCGTCTCCATCCACGGGAAAATGATTCAAAACATTTCCGGCCGGAACGCCAGGCTAAAGGTGTACACGAGCAACGACCGGAAGATGTGGGGCAAGACGTCCCGCACCGGCCCCGCCTCCCTCGACCGCCCCGTCGTCCTCCCGCCCGACGCTGTGGCCGCCGAGGTCGTCGTCAAGCACCTCATTCCGTTTATGGATAATAGACAGGTGGTGTACACCCTGCCCAGTGACGCCATCAAGCCTGACCCGACCCATACCGTTGCTGATGACGATGAAGGCGTCCGACACGTGATCGTTATGGTCGTTGACGCAGTGTCCCGGGCAAACTTCAACAGACAGCTACCCGCCGTCAACAAGAGACTTCAGGCGGTGGAGACCACCCCCAACCCCACGATCCACAGCTTCCAGTTCCCATTCTTCCACTCTGTCGGTGTGAATTCCCGCCCCAACCAATTCGCCCTCTTCAACGGTCAGACATACCGCCCCAACCTTCCACCATCGCCCTTCATCTGGGAGGACCTCAGACACCACGGATGGACCACCGCTGTCATCTCCCAGACCTGCGTCGACCTCGGGAACGTGTGGCCGTCGTATAACAACCTCTCGCGCTGGGACGTTGCCATGACGGGCATAGCATGCGATGAGACGTATTCTAGCGTGATACACAGCCCCAGACAGGGACCCGTGTGCAGGGGCGGCCGAAAGTCAATCTCAGATATGACTGAATCTGCGATGAAGATTGTGAATCTAGCGAGTGATGCTGGAAGGAAATCTTTCGTTCTTATGGATGTGTTGGAAGCCCACAACTCGAAAGGATTGCATTACGTCAGTCGCCTCGACGACGCAATCATAGATATCATAGATTTCGTTGAAGATCGTGCAGATACGGCTCTATTTATTCTTTCTGATCACGGGATGCACTATGGGCCTATAATGTTGACTGGGCAGGGGATGCGAGAGACCACCAACCCTTACCTTAACGTGATCCTGCCCACCGTGTGGACAGAGGGTCATAACGAGTCGGTGGCGGCATTGGGGGCGAACGCGGGCGTGTTGACGAGCACTTTGGATGTTTATTCGACGTTAGCTGATGTGACTGGGTTGGGTCCATCTGCAGCCATGTACTCGCCGTTCCACACCCTGACCGCTGCCCAGCCCTCCACCCGGGACTGTGAGGCCGCGGGGGTGCCTGACGTGTGGTGCAGCATGGCCCCGGGGCCGGTGACGGTCATTAACCCGGCGTCAGCCATCGCCGCTGAGGCGACCACGGAGGCTTTGTTTGAGTTGAACGCACTCACCGACGACCATCGTGATGTTTGCGGGATCCACCGCCTCGGTCGCCTGTACGAGATGACCCGCCGCCCCCTACCTGGCGGTGGCCGTGAGGACCGATTAAGCCTCACAACAAAGCCGTTCAGGTTTTTCTACTTTATCACGTTAAGCTATAATACGAACGGAAAGCGGGTTGGGTTTGGTTATAATCACATCATGGGCGATGCATCCGTGACCGAGTGCACGCCCGAGGGGGTGAGCGACGAGGTGTGCTCCTGTAGTCCGGGCGCGTTGCCTTGGATCATTGATTTGGTGCGGGACTACTAGCTGGCAATAAAAAATGCGGTTTTGTTGTTTTGTCTGCCGGGACGGACTGACAAGTGCGTTGGTGTCGCCGAAGATGGGCTCCTTCAGTCGTCTGTAGCATCTGGTTTAGCCGAGGCTTTTAACGTGTGTCGATCATTTTTTGATCTTGATCGAACGCCAGGTTGACAGAACACCGCACAATACTGAATAAGAAAAAGACCGTGGCAAATGGCGTAAAATCCGCCAACCAGCATTCGTGAACTCCGGCTCTAGTGTTCAAGCTCGGCTTTTTTATAGGTAACTCTCAAATCGGTGAGTAGATGGATCGAAATGTCGATATGCCGACGCTGGCCCCTCCACAGGCCGAGGCTTTGTCTCGAAAGAAGAATGTACAGCCTAGACGACGTGTAACTACGGGATTCATCGAGGATAAGAAGAAAAGAAGCGTAGCGTTCTCCAAGCGAAAGCAGGGGCTGCTTCGAAAGGCCCATGAGCTCGCATCTATGACTGGCTGTTCGATGCTTCTTACTATCAAGTCTGAAACCAACAACTGCTACTCCTTTGCGACTGAAGATTTCACGGAAGTCATCCACACGAAATCCGGCCGAGATTACCTTCGATCGCACATCAGACCAGACGGCGAGAAGACCGTGTTCCTCAACACGGTCGTCCGGGAGCGAGACCCCGGCAAGCCCCACACGGTCCAGCACTTTGCTCTTGATACCGGGTATGCTGAGCCGCCCTCCATCCCGCCGAGCCCCAGCCCCAGCGCCCGGTCCGTAACGCCTGTGATGTCCGGGGTACCCGCAACAGGCACGCACGACCTGTCTGACCGAGGCGTCCCTTGCCCGGCTTATCCGATCCCTTCTGAACCGAGCAGCGTCAGCGGCCACAGCCCAAACCAGGTGGTCGGGACCCAGCCGGGGGTGGGCATGGTCCGCCAGCCCACCATTGAGGACTACCCCCTGGATGACATGCGACGCGACACCATGTTCTCAATGGCCATCCCAACCTGGAACGAGCCTGGACTGGACGTCCCCAGCTCGTTTGGTGATGATGTGATGTCGCTCGGGGCGTCGTCGATCGGGTCGTCCATCGGATCAGCAAGCATGCCTTGCCTCAGCAGAGGTGTTATGATGTAGCTTCTTCAAGGAGCATAGCAACGTGTTCGGCCTTCGCTTGGACGTGCTGAAATAAATTTAGCACCCAGTGAATTCTGCCCGTTGCGGCATGTCATCCCCACCGACATACGGCACTGATTCTTCATATTCAAAGGAACTGCGCCGAACTTTCGACGCGACTATAAATACAAATTCGGACAAAAAACTATGAAGCAGCTCTTCTCAGTCTCTCTCGGGAGACCAGAACAGGCTGTCCTTCGCTGGCAGCCTAATGGAAAACACCTCGCTATCGCTGTCGGCGGGACAGTCTTCTTTCACGCTCAGGACGGAGAAGAAGTTCAAGTTCACGACATTAACCAGGGCCACCAGGGTTCATCTCTGATCAAAGACATCCAATGGAGCCCAGACTCTGCTGTGCTCGCCATTCTCCCCGTCAGCGGCCGCGATGACAAGATTATCCACCTCTACGACGTGAAGATGCGTCGCCCAGCCACACCGACGCTGAACATCGTGCCCACGGCCATCGCCTGGAACAGCCGCACCAAGCTGGCTATCGGTGGCACCAACGGGCACCTGTGCGTCTATGATCGGCTTTCTTCTCACATTGAACGGACACTCAACAAGCATGCGGGCGACATCAGCCGCGTGGCATGGACCAAGACGGGCGACCTGGTGATCACCGCCAGCACTGACGGTGTACGCGTGTCTGACGACGGTGGGCGTCTCGTGGGTACCATCAACACGCCCCCACCGACTTGTGTCGCCGTGATGGAGGTAGATGGTGAGGATAGACTGTTGATAGGCACAGCACAGGGGCTACGGATATCCGCCAGTCTCCGGGGGGAGCCCGAGGCACCTCTGATCAACGCTTCGCCCGTCACACGCATCGTGACCATCGCCGGCCATGTTGCCACCGCTGGACCCGACGGGACGGTCACTGTCATCAACCCCACTGACCACGCGGTGGTACACACCACCCGCATGCCCGCCCTCCTCGCCCTCGAGGCGTCTGGGTCCACCCTCACAGCCGTCACACCCTCGGCCATCCACCAGTCCGTCGCGGGGGCGTGGGGCAAGGAAGAAACAACCGCACTGCGCGGCGCTCAGCAGGCCACACAGTCAGCCGACGGAAAGTTCCTCACTGTCCAAACCGGACGCGAGGTGTCCACCCTCCTGGCCAGAGCATCCACGGTCACCGCGTCTGACGGAGTCCGCCTCGCGTGGCTAGCGGGCCTGTTGGAAGTCTTGGTGTTCGACACAGAGACCGGCCTCACCCTGCCCGTTACCCTGCCGTCAGAGCCCACCCGCATCGCCGTACACGGGCCTGTCGTCGCCGCCATATGCGGAGCTGAAGTTGTCGCCATCCGTGTGCCTAGATCCCAGGATCCGACTGACTCCCCGACCACACTCCTCAGAGAACGCCTCCCAGACAAGGCCACGGGCCTGGCGGTGTGCCCCACGCACGTCGCCGTCCTCTCTGGCCCAGGACTCGTCGTCTATCCCTTCATGTCATCCTCATCAACGTCATCAACGGCATCATCGTCGAGTAGGGCCCCGTTGAGGGTGCCTGGTGATATCGACCCGAGGGCAGCAGAGCTCGGGATTAAGATCACCGCCGTCGGGGCGGGTGGGGACGTCCTCTGGTACGCCACATCATCCCCCACGAAAGGGGCGCGACTCGTACCCTTCAGACCCGACAGCGTGACCGAGGAGACGAACAACGCGTACCTGACCCCCTCCAGCAGGGTCCACCCGGCGACGATAACAGCAATATACCCCTCCTCCGCCGGTCGGGTCGTGTTTACAGACACCGCGGGTGACGTCTTCGTTATGGACGTTGTTACGGGGGGATCGGTCGCCATCAGCCCCCATACCGTGCTCGTTGGTGAGACCGCGGTGGAGACGGGGAAGACGGGCCAGGAAGTTCCCGCTACACCGGCCACACCAGTCCCCGCCGCACCCGGCCGAGACCTGTTCGATGACGCCATATTCGACATGTTGACA
>PPCM01001492.1_pt1 | contig 10442 bp, 10 predicted proteins | sample 1555541 | NCBI WGS metagenome assembly PPCM01 (sample SAMN05284479, study PRJNA326546) | Marine sediment metagenome, whole genome shotgun sequencing project. | isolation source: marine sediment | place: Germany: Wadden Sea | collected 2012-09-05 | reverse complement strand
CTTAAACCCTTTTTATTGCGCCCCTTCCTGGGGCTTACCCCTTCGGGGCGGTGCTTTGGGGCACCGGTCAAATCCGCTTTCCTGCGGATTTATGTAAAAAGGGTTTAAGAATCCCAAAACTTTTTATTACGGCTTCGCCAGGAAGTTTAATTAAAGAGTCTTAATAATAAGAAAACGGGTGGTTTGACTAAGCGTCAGACCACCCGTTTTTGATGTTGCGAAAGCTTGGAAAAATTTATTTCACGCGCCCTTTTGCTGTGGCGTGAACGATATTAATTTTGATGACCCGTGTCTTATCCATATCATTATTAATATACTTCTCGCCTGCGGGGATATGGTCAGGAGAAAGACGCTGCACCAGTGCCAGCAGTGCTTCTTTTTTCTCAGCACCGGAAACTTCTTCGGCTTTACCGAAAGCAACTACGGAACGGAACTTGATGCTGAATTTAGAAGGCAGCAATTCAGTGTCCACGTAAACGCAAAAAGAAACCTTTGGATTAAATGCGATATTGTCGAGCTTATGTCCGGTCAGGCCGCAATGAAAATAGATGGCTCCGTCATGAAAAACGTAATTGAGCGGTGTGGCATAAGGGTAACCGTCCTCGCCGCAAGTGGCTAAAACACCCTCTTCCCCGGCCTGCAAAATTTCTTCGACTGATCCTTCGGGCAGGATCTTCTTGGTATTCTGGATTTCTCTGAACATGATTTTATCTCCGTTTAGAACTTATGCCCATTCAAATACTTCAGAACCCGCCAGACATAAAGTGACAATTCCCGAATATTCCATGGACACAGTCCCCAAGATTAATGGCGAAGCCCTATAAAAAGTTTTGAAGTGTCCAGAGAAACTTTTCCCAAAAGTTTCTTACCTATTGCCGTTAGGCGAGAGCTTCTTGCTCGAGTCTTACGGATATAGAGCAGCGCTGGCCCCCGGAGGGACTCTCGAAGAGCCGCCGGAGGCATCAAATTACCGACTACGCCCGCCGACCCTGACAAATTCACCAGGAGGTCCGAGCCGGACATCATAAATGACAGCAAAACCGCGCAGAACCAGCGTACTCATAAATCCCGCAGCCATGGCTATTTCCGGTTGAACAGCCAGTGTCATCATCCCCACGTTCACAAAAGCTCCTACCAGAGCAGCAACTGCATAAAGCTCACCGCAAAGAATCATCGGCCTGTTTCCAGTCAAAAGATCGCGAATAACACCGCCCCCTGTAGCAGTCATCACTCCCATGAACACAGCCACAGGCCAAGGAGACAACGATTGCAAAAAGGCCACAGAACTCCCGGTAACAGCAAACGCACTCAGACCCAACGCATCAAACCATGAAGTGGCCTTATAACGATCCTTGATTTCCAGACGGCAAAAATATGTAAACAAGGTCGCTATGATACATAGATACAGCTCTACAGGATCTTTGGTCCACCAGACCGGACGGTCCAACAACACATCACGCAACGACCCGCCACCGAGTCCGGTAATAGTCCCGATCAGAACATAGCCCACGATATCCATCCTGCGTCTGCCTGCAGCCAAAGCACCACTGACCGCAAAAACAATATCGCCGAAATACATGAATCCATGGATGGCGGACTGGACCACCTCACCATTCAAAACACTCATTTTCAACCTCAACAGCAGACAAGCTGCATTATTTTTAATTTTTAACCAATTTCAGGTACGCAAAATTTGAGGGACACATAATTTCAGATTAATAAATTGTAAAGACTATATTTCGCTTTTTCGAAATTTACTGATCATATTTCAAAAAAACCACCCTTACATATATTCCCTATACCTTCAACAGAGCTTGCCTGCCATGCATTCAGTTGGTAAAAGTATTCCCTTTTTTGGAACTAAATTTATTTTACCGAGACAAATAATGACATCATCAAGAGAATCAACAGCATATCTGACAGTATCCTGTAAAGACAGGCCCGGAATTGTTTCCGCAGTTTCCGGCTTCCTGTATTCAAAGAACGCCAACATCATTCATTCTGACCAGCATTCCAGTGATCCCGTAGGCGGTCGCTTTTTTCTGAGAATGAAATTTCACATGAACGGAATCGAAGAAGGCCTCGAAGAATTCAGGCAGGAATTCGCAGAAACAGTTGCTGCTAAATTTGATATGGATTGGAACATCAATCCTGCATGGATCAGGAAAAAGACAGCCATCCTTGTTTCCAAATTCGACCATGCCCTTATGGATCTACTCTGGAGAGCCAAACGAGATGAGCTGCACACCGAGATTACTATGGTTATCAGTAACCATGACGACCTGCGTGAAGCAGTTGAATCATTCGGTGTACCCTTCCATCATGTTCAGGTAGAAAAAGGCAAAAAAGACGAATCTGAAGATAAAATTCTTAAACTTATGGAAGGCAAAGCCGATCTGGTTATCCTTGCCCGCTACATGCAGATTCTGTCTCCGAAGCTGATTGATGCCTACCCTAACCGCATCATCAACATCCACCACTCCTTCCTACCCGCATTCGTAGGTGCAGACCCCTACCGCAGGGCTGGAGAGCGTGGCGTAAAGCTCATCGGAGCCACCGCCCACTACGTAACCGAAGAACTGGATCAGGGTCCCATCATCGAACAGGACGTTATCCGTGTTTCCCACCGTCACGATTACGAAGAGCTCAAAATCCTCGGGCGCGACATTGAACGTCAGGTGCTCAGCAGAGCCGTAAAATGGCATCTCACTGAAAGGGTACTCGTTGACGGCAATAAAACTGTCGTATTTATTTAATTGAATAAAACACAAGAAAAGCTCCCCATACTTAACAGCATGGGGAGCTTTTCTGTTTCTAAATATTGATGCTTACTTAGAAGCCGACAATTTCTTGGCTATCTGCTCATCGCTCTGCTCACCGATACCGAAACGCATGAACAGATCATTAAGTTTACCGCGAATATCTTTTGTGGCTTTGGCAACTGCCTGCAAGCTGATAAAAATCAGAAATTCGACCTTGTAATCGCCTTTTTCAAACAAACGCAAAATAGCGGTAGCCAGCTCTTTCTCAAGGGCCAGCAATCGCATTTCCTTGACCAGTTCCTGAGCAGTGCTGTGTTTGAAGATGAGCCAGTTCTCGTTTACGGAATCCTTAAGCCACAGACGAGACATACGGATACGGGTCATTCCGATTTCCTGCAGTCCCTGAACATCTTTGCTTAAAGCTCTTCTTCGCTTGAGCACCCGCAACTGCATCTTGCTTTCCTCTCCCTGCATTCTAACTTTCAGCAAGGAAGAAAATTTCACTTCAGTAAGATAGATAAACAGCTTATCGAGGGACTCGACATCAAACCTGCGCAGGTAAACGGTCAATACCTTTTCATCACGCTGGGTGAAATTTTTCAGACCCAACAAAAATTCACGAACAACAATATCAAGCGTTATACTGACCCCGATAGCGCATGCACCGATCTGATCCTGCGCAAACTGCATCTGGCGGGCCATCTCAGCTTCTTCTTCAGCACTGTCAGCTGAATATGCATTCTGCCGCAGAGCTTCCATAGCATTATCGTAATCCTGCTTGAACTTTGCTGTTGCCGGATCAATACAGACAATGCGTGCAATACGTTCAACCACATCATTACCTACGGGTTCATCGTCATGCACAAGCACCCTGCTTTCCTGCAGGGAATTGTAAGTCATTTTTAAAATTCCAGCGGACTCTTCATCCATACCGACCTGCTCAAAGGCACTCTGAATGCGGGTCTTATCAATAGCCGGGATTTCTGCTGCAAATCGCTTGCTTACATCATCAAAAGGAAAACGCAGAATCAAATAACTTTTATCTCTGGTCAGAGTATAAGATTCATTGGAAATAATATCTTTGAGTGAAGTTTCCACTTCATGAGTTATGAACTTGTCTATGAGCGCCTGCCAGAAATTTTTATCCAGCTCGAATTCTTCAAGCAAACCGTTATATTTCTTGAGAGCAGGTTCGCCAAGGTGGCGCAGGGTTACTTCCTCAAAGTTATCTGAAATAAGACAGGAAGCATAAACGACACCCTGAACAGTCTTAATGAGCAGGGTCTCGGCATTGATAATGCGGGACCTGATATTATCGAGAGAAGACTTATCCTTTCCATCCTTGAGCTTGCTGAACCTACCGATCATGAGGATAAATTCACCGAGAATCTTCTTGATGAATTCATGGGCAGGCAAATCAATGGAGCGGTGACACAACAAGGCAATAATCCCACTCTGCTGCTTTTCCAACAGAGGAAATTCATTAATGCGGTTATTGTTATACTTGATAAACTCTAAAAAGACCTCCCGCTCAAGGACTTCACGCAGGGTACTGCGTTCCTTAAGCCGGCCCAGAACTTTCAAGTAAAAGTCAATCCGCTTATCTTTATCGGGAACCTGTGCGCCATCCCGGGACACTTCACTCATGAACTCTCCATCCAAATTTCATAATTATTTGCATGAAAATGTCTCAATTCCGCCACAATAGTCAAGAAGTTATACAATTATATGCAACAATAATTCCCAAAGATAACGGTCAGAGCTACTGTCCGCTGCAACCAGACTGCATAAGGCAGAAAATTAGGGACTTATTACGTGGTATCGTTCTTGCTTAAATCCAACAAAATAATAAAATATTGACACAACAATACACCCAGTATTCTACTGGCAAAAGCCCATGAGACCACAAGGAACCATATAAAAATGATTACATGCAACAAATGCGGTAAAAAAAACAACGACGTGGCTAAACTATGCTCCAAGTGCGGCTACAAGCTTCAGTCCGGCCGTAAAAGACAGGAGAACGCCGCTGCCGAATGTGACCGCCGGGACATGTTCCATCTCAAACTGGAGAAGAACCAGCGTTTCACCAAACATGCCGAGGCATGGGTTTACGCCCTCTTCCTGCTGGGAGCCGTTGTTTTCTTCACGTACAATAAATTCTACTGGCCGCTTTATGCCCTGACCCCGGCTATTGCCCTTCTGGCTTGGTTTCGGAAGATTTAGCTGTCCTGTTCTGCAATTCCTTCAATGCATTCTCCTGATCCTCTTTAAGCAGATCAGGTATGGAACGCTCCCAGAACTGCGCTTCCTTATCAGCCTTCAATTCCTTATCCGACTTAGGAAAACAACATTTTATAACAGAGCGCTTGGTGCAGGAAGCCGGGAAATATTCAATAACCCCGCATTCATTCTCATCGATAAAATATTTTACACTACGCCTGAATTTTTTTTTGCGGGAAAGAATTGTAATCTCACTGTTATCAATCTTGCAAAAAAAGTCGGTATACTTGGCTCCATAAAAACCGGTGTAGATATAAATATTCCCCCGCTTGGTGCCTACATAGCTGAACTCATGTGGATCTTTACACTGCGCACGGGCAAGGGCGTTTCGGGTAAGACACAAAGCCCGCTCCTCCTCCATGCTCCGCGCCTGTGCGGTAGAAGGGACATGGCTCAGGACAAACAATATAATGATAAGTAAAAAACTTCTCATGAAAAACCTCACATTGAAGGTAACATTATCTCATATAAACTTTTCGGCCGGAATCGAATTCCGCTTTAGTCACTCGGCATGGTCCGCATCCTCGGGAAGATTTAAATTTTCAACTCAAAACAGCTTCCCAAAACAGACGCTGCCATGCTAAAAGAACTGATCATTTTGTGCAACCGCACAACCTTCCTTACTTTTTCCCACACCTTGTCAAAAAACGTTTTCAAGCTCACTGAACATTTTTTTTTCTAAACTTTATTTAGAAAAAATCCTGTTTTTCCGACCTCTTTTAAGGTTATGAACCTGTGGAAAACTTTTTATATTTTTCAACATTTCATGATAATCATAGATAAACGTCAAATATGACTATGTTACAACAAATTTTCATTCACCCCCCTGTACAAAACTCATCCCCTGAGTTAGTATTCTCTCCGAACTTAAGACAGCTCCCGAAGCACGGGGCTTGAGACTCAATCTAAGAAAAAAGCTCTCTAAAAATACTTAATCGAATAGATAAAAATCATGAACGAACTCTCTCAGGGATGGAACCATCTTCGCGGAATCGAACCGCTCAGCCTGTGTGACTGGCCCGGAATGACCAGTTGCGTATTCTTCCTTGGCGGATGCAACTTGCACTGCCCTACCTGCCACAATTTCGACATGGCCTGGAATATGGAACGGCTGCCACTCCTGAGTAGAGAAGATATGAGATCTTTCCTAAGGAACCGAGCAAAATGGCTTGACGGGGTCACTATCACTGGTGGCGAGCCTACAACGGTACCTAACCTCGGGGAAATTCTTTACGAAATCAGACAAGTATCCAATCTGCCCATAAAAATGGACAGCAACGGAATGCTTCCTGAAATTGTTGAAGATATTCTCCAGCAAGGATTAGCGGACAAATTCGCTATTGACGTAAAAGGACCGTATGAGAAGTACCCTGCCTTGACCGGGCAGGCCGTTACCGCCGAGGCAGCGCAGAAAAATCTTGAAAAGATTTTCAAGCTTGCCGAAGCCAACCCCAAAGCCTTCTATTTTCGTCTGACACAGGTTCCCATCGTGACAGACGAAGATGTCGAAACCGCCAAAGGATACCTTCCGGATGGCTTTGACCTGACCATCCAGAACTACATTCCTCCAAGGAGAGATCATGCCCACGCAGATAATGAAGCGAGACGGCCGGTTGGAGACCTGGTCGACTGAGCGCATTGCACAGGCCATTTTCAAAGCACTCAGCGCCAGCAGAATCAAAGACCCGCTCATGGCCAAACGTATGGCCAGAAAGGTGGAAGCCAAGCTCGAAGGAGTCGACATTCCTGAACAGGAACATGTTCAGAATATGGTCGAAGAAGTGCTGATGGATTCCCGGTTGCACTCAGTGGCCAAAAAATTCATCCTCTACCGCGACAGCCGCCGCAGACTCAGAAATCAGAAAGACGCCTATCTCGATATCAAAGAAACCATTGACGAGTACCTTGAAAAAAGTGACTGGCGTGTGGCTGAAAATGCCAACATGACCCATTCTTTTCAGGGTCTGATGCTCCATCTCTCCGGAACCATTCAGGCCCGCTACGCTCTTGAAAAATACCCTGAAGAAATCAGGCAGGCCCATGAGCACGGCTATTTCCATATCCATGATCTTTCATACGGCCTCGCCGGTTATTGTGCCGGGTGGTCATTGCGCGACCTGCTGCTGGAAGGCTTCAACCTTGAAGGCCGTTCCTGCGCCGGACCCGCAAGACATTTTGATGCCGTTCTCGGCCAGATGGTCAACTTTCTCGGCACACTGCAGAACGAATGGGCCGGAGCACAGGCTTTCAACAATGTTGATACCTATCTCGCACCGTTTATCCGCCATGACGGCCTCAGCTATGAAGAAGTGCGTCAGGCCATGCAGAAATTCGTGTTCAACCTGAACACAACCTCCAGATGGGGAGGCCAAAGCCCGTTCACCAACCTTTCCTTCGACCTTGTTCCTCCCAAACATATCGCAAAAGAAGCGGTAATCATCGGCGGAGAACTTCAGGATTCCACCTACGGTGAATATGCCGAGGAAATGGAAATGATCAACCGTTCCTTCCTTGAAGTCATGGTTAATGGGGATCAGCACAACCGTATATTCTCCTTCCCCATCCCTACATATAATGTAACCGAAGATTTTCCATGGGATTCCCAGATCGGTAAAACCCTACTCGACCTGACCGCCAAATACGGCGTTCCCTATTTCCAGAATTTCATTAATTCCGACCTGAACCCCGAAGACGTGCGCTCTATGTGCTGTCGTCTGCAGATGGACCTGCGCGAACTGCGCAACAAAGTCGGCGGCCTGTTCGGTGCCGGAGACCTCACCGGATCAATCGGCGTTGTAACCCTGAACCTGCCTAAGCTGGCTTATCTGGCACAGGGAGAAGAAGACTTCCTCGATCTCATTGAAGAGTATGCCATACAAGCCAAAAACTCGCTTGAATTCAAACGCAAACTGATCCAGACAAATCTTGATAACGGAATGTTCCCATGGTCCAGCCGTTACCTTAAAAACGGCTACAAAGGCCATTTCTCCACCATAGGCCTACTCGGCGGACACGAAGCCTGCCTGAACCTTTTGGGCAAAGGCATTGAAACGCCCTCCGGAATCCGTCTGATGACCCGGGTGCTCAACCATCTGCGAGATCTCACCTCACAATTTCAGGAAGAAACAGGCAGCCTCTACAATCTTGAGGCCACCCCTGCTGAAGGAACCAGCTACCGCCTGGCCAAGATCGACAAAACACTTTACGCCGACATCCAGACTTCCGGTAACGGAACCCCGTACTACACCAACTCCACCACCCTGCCGGTGGGAGTTTCCGAAGACGTGGTTCTGGCTTTATCCCATCAGGATAAGCTCCAGCCCCTGTACACCGGCGGTTCTGTATTCCACACATTTCTCGGGGAATCCACGACCGATCTTGATGCACTGAAAAGCTTCATTGTTAAAGCTTTCCGCAACACCAAAATCCCGTACCTCTCCATTACTCCGACGTTCTCCATCTGCAAAGAACATGGATATATTCGCGGCGAGCATCACAGCTGCCCGGAATGCGGAGCGGACTCAGAAGTATACACCCGTATTGTTGGCTACTACCGTCCGGTGAAACAATGGAACGAAGGTAAGAAAGCAGAATACAAAGACCGACAGGTATACAACACTTTCTGCTGCTAACCAGAAAGATCTATGAATGCAAAAAAGGGAAGTTTCCAGAAACTTCCCTTTTTTATTTCAACGCTAACTAAACTTTACGTTCATTTTCGTTGCCAATAAAAATACATTGCATTATGCTTAATTATGAAAATTAGATATATCTGAGGTTGATTTCATTCAATTTCATGTTCCAACAAGCATCATGAGATGGAGAATATATGCGAATTCTGGTTGTTGATGATGAACAGATGGTCAGGGAGAACCTCGTCGACTATCTTGAAGACGAAGGTTTGGATGTAATCTCGGTTGGAAGTGCTGAGGAAGCCCTCACGCTGATGAAGACTGAGAATGCAGACATAGCCATTGTAGATATGCGTCTTCCAGTCATGCACGGCAATGATCTCATCATCCACCTCAAGGAATTGCACCCGGACATGGACTTTATCATCCACACAGGCTCAGTTGACTATGCTGTCCCGCCGGATGTCCGTGCTTACGGAATATCATCCGACAATGTACTACTCAAACCCGTGGCAGATATGGACATGTTCATCCAGAAAATCAAAACTCTATTCGGAACCAAATACGATATCTAAATAATATAGAACAAAGCTGACCAAACCGCCAACATCCATAAAGGATTAGGCGGTTTATTTTTTTTCGAGCATCTTGCGGTAGAGGATTACCGCTCCGGCATGTTCTGTCTCATAACGATCCGTATGTCCGGCCAGCGTTTCAGTTGATCCAAGCATCAGATAACCTTTGTTCGGCAGCAGGTCATGAATACGGTGCACTATGTCAATCTTGGTGTCATCATCAAAATAAATCAGCACATTGCGGCACATGACAAAATCAAATTGCCCCAAAGGACGAAAGGTATTGAGCAGGTTAAATTTCTTAAAAGTGACCATGGACTTCACAGAAGGATGAAGCTGCCACCCGTTACCGCTCTTTTCAAAATACCTCTCATATCCCGGGGGTAATCCCCTTGATTTTTCATGATTAGTAAAAAAACCTTTTTTAGCCTTCTCGATGACGGCCCCGGATATATCCGTAGCCAGAATAGAAAAATCATCTGGCCGTACTTTGCCACTGGCAACCGTACGTGACCATTCATGGATCAACATAGCAAGAGAATACGGTTCCTGCCCAGTTGAGGAGGCCGCGCACCATATCTTTATCTTGCTGCCAAATTTCCTATCCTTAAGAACCTCGGGCAGAATCTTGTTCCGAATAGAAGTAAAGGGATGATTGTCTCGAAAAAAACTGGTTTCATGAGTGCTGATCGCTGAGACAGCCTCTTCCTTAAACTGCTCGTCCCCGGAAATAAGCAGTTGGTAAAAATCCCTCCACGAACGACAGTTTCGGGAATGATAAAGTGCCTTAAAACGATGCTGAATCAGATATTCCTTGCCATCGGAAATGGTTAAACCACACAAGCGATAAATCTGCTTACGCAAAAGCTCAAAATCATTTTTGTCCAGCTGAATATCCTTGCTCACAACATGACCTATTCTGCTTCAGGGTTTCCGGTCGATCTGTTCATCAAAACAATTTCATTAGCCCACTGCATGGCGGCAAGGTGATTACGGGCCACACAAAGAGAGCTGATATCATTGTGCTCAACCAGCCAACTCAACTTATCCCAATCCGCCTTTTCCAATGCCTGCACGACATCAAGAAAAACGGCGGACTTGCTTTCTTTATCAGTAAGAGCAGCTATAAGCTCTTTGTCCACCGGAAGCTCAGACATAAGCTCTCCCATGGGCCTGCCCAGAAAAACATC
>PPCM01001480.1_pt1 | contig 10444 bp, 11 predicted proteins | sample 1555541 | NCBI WGS metagenome assembly PPCM01 (sample SAMN05284479, study PRJNA326546) | Marine sediment metagenome, whole genome shotgun sequencing project. | isolation source: marine sediment | place: Germany: Wadden Sea | collected 2012-09-05 | reverse complement strand
TTCATCTATCAAATAAAACGCCTCTGGTTCAAACTCATAAACCATCAAACTCGCATTCAGAACTTCTTCCTTATACTCTTTTTGTACATAAATAATCGTCTTTGGATTATTTAACTCCTCCAACAGTTTTTTGTCTTCTTCATTTAACTCTGTATTACTTGTCCAACAAACTCTAGGACAATCTCTCGGTAAAAGGTAATTTTGTAATTTTCCGTCATCCACAGACCAAACAGCAGGTTCCAAATCACCCCAGACATCTTTTCGAACTTCTCGAGGTATAAATTCTGCAATTTTGAAGTTTTCACTAACATGAAACAATCTAATCATAGTACCCCCTCTTTCTTACTTAAAGTATATCAAACATAAATACTAAAAAACACGGTCTAACCGTGTTTTATGTCATCTCAATTTTCTGAGTAGTTTCAGATACTCTTCCCCATTCATCTTCTATTCTTAATAGAATAACTCTAGTTTCTCCAGACACATATGGCGTTTCAAGAGTAAAGTGATAAAATCCATAGTCTCCATCATTATCTTTATCTATATCAGTACTTTCCTCAAATAAATTTATTTTTTCTAAAATTGTTTCCCCAGTCATTAAAAAAACTTCAACCGATACCATATCAGTGCCATTACCAATTAAATCAACACCCATGTCTAGGCACAACTTCTCTGAAGTTTTGTTATAATCAATAAAATGAATATACATATGAGACATAACAGCAGTATAATCCACAACATAAATTGTATCCAATTGCTCTTGGTACACTACTCCATCATATTCGATTAAAGCATATATTTCGTATTCACGATTATATTCTGTATCAAATGTTGCTGAATACATACCATCACTTTTTTTGTCCATTTCTATTTCAAACGTTCCTAAAATCTGACCTTCCATTGGAGCCACTTCTTCTATAACTTCTAAATCACCCTTATCGACTACGTAAGTTAATATATTACTTTTAGTCATTCTTTCTTTTTCTGTTAATACCAGTGTCGCAGTACTATCTTTATGTACATTACTTACGCGAAGCTGAACAGTTGCCTCAGCAGTTCCTGCAATTACATCAATAGGTTTTATTTCTTGATCTACTGATACTATTATGTCATCTTGAGAGACAACGTCTTGCACCCTTCTGATTGAACTCTGTAAATAATCTAGATCACTACTTATCCCTACAATACGGTTTGATAGTTCTCCGATTTTGTTGTTTGCTTCAACTAGATTACTCCTAACGTTTAATAACATTAAAAAAAGCACAATAGAAATAATCGTTGCTACAATAGATATATAATCTTTTTTCATACACCCTCCAGTTAATTTATAATTATTCCATTCAAATTATACTCCTTTTTTATTAGTAAAAATAGTGACTTTTGAATAAAAAAAGTAACCATCCATACAGAATGATTACTTCCATCATTATAATTTAATATTAATTGTATCCCCTTCAGGACCCGGTGTGTTTTTCAAGTATTCTTGAATTTGTGCTAACCCATCACCTTTAGATCCAGGTTTACAACTTGTAAGTTTTTCAACTTCACCATTTAGAACACCTTCAGCAAAACCACCACAACCAGGATATCCGCACGCTCCACAGTTAACACCTGGTAATAATTCGATAACTTTTTCTAATCGGTTATCTTCTTCAACATAAAATGCTTCATCAGCAATTGCTAATCCAAGTCCTAATACAAGACCGATTGCACCTAAGATTATAAATGCCCACATATTAGATTAACCCTTGAAGTCCAAAGAATGCTAATGACATGATTCCCGCCACTACTAATGAGATTGGAACACCTTTGTATTCTGATGGTACGTTTTGAGCATCTAAACGTACTCTGATAGTACTAAACGCGAACATGATTAAACCAAATCCTAACGCAGTACCAAATGCATTTGTTAAAGAAATCCATAACCCATTCCAGAACCCATACATTTCATTATAATTTGTTAAGATATTACCTTCAGCAACACCCAAGATTGCGCAGTTTGTTGTGATTAACGGTAAATAAATTCCTAGTGATTTATATAAAGATTTTGAATATCGTTTGATAAACATTTCTACAAATTGTACTAATGAAGCAATTACTAAGATAAAAGCAATTGTTCTTAAGTATCCAATACCGAAGTTCACTAATAAAGTATAGTAGATAATATATGTAAATAGTGTCGCTACTAACATAACGAACGCTACTGCAAAACTCATCCCAATACTAGATTCAATTTTTTTCGATACACCTAAGAAAGGACAAATACCTAAGAAACGCATCAATACAACATTGTTAATTAACATCGCAGTTACAAGTGCGGTAAAAAATACAGTTACACTCATTTAATTAGGCCCCCTTCTTTTGTAGTACGTTTCTCATTGCTAATAAGAATCCTAATGAGATAAACGCCCCGGCTGGTAACGCAAATACTCCAATACCATATTCAGCAATATTGAAACCATTGTTAAATAAATTAATAATCCAGTTCAAATTGAATAAGAACCCAGTAGATGGGAATGGTAAATAAACACCATATGCAATTTGACCAGTTGCTAACAACTCTCTTGTAATACCAATAATTGATAAACCAATTGTAAATCCTACACCCATTCCGAATCCATCGATTGCTGAATCTACAACTGAGTTTTTAGAAGCAAATGCTTCCGCTCTACCTAAGATTAAACAGTTTACTACAATTAAAGGAATAAACACACCTAAACTTAGATATAAATCAAATAAATATGCTTCTGACACCATTGCTACAATCGTTACGAATGTAGCGATAACAACAATGTAAGAAGGAATTTTTGCTTGCGCAGGAACAAACCCTTTTATTAACGAGATAACAATATTACTCATTGTTAATACGAAGATTACTAATAACCCCATACCCAATGAAGTTTCAAATGTAGTCGTAACCGCTAATGACGGACACATCCCCAATAAATAAACAAAGATTGGATTTTCTTTAAAGAACCCTCTTGTTAAGATTTCTTTTCTATTCATTAATTCGCACCTCCATGATATTCGCTAATCTCAGCGACAAGATCACGAGATGTAGTAGCTGAATAAGTTGCTCCAACCTTTACATCAAACTCTGTGTAGTCATAGTTTGCATCATTCCCGATGAAACGAGACAAGAACCCTTCGTTATTTACTTTTGATGCATATGATGGAGTCTGATTTAATAAAGAATATTCTACTTTACTAACTTTACCTTCCCCATCGATACCAACCAAGATTGAAACTGAACCATAATCATTTGGAGCACTAGCTGCATAAATAGTACCAATGACTATTTCATTTTCATCTTTGATTGTAATTTTTGAAGCGATATTTCCACTGTCAACTTCTTCTTTTTCATAAGAAACCATTTCAGGGAAAATTAACGCATATTTTTCTTCTTCACGTTTAATACGGTTTTCAATAATTGTTTCTTCAGTTAAATTATTCACTAAGAATAATAACCCACCACTTAAAGCAGCAACTAAGAACAATTTGATAGCTACAACAATTTTTTCTCTCATATTAAGCTACCCCCGCAACTAGTAATGCAATTGATAAAACAACTACAATACTGAATCCAATAATAGATTTTTTCGTAAATTTAGAATTTGACCATTTATAATAATCAAATGCAGGTACAAACATATTCATAATTAAAATTGCAAACACAACCCCTTCTGGTAATGCTCCAAATACACGAATGAAATATGTCAAAACTGCTAAACCAAACGCGAAGTATATTCTTCCTGGTTTTGTAACTGGTGCAGTGATTGGGTCCGTTGCCATAAAGATAGCCCCAAAGATAACACCACCAGATAATAACTGAACAAGAGCGTAATCAATACCAGCCCCATTGATCATTCCTGCAATTAACGCTAATCCAAAGAATGAACCTAAATAAACAACTGGAATACGCCAATCAAATGATTTTCTAAAGAATAACCATGCTCCACCAAGAAGGATTAACAACATATTTCCTTCCCCTAAAGAACCTGGTTCTCCAATACCCCAAATCATTTCCCAAATAGAAACGTCTTGGAATGCCATCATTTCAAATGATTGATTAGCTACACTTAATACTGTTGCTCCTGCAACACCATCAATTGTATCTACTTGGTACGTTAACAACGAACCAAAACTTAATACTACAAATACCCGAGCGAATCCGGCAACATTGAAAATGTTTGCACCCAACCCACCAAAGGCTACTTTACCAAAGTAAGCACCGAATATACCACCTATTGCTACAATCCACAGTGGTGTAACATCCGGTAAAATCAATGTGTAAATTATCGCACTTATTAGAATTGAACCATTTTTCAAAGTGAATGGTTCTTTTTTCACTTTATAATATAAATACTCCGTACCAGCCATTGAAATAACAGCTACTAGAAGAATCCAAACTGCAGTCATTCCAAATCTCCATAATGTGAAGATTGTAATTGGAGCTAACGCAATTAGCACATCATACATCATACGTTGAACAGATGGTTTAGGATCTCTAACGTATGGAGCAGTTTGTCTTAAAAAACCTGTTTTACTAGCCATAACGTCCTCCTATACCAATTTCTTTGCTTTTCGCATAAAGTCTGTTAAGTGGATTTTTGACGTACATACATAACTACATAATCCACATTCTATACAACTTGCCACATTTAATGCTTTAGCTGCATCTTTGTCTTTGTTTTTAACAGCGTGCATAATATTTACAGGCTGTAATCCCGCAGGACAACTATATACACAAGACCCACATCTTACACATGGCTCTTCAATATACTCTTCTGGTTTAAACACTAATAATGAGTCAACTGTGATCGAAAGGATTGCATCATCCATCATTAAGTTAACACCCATCATTGGTCCACCCATTACCAATACTTTATCGCCCTCAATTGAGTATCCACCGCATGCTTCAATAACATGAGGTACCGGAGTCCCAACACGAACAGTCATTTGAGAAGGATTGTTAACCGCATCTCCATTTACTGATAAATATCTTTCGATAATAGGTTTGTTATATTTAATCGCGTCATAACAAGCTTGAACGGTTGTTACATTTAGCTCGATTAAACCATAATCACTCAACAACGTTCTTGGCGGAATATCAATTCCTAACGTGTTTCGAATTAACTCTAATTCCCATCCTTGAGGGTAATAACTTGGAACTCTTGCGATTTCCACATTCAAGTCAGCGAATTGTTCTCCTTTAATTTCCTCTAACGCATCTAATAATTCAACCTTAGTTTCCTTAACACCTAAAAGTGATTTTGGAATATTCAACCCATTCATTAAATACTCTAACCCCTTAAAGATCTCGTATGCATTATTTTTCATTGCCATATAATCAGGTGTAATATAAGGTTCACACTCAACCCCATTAATAACCAAACAATCAATCTTAGCGTCTGACGCTAATTTGATGTATGTCGGGAATCCTGCTCCACCCAAACCTTTAATACCATTCTCCCTAACGATTTCTACAATCTCGTCTTTAGTAAGTTTGGCAATTGCTTCTTCAGTTCTTTCATTAATACGCTCATCATACGTATCTTTAAAATCATTTGTGATTTCAAGAACTTCTGCTTTTTTTCCAGAATACGTAAATTTTTTCACTATCTTACCAACTGTACCACTCACAGTCGAAAAGATCGGTTGTGTGAAATATCCACCATTTCTTTCACCTATCATTTGGCCTACTTTAACAGTATCTCCTTCAGACACAGTTAACTCGTAGCTTTTAGTACGCATTTCCATCAAAGTAATATACACTTTTTCTGGAACTGTGATCTCAATGGTAGGAAGTGGGTTCAGCAACTCTTGCTTTGTTGCTACTTGATTTTGCTTCTTAATCATCCATCAATCAGTAGTCTAAAACTACTTTCCTCCAATCTCCATAATTCATCCCGTATATTATAACATTTTTCCAATATATTTCTATGTTTTATCTAATATAGTAAACGAATTTATCCACAAAAAACACATCCTAATAATATTAACAATTCCAGTCGTCTAAACCGACAAAAAAAGCTCTCTTATTCAAGAGAACTTTTATACCTTTAGCCAAGTAACATGTACTAACCAAACAATTTACACCCTTCTGAAATGACAGTACTACAATCTATTCTTTTTTTGACAGCCCTTTCTTTAAAAGACCAATAAATAAACTGCAATCCCCATAACAATTCCCCAAACTACTGCGACAAATAATGGAATTCTAGGAATCACCTTCGTTGTCCCAGAGTGTCCATCTTTCTCAATAAAAATCCTAACCCCTGTCTCTTTACCAATCGTCTCATCTACACTTCTTAAAACTTGTTTTCTTGTAGAAAGATACTCTCTACCACTTAGAATTGCAGCTCTAAATGTTATAGAAGAAATCAAACCAACTATAGCTACTAATACTGCACCTAGTAGCCGCAATACTTCCTGTTCAAAATTGGAAATAATTAAAAACACTAACGCACCTAATGCAGAAGTTATATAAAAGAAATTATTTAACTTCGACCAATTCAAGTTATCTTCATGTTGATACAACGACACTAATGTTTCGTACTGCTTTTCAAGTAGATTATCCTTCATTCACTACTCTCCTTCTATAAATTGTTCTTCCTAATCCATCAACTTCTTCTATCTCAGTAACTTTCTCAAATCCTAATTTACTATGAAACTTTTCTGACCCTATATTTCTGGGTTCTGATACTACTGCTAAATATATATCTTTATGCATGTCATGAAATAACTCGGTGTATAATTTTCTACCGATTCCCATACCTTGAGCATGTTTTGTTACACAAACTTGTTTTAAGATAAAAACATCTTCTTCCAAACCTAAAAAGTATTGATCAACCCTTTTGTTTTCATCCAAATGATTTTTTAAATAACCAAACATGAATCCCTTTATGTCTTCATTTACCTCTACAACTTTAAAATAAAAATCTTCTTGGACTAAGTGGTAATAATACTTTTTATCAAAATTTGATACTAAAAAACCACTTTTCTTTTGATTTTCGTAATCTGTTAATTTGTTTTCCTCGCTAATTGACGTAACCTTACTTACATCATCTAGTGTCGCATTCCTAACAATCATAAAATCACCCTTTTCATTAAAAAGAGGGTTCATCTTAACAACGTCCCTTTTTTATATTTTATCAAATTCGAGGTTTTTCTTCAAATCAAGACAAATATACAACACTCCTAAAATTCTTTTTCAACTATAGTTAGATACATGATAAAATTGTACGAGGTGTAAATATGAATAATGTAAAAAAAGTTAATTACAATGGAAAAGAGATTATTTTAGTGGGTACAGCTCATGTTTCCCCTGAAAGCGCAAAAGAAGTAAGAGAAATCATTTTGACCGAAAAACCGGACACAGTATGCATTGAACTAGATGATGCTCGTTTTAATGCTCTTAATGAGAAGAAAACATGGAGTGATACCGATATTACAGAGGTCATCAAGCGAAAAAAAACTGGCTTTATGATTATAAATTTATTAATCAGTAACTATCAAAGAAAAATGGCAGAGAAGTTCGACATTCAACCTGGTCAAGAAATGCGTAACGCAATTGAAACTGCCAACGAAATAGACGCCCTTCTTGTAATGGCGGATAGAAACATTCAAGTTACATTTAAACGTATTTGGCAAAACCACAACTTTTTCGATAAGTTAAAACTAATCTACGCAATCATGGGTGAGTTATTTGATGATAATGATGTTGAAGAAGAGGATTTGGCAGAATTAATGCAAAAAGATGTTTTAAGTGCCGCTCTAGAAGATATAGCAAATCAACTTCCAAAAGTCGCAGAACCATTAATCTTTGAAAGAGATCGTTACCTAGCACAAAAAATCAAAACAGCAACTGGTGATAAGATTATCGCAGTTGTAGGAGCAGCTCATTTAGAAGGAATTGTAGCCGAATTTGAAAACGACCATGATTTGGATGCTCTAAACTATATTAAACCTAAAGGAATCTCTGGAAAGATTATTGGTTGGATTATCCCAGTCATCATCATCGCTTTAATTGCACTAACATTTAGTGTTGATTCTTCCGCAGGTTTTTCTCAAGTTATTAGTTGGATTATCTGGAACGGTTCACTATCTGCTTTAGGTGCCCTTATTGCATTGGGTTCTCCTTTATCGATTTTAACCGCTTTTCTAGCTGCCCCAATTAGTTCCCTAAACCCACTGCTTGCAGCGGGATGGTTTGCAGGGCTTACTGAAGCAATGGTTCGCAAACCAAAAGTAAAGGATTTTGAGGCTTTAAACAATGATTTGAATACAGTAAAAGGTTGGTGGACCAATCGACTTACCAAGGTTTTACTTGTAGTCTTATTTGCTAATATTGGTAGTGTGGTTGGGACCTTTATTGGTGGAGCAGATGTTATAAGTACATTTATAGAATCTTTCCTAGGTTAGATTAAAGAAATAAAGACACACACTTAAAGTAAGGAGTGCTATTATGACTTATACAAGAATAAAATATTTATTATCAACAATATTATTAATATTTAGTTATATAGTTTTCTTCTTTTTCTATGACTTTATCACAAAAATTCCTGAGTGGATTTTTACTGCAGTTTGGGCAATATTTGTCATTGATATTCTAGTAGTAATGATTCCTAGATTAGCAAAACACACACCTAGTGGGAAACACTTAGCTAAGTATTTTAAAGAAAAGGAATATCATCCCCAAGCATTATTAAACTATGTAAAGAAGATGAACGTAAGAGCAATTATCACATTTTCTCTTTACATTCTATTGTTGATGGCAGTTGGGGTTTTGTATTTTGATAAGGTAATAAATAGAAACCACATATTCTTAATAGTTATAACGTTGAACTTCATTGATTATTTTAGTATTAACACATGGTGTATCTTCCATAAAGTTTTTATTAGAAATAGATGTTGTAATACTTGCAGAATATACAACTGGGATCATTTTTTAAAGTTTGGTCCATTTATATTCATATGGGAATTTAGAACATTGTCTCTGTTCTTTTTAGGAGTAATTGCTCTTATCCAATGGGAAATATGTTATGCTCTCTACCCTGAAAGATTTATAGACATCTCAAATGAAAACTTAACTTGTTCTCAATGTGAAATTGAATGTAGATTTAAAAAGTAATTCACGTGTTTTAAAACTATTTACAAGTAAAAAAAACTCCCATAAAAAGTTTAATCACTTTTAAAAGGAGTTTTTGTTTTAAAATTTATTTATAAATTGGGAATTTAGACGTTAATTTTATTACTCTTTGTCTAACTTCTTCTTTTACTGCTTCATTTTCATGGTTTTTAAGTGCCAATGCGATCAATGCAGCTACTTCTTTAATTTCTTCTTCTTTAAACCCTCTTGTTGTTACCGCTGGAGTTCCAAGACGAATTCCACTAGCGATAAATGGTTTTTCTTGATCGAATGGAATTGTGTTTTTATTACACGTGATTTTAACTTCATCTAATACATGTTCAGCATCTTTACCAGTTAGACCGATTGATCCTTTTACATCTACTAAGATTAAATGGTTATCTGTACCACCTGATACAATTCTAAACCCTTCATTTTCTAACTCAGTTGCTAACACTGCAGCGTTTTTAACAACTTGTTTTTGATACTCTTTAAATTCAGGAGTTAATGCCTCTAAGAACGATACAGCTTTTGCAGCAATAACATGCATTAATGGTCCACCTTGAATACCAGGGAAGATTACACTATTAATCTTCTTATAAATCTCAAAGTTGTTTGTCATTATGATCCCACCACGTGGTCCACGTAGTGTTTTATGAGTAGTTGACGTTACAATATCAGCATACTCACATGGGTTCATATGTTCCCCAGCAGCTACTAACCCAGCGATGTGAGCCATATCTACCATTAACTTCGCTCCAACTTCATCAGCAATCTCTCTAAATTTTTTGAAGTCAATCGATCTTGAATAAGCACTTGCACCTGCAACGATTAATTGAGGCTTATGTTCATGAGCTAATTCCCTAATGATGTCATAGTCTAAGGATTCAGTTTCTTTGTTTAATTGGTATGGTACAATTTTATAGTCCTTACCAGAAAAGTTTAATGGATGACCATGTGTTAAATGTCCACCATGATCTAAACTCATACCTAATACAGTGTCTCCCGGTTCAACAACAGCTCTATAAGCACCCATATTAGCTGTAGATCCAGAATGCGCCTGAACATTCACATACTTAACGTTAAATAATTCTTTTAAGGCATTTCTAGCTACATCTTCTACTCGGTCAACAACTTCACAACCACCGTAGTATCTTCTACCTGGATATCCTTCCGCATATTTATTTGTTAATACACTTCCTTGAGCTTCTAATACAGCTTTAGACACAAAGTTTTCTGAAGCGATTAACTCAATATTTGATTCTTGTCTTTGATGTTCTTCTTCTAATAATCCGAATAAATCTTGTAGGTTTT
>PPCM01001491.1_pt1 | contig 10445 bp, 10 predicted proteins | sample 1555541 | NCBI WGS metagenome assembly PPCM01 (sample SAMN05284479, study PRJNA326546) | Marine sediment metagenome, whole genome shotgun sequencing project. | isolation source: marine sediment | place: Germany: Wadden Sea | collected 2012-09-05 | reverse complement strand
GACATAATAATAGGTCCCATTGTTGCACCAATGCCCCAAAATGAATGCAACCAGTTCATATGATGAGCTTCATAATGAGTTGCAACATAATTATTTAGGGCTGCATCAACAGATCCACCACCAAAACCTAAAGGCACTGCAAAAAGAAGTAACCAAATATACGAAGGTGCGAGTGAATATCCAAGAAGTGCAAATCCAGTCATCATGCAACTAAAAAGCGTCACTTTTGATGTCCCAAACTTACGAATAATACGTCCACTTAGAAAACTAGATACAATACTTCCACTAACACCGATAAGAGAAATATAACCTGCTGCATCGATTGGAAGATTCCAGTCTAGTTGAATTGTCGGCCACGCTGTTCCTAAAATTGAGTCCGGTAAACCAAGGCTTATGAAAGCCATATAAATGATAATGATTAATACCATAACCTCTCCTATACCAATTGTATGTACAAATCTACTATTTTCATTCGACACCATAATTTAATGGTCTGATTTTAACTAGAATAATCCTATTTATGTCTCTTGTCAAACAAATAAGAACCTAGCTAAGCTAAGTTCTCATACAACCATCTTAATAGTTCATAGTTCTTTATCGCCAAATCCTGATGAGCATCTTGTGTTGCAAAGTAGGCAATAAAGATCATTTGTATTGAATAAATCATATAGGGCACTGCATTTATTTCATCTTCTGAAAGAGGAATCATATTGTTATATCCCTCTATTAAATCCTTATATTGATGAAGCCAAGTCGCTTTTTCCATATTTGCTTCAGCCAATATAGACGTACATAAATAACATATATCAAATAGCCTCATATTTTGTGTTGTTAAATAGAAATCACCATATCCAACAACTTCATCTCCATCAAAAAAAATGTTATGTAGGTGAGGATTTCTGTGAATAATACTATAAGGTAGTTTTTTTGATAATGCTTCAAATTTATGATATTCTTCATAAAATTCCGTATCCAATTTTTTTTCGACTTCCAATGTTTTTACAATATCAATAGCCCAGTTCTTACAGGTATGATAAGTACTGGTTACCTCTTCAATAGGTTCTAAGGCTTGTAAAGTAATATGTAATTTACCTAGTGCCTCTCCTAATAAAATTCGAGTCTCTTTAGACGACTTAATCTCATCAATAGAAAATGTCTTATCTTTAAAATGCTCTTTCACAACAATATATTGATCATCTACTTGCTCATAATAATCACCCTTTGTATTCTTAATATAATTAGGTGTTCTAATACCATCATGATTTAATGCATCTGCAATTCTCTTACTTTCAATAATCTTATTGTAGTTATTGGTGATAATAACTATATAATCATCAACAAGAAATTGATCTTTTCTCTGTTGTCTGTTTTCAGTGTATACAGGTTTAATACTATAGTCCTTTAGTGACCATTTTCTTATAAGTGTTTTTAACTTTTGTTCTGTAATCATAGGATACTTCTCCCTCCCTATGAAAAACACCTTAGGCTTATTATGTGTAAGCTTTTCTAAGCAAGCTTTTGGCGACATTCCATAAACTTTTTTACATGCTTTATAGAAGCTTGAGTAATCATCAAATCCGTAATCAAATGCTGATGTAATCAACGATTCACCATTCCTTGTTTTATAAAGAACATACATCACTTTACGTCTATTGATATACTGTTTAACAGATAACCCTATTGCTTCAGAAAACATTCGAGTAAAATGATAATGCGAGTACAAAACATACTCCGAGACCATTTCTGTCGTCAGCTTATTATGAAGGTGTTTTTCAATATAGTCTAAACTTTTATTAACGGTTTCTATATTCATGAATATTTCCTTTCAGTACTAACTACAGTTTACGCCATTATAATCATATATACCTTTCCAAACTTGCTAAAAGCCAGTATACACTGGCTTAAATCTGAAATCTATAGCCGACACCCCATACAGTTTCAATAAAGGGTCTCGAAATATGCTTATCTATTTTTTCTCTCAACTTGCCTATATGAACAGTTACAGTTGCACCATCACCAAAATAGTCCATTCCCCATATTCGATCTAACAGTTGTTCTTTAGTAAAAACTCGATCAGGATTAGTGGCTAAATAGTACAGTAAATCATACTCTGTTGTGGTTAAAGATATTTCTTCATTATTTAGATAGACCCTTCTAGATTTAGGAATGATTTTCAAACTCCTAATCAAAAGTTCTTGTTCCTTTGGTTGCCCAACTAGACGATTGTATATTGCTAAATGGGCTTTGACTCTCGCAACTAATTCACTTGGACTAAAAGGTTTAGTGATATAATCATCTGCTCCTAGTCCAAGACCTCTTATTTTATCAATATCTTCTTTTTTTGATGAAACCATCAAGAGTGGAATATTATGATTTTCTCTGATTTTTTTACACAAGTCAAAACCGTTCATACCTGGTAGCATCAAATCTAAAATTATCAAGTTATACTCGTTGCGATTCACCATTTCAAGACCTTTTAAACCTGTATTAGCAATTTCAACAGAAAAACCTTCTATTTCTAAGTAATCACGTTCAAGTTCAGCGATGGTTTTTTCGTCTTCTACAATTAGAATTCTAGTCATTATCTACCTCTTTTTTTAACTCAATCACTATTTTTGTACCATGGTTTAGTTTACTATAAGCATGGATTCTGCCACCATGTTGTGTCACAATTTGCTTAGAAATTGCAAGACCTAAACCAGTACCACCCGTTTCAGGATTTCTTGATTCATCCACTCGGTAGAATCTATCAAATATATATGCCAAGTGCTCTTCAGATATCCCTTGTCCATTGTCAGTTACTACAATCTGAATATACCCATTTAGCTCATTCAGAATTACATCAATTTTCTTTTCGTCTTTATCCATGTATTTCATACTATTTTGCATGATGTTTACTAGTACACGTTTCATCTGTACAGGATCAACATTAACTAAGGTACTGCTCTCAATATTAGAAATCATCACGATTGATTCTGAAGTCGCATTAAAATCAAAGCTCATTTCCTGAACAATTTCTGAAACAAATTCCTCTAAAGGCACTTTTTTCAATTCAAATGGCAGTTTGTTTAGATCTAATTTAGAGAATAAGAACAAATCATCAATTAGCTGATCCATATCTTGACTCTTTTGATATATAACATCTAAGTACTTATCAAGCTTTTCTGGAGAATTAGCAACGCCATCTCTTATACCTTCTATATGCCCTTTTATTGAAGTAATCGGTGTTTTTAAGTCATGACTAATACTTGAAATTAACTCTTTTCTATTTTCCTCAAACTTAACTTGATTTTCCAAAGACAATTTCAACTTTTGTCTCATCATATCAAAAGATTTTATAGTTGATCCAATTTCATTTTTTTTATTGGTGGATAACTCAAATGCTAAATCACCTTTAGAAATATGATCTACACCTTCGTTAAGCTGATTTAATGGTTTAATAATGTCACGGGATATTATCCATAAAACTGGTAACATTACAATTAGTAGCATAACAATAAAAGCTCTAAATGATTGTTTACCTATTTCAAATCTTACATCTTCCAAATTTGATACATCAATAACAAAATAGTACTCAACCTTTTCATTTAGTACATCAAATGAGTGATCATAAAATATATATTCTTTACCTCCAGAAGTAACATAATTTTCATGTGGTTCTGACGCATGATTGGGTATCAAACTTTTTATCACCGTTTCATCAACTGATAATCCATCAGATACTATGACCAAATCCTTTGATTTGACCACAACACCACCTTTACTAAAGTTCATATGATTGCCAATATTGTTGATATATTCCTCATCAAGCAATTGCTCTGGTTCATACTTTTCTGCTTGTTTCAAATCTGCTAAAAGATCAATCACTTCACCAAAAATTTCTTCTACAGGAATATCCTCTATGATTTCACTAGAAATTTCACTAACTGCAGTTGTAAATAAGCTTATACCCGAAAAAATGATAACAACAGCACTCACTAAAACAAGTACTGCATAAGTTATCATCAACTTTATTCTGATTGACATATCATCGCTTCTTTCTTCTCAAATAATTGATAACCTATTACACTAAAAAGTATATAATAAGCAACAACAGATAACAACAAGGTCAGACTACTAAAAAGCATTTGATATTGTCCCATTATATGGCCTAATGAAATTACTTGTAATTTAGGTATTATAATTCCTAGAACATTAAATACCATAAAACCAATATACGAAACAATAATAATCATACCTGAACTATTTAAAAACATTGAAAGCAAGCTACTTAATAAGTTAATTAGTCCCAAAACTAGAAATGCGCCTATATAAGTTGTCACTGTATTTAAGCTTAAGGCAAAGCCATCTAATATTGTACCGAAAACAAGAGATAAAACGAGCTGCATCATCAAAACTATAGCAATCAATGTTTGCACACTTAAAAGTTTAGCTATATAAATCTCATACTTTTTTACTGGAAGTAGATACAAGTTTTTAATTGTCTGATTCTTAAACTCAGTAACAAATGTATTGCTACTAATATAGATCACCATAAAAGGTAACATAAATGCCATCATTGTATTAAGAGACGATAATATAAACTGTCCGCTATTATATATACTCAGATTCAAACTGGTTTCACCATAGATATAGATGCCTATAAGTCCTAAAAATAATACTGCATAAATGATAATCAATGTTTTAATACTTTTTTTATGAAATAGTTTTTTCAATTCAATTTTATACATTATACAGCCTCCTTCATCTGAATACGTTCTAGATAAAACTCTTCTAATGATAATCCCGATAATTGAACATCTTCCATTTTTCCATTAAATAAAGTTTTCCCTTTGGAGATAATTACCACTTTATTGGCTATGCTTTCTAAATCACCTACCATATGACTAGATATCACTATTCCTGTTTGGCTTAATGATTTCAAAATATTTTTAAAATCAGCTTTTGCCTCAATGTCCATACCACTAAACGGCTCATCGAACATCAATAGTTTAGGCTCATGCATAATAGCCCTAGCAAAATCAAGACGTTGTTTCATACCGGTTGAATACATCTTAATTTTTTTATGCATCTCTTGTTTTAAACCAACACTTTCTAAGACTTCTTCAACTTTTGTTAGAGGTATATCGTAGATACCTATAAAGAGTTTTAAAAATTGAACTGCTGTCATATCCTCATAAAAACAGGGTTTTGAAACCATTGCACCTATATTTACTTTGCTCGATTCAGTCATAGATTTCCCTAATAACCTTAGTGTACTATAATTTGAATTTGTTAATCCCAAGATGCTTGTAAATGCGGTTGTTTTACCAGCACCATTTGGACCCAATAGCAAAACGATGTCCCCAGAATCTACAGTCAAATCAAAGTTAAAGATACCATGAGAGCCATCATAGGCCTTGGTTAGATTTCTTGCTTCTAAAATATTCATCACGACCTCCTATAAAGATAGCTCTCATTGAGCTATCTTTCTTCCTTTATTTCATAAACTGTTTCATCAGTTAGTTCAAATGATTTAACATCAAATTCATCTTTACTACTACTAAACTCACTCTTTACTTCTACTTGATGCATTTCTCCATTCTCATCAAGACCTTTTACAATGATATTGGCTTGAACACCAGTAACACTCTCTCTGTTAACAAGAAGAACCACCTTAAGGTATTCAATTTCTGTTTCTGTTAACTCAGGTAAAACAGTTTCTAAAGAACTTAGTTCTTCAAACAATGGATAGTTTGCCATTTCTACAGACATTTCATCTCGTCGATCGTAACTTTCTTTATCACTTGAAGCTAAAACATTCAATAAAGCAGGCATCTCTTCTTTAGTCAGTTCAAAGACAATATTTTCACCTTCTAAAGTAAAGTTGTGTTTGAAATCATCCATAAGGATATCCATGATTGCTTCTGATTTTGCATTAAACTCTTCAGTTACTTCAAAGTCACTTTCAAAATCACTATGATAATTATATTCATCGTCACTTTGACTACCCATATAAACATCTGAACCATCTACTAAGTAAACCGCTTCACCTTGACTATACACTTCTAAAGTCTTATCAATTTCTTCTGATTCAATTGTCACGATGCCATAACCGCCTTCTGATAATTGATCTTCTGCAAATTCAGCATTTACACTCACAGCGACTTTACCATTATCAATCACTACCACCGAACCTTCTCCATGATCAATCTCCATATCCTGATCATTTCTTAGTAAATCTTTAAATCTTTCATAGCCTGCATATGTATCATTCCCTGCAAATACTGCAAATGATAACATAGTGATTGCTGCTAATACAGCAACAATTGTTATTGTTCTTTTCTTCATGTTATTCTCCTTTCGATTTGTTATTACATATTCATCATAAAAGAATAAGCTAAAGACCATATAATGCAATTCTAAAAACTTTCTAAAAAAATATAAAATAAGTCGATCTATATGAGTTTACTAGATCAATTTCAACTATAGACAATTTTTTGTACAAAAATAAATCCACTCATTTCTGAATGGATTTACTATTAGTTTAATTCTACTCGTATCTTAAAGCATCTATAGGATTTAATTTTGCAGCCTTATTGGCTGGTAATAATCCGAATAGAATACCTACAAGTGCTGAGAATGACCATGCAATAACAATTGTCGGAAGATCTGCACTCGCTTGTATATTTGCAAACTTTGAAATTATACCAGCAATACCGATGCCTAATAAGGTACCAATCATACCACCAATCAAAGATATAATAACTGCTTCTACTAGGAATTGACTCATAATCTCCTTATGCGTAGCACCCAGAGCTTTTCTTATACCAATTTCTCTCGTTCTTTCAGTCACAGATACTAACATTATATTCATTACGCCTATACCACCTACCAAAAGTGATATACCAGCAATTGCACTGATAACAGCTGTAACAATACCCATAACTTTATTAATTGATTCTAGTTCATTTTCAGGAAGATAACTGTTGTACTTATTCTGACCAACATTATTATGTCTTCTTTCAATAAAAGTAATTAATTGATTTAATACTTCTTGAGAATCTGCATCTTCAGCAATATTTCCTTGTAATGTGTAAACATAGTCTTCGTTCCCATATATCTTTTCTACATAAGTATAAGGTACATAGGTTTCAAAAGATTGTTCCATAAAACCACCGAACATCGAATTCTTTTTCTCATAAATACCGATGATGTTAAAGTCTTGTAGTAATCCACCGACTTCTAACTGAACCTCTTCTCCAATAACATTTTTACGACCAAAGACAGCTTCAGCCATTTTATCACTAATAACGATACTTGTTCTTTTAGAATCGATCTCATTCTTTAGTAAGAAACGACCATCTATCATTGTCATATTTTCAATAGCATTGAAGTCATCATCAACACCATTCAAATTAACGCTCGATTGCTTGTTCTTATTACTATTAGAATAAACTGAACCAGATGCATTTCTGGTAACACTTAAGGCTGATAGTTTTTCAGAAAAACTTTCATCTATAGCATCAACGTCATCATGATTTAAAATATCTCTTGATAAAACGTCTTCTGACCAATTCATATAGATGATGATTCTTTTCGCACCAAAATTCTCAAATTCTTTTCCAATTGCATTTTCAGTACCATTACCTAATGCAACAACTGCAATAACAGATGAGATACCAATAATAATTCCTAACATCGTTAACAACGATCTCAGTTTATTAATCCAAATAGCTTGGAGGGCTGTTTTTACACTTTCAAAAAAATTCATTGCCCCTCCTGTCTTATATCACTGACAATCTCACCATCAGTAAATTTTATAATACGTTTTGTTTGGGCAGCAATTTCATCTTCATGGGTAACAATAATTACGGTTGCACCCTCTTTATTTAAACCTTTAAAGATATCCATAATTTCTTGTGTAGAAACTGAATCCAGATTACCTGTTGGTTCATCGGCTAAGATGATTGCAGGACTTGATACTAATGCTCTCGCAATCGCTACACGCTGCTTTTGTCCACCCGATAATTCGTTTGATTTATGATGTGTACGGTCTCCTAACCCTACTTTTTCTAAAGCTTCGTGAGCAAGTTTTTTTCTCTCGTCAGCTTTAACTTTTGCGTATATCAAGGGTATTTCTACATTATGAATAGACGGAACTCTTGAAAGCAAGTTAAATGATTGAAAAACAAAACCGATTTTTTCATTTCTAATACGTGCCAGTTTTAAATCATCTAAATGTTCTACATTGATACCATCTAATGAATAACTTCCATCTGTCGATTTATCGAGACATCCAAGGATATTCATAAGTGTTGACTTACCAGAACCCGATGGACCAATGATAGATACAAATTCACCCTTTTCAATGTGTAAGTCTATGCCTCGAAGTGCTTTTACTTGTATTGCACCTGTATCATAGACTTTCCATAGATTCTCTATTTTTATCATTCTTTCACTTCCATTTCAAATACTACTGATTCTTCTGTTATCTCTTCATTTGGATTTAAAATAATATGATCACCAACTTGAATCGTTTCGGTAATAGCTTGGAAATTAAATATTCCTTCTACACCACGTTCAATAATATGTTTAGTAACAGCACCTTCTTTAACTGTATATACAATAAGTTCGTCATCTTTATTAACATATACAGATTCATAAGGTAGGACCAAAGCATTTTCTACATTTGCAGTTTCAATTTCAGCTTTAACAGAGTAATTTGGTTTTAATTTTGTTCCCTCAGAAGTTACATCAATTTCTACTTCTATAACCATTTCCTGGCTTGCACCAACAACTTTTGCAAGTGCCTTAGAACCAATTTTTGATACAATACCATCAAAAGTTTCGTTATCTAGACCATTTGCTTTAATACTTACTTTCTGTCCAAGTTGAAGTTTATGAATATCATACTGGCTGACATTGATGTTAACGATCAAATTATCTAAGTCTTCAACTGTGAAAAGCGGTGTTGACATACCAACAATTGAAAGTAACTTTACATCCTCAGTTGTAATAAAGCCATCAATTGGACTCTTCACATATGTATCCTCTAATTGCTCATTTAATTCAACAATTGAGTTTTCTAGTGATTGAATTCTTAACTCTTGTATTTTAATTTCAGAATCTGAATTCTCATTGTTATAGTTAGCACGTGTTTCTTCGAAGGCATTCAAAGCCTGTTGATAAGTTGAATATGCCATATCTTTTGCTGATTTAGTACTTACACCAGCTTCATAAAGTGCAAGTGCATCATCATATGCTTTTTTTGCATCATCTTTAGATAATACAGCATTCTTATAAGATGTTTTATAATTATTATTACCTCTATTAACAATTTGTAATAGTGATTCTTTTGCTATCTCTAATTGAATTTCTGTTTCTGTAATCTGCTTCTCAATAGAAGATTTGTCCAGTTCTAAAAGTACCTGTCCTTTAGTAACTTTATCTCCTTCTTTAACATGAATAGCTGTTACTTCACCAGCTGTTTTTGGAAATATACTGTACGATGATTCTGCGGTAATCATACCATTTGTGTTAACATATGCCGTTAAATCTTCAGATTTAGCGACACCAGTTGTCACATAAGTCGTCGAAACATCACTCTTATTAGCAAATGCTAAACCGAATCCAATCATAGCTACGATTAAAATAGCAACAATAATAAGGAATAATTTTCTCTTTTTCATTCTAAACTCCTAACTCCACCCACATAATTAATGCATCTTCTAGATTATCTGTATAATACTTTGGACGAATACCAGCTTCTTGAAAACCCATTCTCTTATATAAAGTAATGGCTGCAATATTAGAAACCCTTACTTCTAATGTCATATGTTTAATTCCATGAATAGATGCATTTTTCTTCATCTTCTCAACCAACTTTTTTCCTAAACCTTTTTTTCTATGATTTGGATGAATAGCAACATTGGTAATATGACCTTCGTCCATAACATACCAAACACCACCATAACCAATTATTTCTCCATCTTCCTCAATAACAATATATTTTGCCAATAAGTTTTTTGTTAACTCATTTTCAAAAGATTCTTTTGTCCAAGGAACAGAAAAACAGGCTAGTTCTAACGACATCACCTGATCCAAATCTTCCACAGTCATATTTCTAATCATTTCTGCTTCTCCTCATATTCTCTTTCTGCTTGAGACTTTCTAAGATATGTTACATGAACATCATCATAGTTTTTTTCCTCATTTCTATCAAAAGCAAGTTCACATAAACTTCCTGCTGAAGAAATATTGAGATGTCTCGGAGCAAATTTTGCACTTTCACCCATCACTTCTATAATACGGTCATGATGTTTTGTCGCACCATCACCAATAAAACAAACTGAAGGGTATGATTTTAATGATTCAAGTAAATCATCAATGTGAATCTGATCATCAGCTACAATACTTTTACCATATAGTCCTGTAAACACAGTATCACGTCTTGCATCCATCAT
>PPCM01001489.1_pt1 | contig 10451 bp, 5 predicted proteins | sample 1555541 | NCBI WGS metagenome assembly PPCM01 (sample SAMN05284479, study PRJNA326546) | Marine sediment metagenome, whole genome shotgun sequencing project. | isolation source: marine sediment | place: Germany: Wadden Sea | collected 2012-09-05 | reverse complement strand
AAGGGAAGGGACACAGAACAGAGCCATCGCCGCCAATAAGATGAACCAGGCGTCGTCCCGCTCGCACTCGATATTTTGCATGACGATCTCCAGGAAAGATCTCACAACGCTAGCCACATCGACATCAAAGTTGTACTTGGTCGATCTCGCAGGAAGTGAGAAAGTGACCAAAACAGAGGCTGAGGGCCTCCATCTAGAGGAAGCGAAGAAGATCAACCAGTCCCTGCTGTCCCTAGGCACCGTGGTGAACGCTCTCTCGTCGGGGAAGAGCTCTCACATTCCATACAGGAACTCCAAGCTCACACGCGTCCTGCAGGAGAGCTTGGGCGGGAATAGCAGCACAGCGCTCATCGTGTGCTGCAGCCCGTCGTCGTATAACGGGCACGAGACGTTGTCGACGCTGCAATTCGCCCGTCGCGCCAAGACGATCAAGAACAAGCCGATTATCAACGAAGAGCTCTCTTTCGACGATGTACGCGAGCTCTTGGCTCAGGCTGAGCAGGAGATCACCCGTCAACGCTATCTACTCTCGTCAATGAGACAAGGCGCCGTTGATGCCGTCGACGCGGGAGTTCAAGTGGATGTAGATACACCAGCACTGCTCAGATCGCCACAAAGACAAGGCCCGAGGGTAGCTGAGATCATGGACGCCATGCACGGCGCAGAGACGGAGGCAGCACGGCTCAAGGAGCAGTTGGTGCAGCTCCAACATCGACACGACCAGGCTAGACAACAAAGCGTGACTAGACAGGCTGAGTTACAGACCGCACTGGCCAGGGCTCAGCAGGAAGGGGTCATGGGCATCGCGCGCCTCCGGGAACAACTCGAACAAGCCCAGGAGAACGTCGAGCAGGCCCAGGAGGCGCGCCTCGTCCTCGATCGTGTCGTGGCCATCAGAAGAGAAGCACTCAAACGCATTGACGCCAACCCCGTCGGGGCCCTCGCCGAGCACGCCGCCAGCGACGATCTCCCCGGCCACCTTCGCGGAGACTCCCAACTCCCACCACACCTGCTGCGGACGGTCCCAGGGTACGCCGACATCGCACAGGACTTGATGGGAGGGACGTACCCGCTGCACGAGGCGACGAGACTGAGGTCGGCGGACGCTGTTACTACCTTATTGGCCAAACCGTCCATCCAGATCGACGGGGTGGATGGGGATGGAAACACTGCGTTACACACAGCGGCTGGTATATGCGCTGTATCCGCTGCCCACGTCCTCCTGTCTCACGGAGCCAGTGTGGATATCAACAACGCCAAGGGGGAGACTCCGCTGGCCGTGTGTTGTGCCGACAACCCCGCCCACGCTGCTGACATGGTCACGCTGCTACTGTCTCACGGCGCCACAGTCAACGCCAAGAACAACGCGGGCGAGACCCCGCTGGTGACCACCTTCAGGAGGCGATGTGCCGGCCTCGAGGCTGCCAACCTACTACTCCAGACTGGCCACGCGGCCACCGCCACCGTCGAGGCCAAGCTACAGGGCAGAGCAGCGACCACATACTCCTGGTCCCTGCTCCACGACGCGGTGGCCGATGGTCTGCCCGACTGGGTCGACGCGTTGTGTAGATCGAGCGCGGACCTCGACGGCTACGACCTCGAGGGCTTCACTGCATTACACCAGGCCGTGCGGCACGGCAGGGTCGGGTGTGCTGCCGTGCTACTGAAGCACGGGGCTGATCCCGACATTACGGCGCTCTGTGGCGACGACACGCCCCTCTCGCTCTCAGTAGCCTTCAGACAGCTCGCCCTGACAGAGGTCCTCCTCGAGGCCGGCGCCCAGCCCAACCCCACCGTCGACGGGGTGCCTCTCCTCACCAGATGTGTCGAGGCGGGTCTCCATCGGTGGATCGACGCGCTTACGGAACACGGGGCGACCATCACCACCACCCCCGCACCACTCCACGCTGTGTGCTCGACAGGCGACATCACGGCACTCCAACACCTCGCACAGGCGTTAGTAGCCCTGCCCGTTGAGACGCGGCTCTCAGCGTTCACCCAACCCGACCCGACCGGCCACACACCCATCGAGATCATCATGGACCACCTCGAGCCCCGCGCCAAGCAGACGGTAGAGTTCATCGTCGTCCTCCTCGAGCTGGGCCTCCCCATCGACGCCCATATTCCCTTGTCTGACGGGTCTACGGGCACACCGCTCCACAAGGCAGCCATCAGCGATGACGTCGACTGGGTGTGCACCCTCGTCGCACTGAATTCCGACGTCAACGCCGTCACGTCCACCGGGTCGACCCCTGTTCACCTCGCCGTGCTGGGGTCGGGCGGGGACACCATTCAGACTCTTCTGTCTCACGGTGCTGACCTCGCCATGAAGAATGGCAAGGGCGAGTCGGCCGCTGATCTGGCGCTGGGCGTGGGTAGGTTCGATTTACTGCCTCATCTTAGAGTGCCGGTTGATGAGACCGACTCACTTGACTTACTTGAGGCGGCAATCCTGTCAGACGATCGTGAAGGACTAAAGGCGGCGTTAACTGACACCACCCCCACCCCACCCATCCCCACCGCTGGGGCAAAGGACACCCCCCCGTTATGGGCAGCCAAGACGGTCGACTCCGTCCGCACCCTTCTCGCTGCCCCTCTACCAGGTTCAGGTCTACCCGCCCTTGGTCTGTGCTACTGCTACAGTCGGCCCGATCTCGCCCGTGCCTTACTTGCTGACCACAACGCCGACCCCAACGTGGATGGGCTGACCGGCGCCGGGTCGCTGCTTATTGACGCGGTTCGGGCGGGTAATACACGCTGGGTCGATTTATTACTCCGGCATGGAGCCGACCCCCATGCCTCGGACCCCGGGGGACGTGGGGCAGCTGAGGTGGCTGCCGTAGCGGGGAACGCTGATGTTATGCAGGTGTTCCTGGCCGCTGGTGTAGAATTAGGCGAATAGGGTCCTCTTTTTGTGTAAAATGTTTGTTTTCTAGTCTCAAATGTACGTCTGGAGTTGATGCCCAAGTGGTTGATGGAGGTCGGCCGAGTGAGAGGCAGGGCGTAAGGCATTGAGCTCTGCCTCTCTTGCGGAAGAAGGAACGAACTGGCTGGGGAGGTCGCCTTGACGATCAACGATCGTGCAGGTCTCCAACGCTTGGTCGATCTTCGCTGGCTTCTTCTCAGCGACAAGGCGTGCTCACCACACGTTAGTAAGTCTCCACCGCCGGTGAGGTAAGGTATCATCGGTGATTCAGCGTGGATCACAAAATTCGTGTGCATCGGTTGTTGATAATCTGGCAGCAAACCCGGGTGAGCCGAATGATAAGACTGTGCCAAGTCTCATCAGCCCCCCCTTCCCCGTGGATCGGGTGGGCCATCAGTCGTGAAATCGCTGGGGGGTACTGTTTGTGTTTTCTCACTCGTCAGTTAAATTTCTTTCATCACGGTGAAATAAGAAGAGATTGAATATTGGACGATAATACATCGTCAACACGTGCTTATTCACACATTCATTTACCCATCTTCACCTCGGCCAACTCCTTTCTGAACCTACCCAACTTGGTCATCGTACTCGGCATCCACTCAGCCCCCGCCTCAGCACATTCCCCCTCAATCACCCGTCTCAATTCCCCTACAGCAGCCTCATCACCATCCTCAACCTCCACTTCTATCTCCCAACGAGGTCCAAGAGGAAAGATCGACGCGTCCAACTCGAGTACGTGGCCGTGGTACGTATAACTGGACCTATGGTTAGTGAAGGAGCCAACGTGGACCATACGAGACGATGTGTCGACGTCGGACAAGGTGATGATTTCTAGGAGGGCTGATGAGAGATCCGCGTCATTACAGGTGTCCCTAATGACGGTAGCTAGGCTAGAAGGGTCAGCCAGGAGGGCGCGGCCGTCGGCAGCTGGCATCTCATACTCTAGCTCACGATGACGTGACAAACCGCTGAGGGGATTGGCCATCAGAGGGGTCTTGACTGTAAGAACGTATTTTTTCGCATTAATGATGCGTAAACGGATACCAATCTTCTTTTTGCTGAAGGAATCCGCGGAGTCGTCGAAAAAGTTGTTCTCTTGAGTTACTTCGTTGATAAGTGGGTATTTCTTTGCCTCCAGCAAGTGCTTGAAATCATTATAACCCGCTTCTGAACAAATACTAATCTTGATCTCAGTCTCAACAGCCATACGAGGTTGTTTTCGAAATCTGTTTTTCAAATCGGCTTATGTAAGGAGCCGCATCAGATGATTTTTACGACGTATTTTGGACGATTTCAGAAGCGATATTCGTTTTGTATTTGATGTCGATTTATACAACGTACTGTTTATATCAGTGCTTCAAAATGTCGTCTAGCACCTCCGCGGTTGATACAGGTGCTCTCGATAGGTTGAATGAGTTAGCCGATCGCGTAAAGGCCCACATGCAGCTTATGCAAGACAACGTGCCGTCCGTTCCCGAGCAGAAAGAAGATGTCCTTGACCAGAACGCTGAGGACCACAAGGTAGCCAAGGCGCACCTTCACAGCTCTTTAATTCTTTGTGCGGCAGCCCATGCGCTAGCGTCGTTGTATCCCGGCTCAGAGGAGCAGCGTGATGAGATGATTCAGCAGGTGTTCGACCGGTTGGGCAAGTGCAACGCGTTGGGGAAGGAGCTGACAGCGGCAGAGGCCTCAGAAGAGGGTGTGGGGAAGCGTAAGCATCCATCCAGTTGAGCTCCGGCGACTCGGTCAATTATTCATTTCGTGATAAACTTATTGGCGGTTCCACGAAAAGGTTTGTGGCGAGGGCTAAATCTGCTCAGGTCATCAGGTTATTGACTGTATGACAACTTTCTTGACAAGTTACTGCCATTGCATGCGAGTTCGCTGTGGGGCCGGAACAACAATACAAACAAAACCTCTTTAGATGTGGGCGGTGAACAGAGCCGGAACCATTCACCGTGTTGGGAAGTGCACCACGGAATGAAACCGTCAAGTGGTCTTTAAATCGAACAGGCAAATACAAGAAACAGCGACAGATGCCCGCTCGTATTGCTGGCGTGGTCCATCGGGCGCTAAACCTTCCCGTTATGGACAAGGCTTCCCAATCAACGGAGGCGTACGTCACTGTGACCTTTGCCGACTCCCAGTATCACAAGACGAACTCAGTTCGACACTCGCTGAACCCGTCATGGGAGGAGCACTTTAGCTTTGAGGAGAGGTATGTGTGTTGAGCCCATCTTACCCAGTGACGACCATTTGATCCAGTCAGAGCCCCTTTTGCTCCAGGTGATGGACAAGGATTATGTTTCTAGCGATGATAGTATCGGCCTCGTCGCCGTAGACCTCAACATGCTTCTCGGCTACACGCAAGACAAGACCAAGCGCGAGGTGCGGTCCTGGTTCCCGATCTACGACTCTCTTAACGGTATCTGCGGCCATATTGAGCTGACGGTGCAGCTGTCGTACGTCGGGAACTTCAACGCCACGCGCGGGAGCTCTGCCGGCGTCTCCTTCTTCAAGACGGACACTCCGCCCCTCAACCTCCGCATTAAACGCGCCTTCAGCCGTGTCGAGGCTATCGTCGTCACCGCAGACCCTGAATTCAGCTGGACAGACACGTTCAGGTCAGCCAGGACGTCTAACCAGGCCCGATCGAACCGCGTTATGCGCAAGATAGGCGAGGCGCGCCGCCTCCTAGGTGCCAAGGCCAGGGAACAGGGCGGGAACGCCGTCCTCCATTATGAGATCAGCGTCGATGTTGAAGGGGAGCCCTCAGACGAGATGTGCGTCAGAGCGTGCGGTACGGCAGTCCACCTGGTGCCCTGGTCCACAGATCACGATGAACGGTTAGATATCCTGGCGGGGGTTGACACCATCGACACTGCCAACACGTCTCCGGTAACAACAATACGGGCGACGGATTCCCTGGCTGTGATCAGGAAACTCGCAGCAAAACGCTTCGTATCAGATCAAATCGTCTTCCTAACGCTATCTGATCTTCCACCGCATACTATCGGCCATATCGGGGGCATGGTGACCGCCAGGGCCGTCCACGTGCTCAAGGACATTACCGAGGACGACCACTCGAACGTGCGGAGCCAATGGTGGTCCGCGATTCGGAAAGAGATGTCCAGCACGGCGCGGAAGCTCAATTGTAACTGTGTGGTCGGCTACACTGAGAAAATTGCGATCCACGGAGGTGTGGCGGTGATCTCAGGCCAAGGGACCGCAGCGAGGATACACGTGAGACGAATCACAAAGATGGTGATGCCGGCACCACCAAGGGATACGTTGGTCAGCGGACAGCCGATAGCAACCCATCACGCGGGTACTGATTCACACACTATGACTGTGAGACGCGTCATGCGGAGAAAACCGAGGGGGAAGCTCCCGGGGCTGTGTAACGCCGTGCATCCGCCTTATAGACACAACGACATGTCCGTGGGCACGTCTGTGTGTTGCTACTGCGGGGTCCGGCGCGCGCCGTTGCTTTTGCTTGCTTCGATGTCCCCGCCCCCTGAGCTGCCTGTCCACGGTGACCCAGTGCTCCTCCAGGCACGGGTTCGACTCCCGGTAGGCTCAGGAAAAATTCACGGAGAGGGCGGTGCCGTACGAGTTAGCGACAAGCTCCCGTTCGTTGAGAACGACCTACACGCCCAGCTGATCCGCCAGATGTATGCCGTCGGTGTCAATGCGGCCTTTTCTCTCAGTACGGAGCTCCATCTTGACAATGAGTTCGTCACCGCCGTATGCACGGGCACGGGGCTCTACGTCACCGCCATGTCTCCCCCACCCCAACTGACTGTGGAAAGGCCCATCGACCAGGCCAGCCTCGTCGCGTTCAACGCCATCACGGAGCGTTTATCATCGATCCACCGTCAATCGTCGACCCTTGAACCCCACACAGCCATACCACGGACAGCGTCCAGCAGCTCACTGGAAGAGACCACGTCCAGCTCGAGCTCGTCAACAGACTCGACGGAGCCGGATCTCGACGCTACGCTGCATGACAACATAGATCCTCAACTCCAGAGGTTGGTGGTCGGCGGGTCAGTCAGCACGGACCACGCGGAAGCTGTAATGTGTCGCCCTAGGTGCAACGCGGTGGTCAGCACGCTAGCATCAACGAGTGCTAGCCTCGGTCCACCATCGCTGTTGACTGCGGTGACATTAATCCAAGAAGACGAAAACATTCACCATGAAATGCAGGCGTTGTTTGATGGCCTCGCCGCTGCCCATGGGTCTGGCCCCGGCGTCATATCGATAGCCCGGGTCCACCTAACCCAATGTGACGACAGCACGGCCGTGTTACTCGTGGTGGCCTCCCACCAAGTCCCTCGCACGGACGGTGGCTCGGTCGACCTCGGGCCGACCCCAACCCTGACCCCGACCCCCACCCTCGCCCCCCTGCCGCCTGCCACAATTGGCGATGATAAGGGAAGGGGTAGGAGCGGTCCAGCCCTTCCCCAATTCACCACAGCGGTGCTCTCTCCCTTCACGTCTGCCGGATCCCTCGTGCCGCGTGCTAACAAGGGTGTGGTCGAAGTCGTTATTGTCCGGGAATCCATGGCTATCAAGAAGGCAGGTGGGTTCGATGGGTTCTGGCATGGGTTGGTGCTCGAAGGATTATCGATGCTGAGAAGTCGGGTCCTGGCTTTAGGTGGTAATGCGGCGCTGTCCGTGGACATCAAGCCCCTTCATATCAACTATCGACCGAGTTACGATCAATGCTACACAATGGTCCGGGTCAGCGGTGATGTGGCCGTGTGTGCTCCAGGCCCACACAGGATAGCCAGCACCATGGATATGGCCCGGCCTGACGGGTCGGGCCGGTGAGGGTGAGGTAAATGGGCCATTCGGAGCGGAGAATTTATCATGTTTTGTCCACACGGCACTGCTGCCCGCAGCACCACGGCAGATGCCCCGGAAATAAAAAATATCACGTGGATACGGCATATCTAGATGGATTACCAATAGTAGAAGAGGAATGACTGCAAGGTAACGCCCGCACCACTCGAAAAGTGATCAATTTCTTGCGAATCAATTTCTTGTGATATAAAAAAAAGATTAGTGGCTCGAGATTTAGCCTTCCAGCACGAGGTAGGGCGGTGTCCAGCCGGATAATCGGAAGGGACACGGTTTTGTAGAGTGTCATTTATAAAGTGTTGAGACACTGTAAAGTGGAAGATCAGAATGAGACACAGAATGAGTGGTAAGGACGCTAGGAGTAGTCATACTTGACAATTGTGTACAAATATCGGTTGTTCTTCAAATCAGAAGATGGCTGTCTTGCGGAAGCTGTTCTCATGGCAGACGATCTTCAACAGTAGCTGGTTAAGGGAATTTTCTTGACTCTAAATACTGGGGGCAAATAAGCCAGAAATTGGCATATATAATCGAACGTATGCCTGCGCTTGTTTGAATCGCACTACCTTGATATTTAGTCGTTTTTTTATACGTTTTTAATACGCAGTGTGTCCTGCTATATCGCTATATCATGGATTCCCGTCCATCACTTGATGATTCATCCGACTGGGAATCCGTTAACAAGTATAAGGTCTTTACTGGGAGCATGAAGTCTGCATCTTCGACGTCCCACACCAGTTCCGTAACTGGTGTTGGTTTTCGGCAGCTCTGGACTGCAAGAGTGAAGAATATCATGTTCAGTGAGTAACCACAGCCCACGCCCATCTAATCTAGGCCTGTACTTCAAGATTCTCGACTCAAAGAACGTTTCTCATGTGCAAGCGGTCGTGAATCCGCCAGCGCTGATTTTCGAGTTCATACAACTGTTCTCATTTGTTCTCTCCCCGATCTTCACCGTTTGGCTCCTCTCTTCGGGCTCCCGCATCCTCGTCTCTGCTCTCCAGCTTTCCCGTCTTTCGCCCGAGTCCATGGCTGTGGAGTACCAGACTGCACTGCTCGTCGTCGTCGTCATTGTCGTCTATGGACTAGCGTTCTCACTGATGTACATCCACATGTCTGACGGCGCGTCAACCACAGACCGCGTCAACATCTTCACCCGCGTCCTCCGCATTGCCATCTACCTGGCCACTGTGGTCGGTCTCGTCCCCATCCTGACCGTCCTCATCTTCACGGTCGACGCCTTCGCCTCGTCGCAGGACGCCTTCTCCTTCGTTGTCCAGTCCATCGTTGTCCGTATCATCGTCGCCGCCATCGCCCTCATAGCCCTCATCGCATTCGTGGGACTGGCGGCCATGTTCATCCGTCTCCCAGACAACAACAAGTTCAGCGAAGGCTCCCTCTTCCGTAAGCGGAACTCCCGTGTGGACTTCCTCGTCATGATGGCCAAGATCCTCCTCATCGTCGCCTCCAAGTACATGTCTGGCTACAACCTCGCGTTGAGATTCGTCATATTCGTCACCTTCGCGGCGCTGTTCGTCGCCTTCGTCTTCTACCAGCCCTATTACCGCCCCCTCGTCGGTTATTGCCGCGCTGCGTCATTCTGTGCCCTATTCCTCGTCGCAGCACTCGTCCTCATCGACGAGGGCCTCTTTGTCGACGGTCTCGTCGTCACACCGGTCACCGTCCTCGTCTGCCTGGCCACCTCCATCCCCATCACCGCCATCGCCACCGCTATCCGCGTTATCATCGCCCGCATCTCCATGTACCCCATCATACGGACCGAAGGAGCGTCCGCCAGGCTGCCCCTTATACTCTCCAACGTCGACATCGAGATCGCACTGAGGCCCTTCATCGCTCAGATCAGGAAGAAGATGAATAGCACCAACCCCGAGGTGCTGACCAAGCGGGCCGTCATCGAGGCCAAGGTCGAGCGCATCCTGAAGGCGTTCATGGCCCACCCGCGCTACGCTGAGTCCGCGGACTTCCTGTCTTATTACCTCACCTTCGCGCTGTCGTTCGACTCCAAACACTCGCTGTACGTGATCAACAAGGCCGAGTCGCTCAAGTCCAAGAGTATCGACATCGACTACCAGCTCTACGCTCTCAACAAGTCGAGCGAAGCAGGAATCGAAGGCGCTGACAAACAGGGCGTTGGCGGCAACATGAAGTTCAACAAGCGCAACCTCCGCAAGCTGACCACCGTCATCGACCGCATCGAGCTCGCCATCCAGCTGCTCCTGGAGCTCATCGAGGAGCGCTCCCAGCACCCGGACGCCGTGCCCTACACCCTGCTGCACGCGTACCTCAAGAAGGTCACCAAGGACATCCAGTTCGCCGATAACCAGTTCCAGTACATGTGGGCGGCCAATCAGTCCGTCCAGCTGTCCATGCAGTACGCCAGGTTCATCTCTTTCTTCCAGCCCAACCTGACGGACACCCTGAATGCCGAGATCAACGCCCAGTCGACCATTCCCTTCCTCTCGCTACGAAACCTCTACACGGCCGCACGGAGCGATGTCATGTCGTTCGACGCGCGGTCCGGCGACAACATGGACGGCTTCAGCGCCTCCGCGCGGAACCTGCACTCGTCCAAACCCGTCCTCGAGGGCGTGACCGCGTCGGTGCTCACCAAGAACGCGTTCAAGACGTTCGACCAGTC
>PPCM01001488.1_pt1 | contig 10468 bp, 6 predicted proteins | sample 1555541 | NCBI WGS metagenome assembly PPCM01 (sample SAMN05284479, study PRJNA326546) | Marine sediment metagenome, whole genome shotgun sequencing project. | isolation source: marine sediment | place: Germany: Wadden Sea | collected 2012-09-05 | reverse complement strand
TAACTCATCCTCTTTAGGAACATAATGTAGTGGACTGTACTCACCATTTACATATTTAGATACCTTATTAATTTCATTTTCCATTTTCTCAAACATATCCCATCCTTTAGGAACACGGTTGTTTACACCAATTTTATACTCACCATTCTCTAAATTAGCTAACCCTAGATTCATTGTTAATAAACCCATTTCGTCATCAACATAATTAACGCCTAACTTCGTTCCATCTTCATCAAACAATAAACATGTCTTCACAAATTCAGATTCAATGTGTTGATCTAAAAATTTACACAATAATGTAGCAGCATTTACGCCTTTTGTAGGATCCATTGCATGTGCACTTCTACCAATAACAACATAAGCTCCATTTTCGATACTACCTTCTAAGTTATGTCTTTCTAAATAAGATAAAAACTCTTGATCTAGATCCTCTTTTGAAACGACTTCCGCTCTGTCAGGAACCATATTATATCTATTCCCAGATTTAAAACTCACTAATGATTGATCTGTGCCTACACAATCAAACATGTGAATTCCCTTTTCACCATATATAAGTGGGAACGACGCATCTGGAGCAAAACCAATATCTGGCATCTTTTCATGTTTTAAATAATAAGATAAACCTCTCCAACCTGTCTCTTCATCCGTACCTAATATCATACGAATTCTTTTATTCGGTTTAAACCCCATATCCTTTAACATCTTCATTGCATAAAACGCGGCCATAGTAGGACCCTTATCATCATTTGTCCCTCTCCCATACATTTTACCGTCAATCACTTCTCCACCTAATGGATCCAAAGACCAATCTCTACCAATTGGAACAATGTCTAAATGACATAATACAGCTACCTCGTCAGCACCTTCTCCAAATTCAATATAACCGGCATAGTTATCAAAGTTCTTAACTTTAAATCCTTCTTTTTCACCTAAAACTAACATATATTCCAATGCTTCTTGGATACCTTTCCCAAATGGAAATTCAGCATCAGCATTAAACTCTGTTAACACACTATCAATATTAATTAACTCTCTTAAATCATTGATTAAATCACTTTCATATCTTTTTACGTTATCTAACATTTTTTACACATCCTTTCATTCTTATACATTCTACCAAAAAAAAGAAATAAATGCATAAAAAAAGGGGAACCCAAATGGGTTCACCCTAAACAACTTTTTTTGTTTAATTATGCAGCGTTGTTAAATAATACAACAGTGTAAGTTTCAGTAACAGTTACATCAGCTTCACCATCATTATCGTAATCAACTGTCATAGTAGCAGTAATTACTTCTTCAACAAATAACTTAGAAACTTCAGCAGCGTCAACTGTGTTGTCACCGTTGATAGTTAAATTAGAACCATCAGCAACAGTCCATACAACGTCTACGTCATCAACTGGAGCAAAGTCAGCAGTTGCAATTACATCATCAAGATCGATGAATGCAGCATTCCCACCGTTAGTATCAACGTATACAACGTCTAATTCAGCAGGGATAACAGCTTCGATTCTTTCAGTAATTAATGCAACATCAGCAGGAACAGCTCTAAATTCGAACTCTAAGTCTTCACTCATAGTTGGACCAGCAACTGTAGCAGTTAAGATAACTTTTTCAGTAGCATAGTTTCTAGTAATTTCTAATGTGTCATCAATTCCAGAACCTTCAGCAAAGTTAGTAACACCGTTTGCATCTTCAGTTAATACCCAAGTAACAGTAACACCATCAATGCTTGAAGTAGTACTTAAATCGAATTCTTTCTCAGTAACTTCACCATTTTCTAAAATATTTGCAGGAGCAACTGTAGCAGCTACAGTAGCGATTGCAGTTTCTTCATCAATTACGTTAACTGTTAATTCTCTAGTTACATATTTACCATCTGCATATTCAACAACAGCAGTTAATACGTGAGTACCATCAGCTAAACCAGATGTAGAAGTAATACCAGAATCTTCATTATCTGCCCAATCTACGTCTGCAACGAACCAATCATGGAATTCTCCACCAGCAACTGGAGTAATAGTAGGTAAATCAGTTTGACTACCTTCAACTTCAGTGATTGCTTTAAAGTTTGTCGTATCATCATTTAAGTTAGCTAACTCAGCAGATGCAGCAGTTTGAATAGTGTAAGTAATTGAATAATCAAATGTGAACTCATCAAATGTTAATACGAAGTCAATTGTGATTTCAGTAGGAACTTCAACTTCATCAACTTGTAAGTTATAAGTACCTAATGTTTCATCAACATCTAAGATTCCATCATCAGTAGATTCCCAATCTAATTCGAAATCAGCTTGAGGAGTACCATCCCAACCGAATAATAAGTCAGCATCAGTAACACCTAAGGCAATATCTCCATCTTCAGATACTAATAATGTATCTTCATCAGCCATTAATTTAAAGATTGCGTCGGCTTCAACTTCAACAACACCACGTAATGCATCTTTAACTAACATTTGAGTTAATTCTTGGAATCCATCAGTAGAGATTGTAGTAGTAGCAGCAGCATCTAATTCTACTTGTGTAAATACAGCAGTACCGAAATCAGTAGCACCTAATTCATAAGAGAATCCAGCTTCTAAACCATCAATGATATCATTTTGATTTTCGATTACATAGAATGCATAGTTATCAGCTTGAACGTTCCATTCAGCTCTAACGTCTTTTTTGTATAATCCGTAAGCGTCACCTAAACCTTGTTTAGTTACAACTTCACCATCTTTAACCAATGTAGCATCAAATACTAATTCAGTAATTTGACCTTCAGTTACAGTCATGAATGCGAAGTATTGTTGACCTTTATCATTTACTTCTAATGATGCGAAGTATTCACCATCTGGTAAATCAGCATCAGTAGTAGGTAATACATAATCAGCAGCAGCTGTTTTATTAGCAGCTGAGTCTAATAATGCATTGATAAACATTTGGCGATACATAACTAAACTTTCTTCAGTAATATCTAATTTATAAGCACCAGTAGCTAATGTAGCAGCAACTGTATCAGTAGTTTGTGTACCTAAAATGTTTTTAGTGTAGTTACCAGGAACAACTTCCAAAGCAGCTAATTCATCTTCAGTTAAAGTGATATCATCACCAGCTTCAAATAAATCATCTTCTTCATCTTCACCTAATACTACGTCAGAAACGATGATATACTCATCATTATCCATATAAACTAAAACTTTTTGAGATTCTTCTTCACCAGCTTCAGTAGTCCAAGTTCTTTCGAAAATATAAACAGTTACTTCTTCTTCATCTCTAATAACAGTAGCTTCATCTAAAGCAACAGTTTCATCAATGTAAACCTCAGAAACAACGTTACCAGCAACGTTAACGTACATTACTGTATTACCTTCTGTTTGAACATATAAACCATCAACTAATGTAGGAGTACCTAAAGTATTAATCGCAGCGTTTGTTACAGCGAACATACCTTCAACACCTACAGTAGCACCAGCGATTTGATCAGTATAAGCATGGTTACCTTTATTTAATTCACCATCAGCATATACAAGAGCATCAGCATCAGCTTTACCATCTTCATCAACTAATTTAAATGCAGCGATACCTTGGTTTTTAACAACAGCTTCACCGAATGCCATAGCTTGTTTTTGCCAGCTATCACCATTATCTGCATTGAAGTCATAAGCATCACCTAAGATCCACTTAGTTCCGTGACCTTCACCAGCAGCATAAGTAGTATCAGCGTAAACACCAGCAATTGCACCGTAACCATCAGTAGCTAAGAACCCTACGAAGTAAGTAACTTTACCATCAACTAATCTATCAGTTTTAGTGAATACAGCTTGATTAGCTTTGTATAATCCTGCAGCAGGAGTAGTAGCTAATACTGTATCTTCTGCTAATGCAGCTTCACCGTCTAAGACTTCTTGAACTAAGTTCATTAATACATCAACGTTAGTTAAAGTTAATCCAGTGATATTTGTAGCAGTTGTAGTAGAACCAGTAGTCATAGTAGTAATACCATAAGTACTTTGGTCCGCAATGATTCTAGCAGCTAATTTTTCTGTATTTGACATCCAAGCAGCATCTTCGCGAATCATTCTTGATTCATGAGCAGTAATTGCTTCTAACTCATTGATAGCAGCAGCATGAATACCAACTACTAAGTCGTCAGCAGTAATTGCATCAGAGAATTTTGGATATTCATCAAAATCAGCATCAGTAGCAATGTATCTATAAGTATCAGGAACGTTTACACCGTTACCTTCGATAAATACATATAAATCTGTACCGTTTGTTAAGAATTCACTTTCAGTTACAGTTTCATCGAATAAGATACCAGCGATTTTACCGTAAGCATCTACGATTACTACCGTATAAGTGTAATAACCTTCAGAATTCATTTCAGTGTTATTAAAATAAACACCAGGTTTGTATGCTCTCTCGTTTTGAACGTCTGCAGGAACTTCTACAGGAACTTCAACTTCAACGGGAACATCAACGTAAACAGTCTCAACTACCGGAACCGGTACTTCAACTTCTACTTCTACGTATTCAGTTACAGGAACTTCTTTGATTACTTCAACTTCCTTGATAACTTCAACGTATTCAGTTTTTGGTTGACATGCAGCTAAAGTAAATACTAAAGCAGCAGCAGCCAATAACGAAAATAATTTTTTCATTGAAAAATTTCCTCCTATTTATATTTTATGTTACAACCCATTGTACAACATTTATGTATCTCAAGTCAATGAAATTCACAAACTTGTGAACGAGTTGTGAACAAGTTGTGTACACATATTCTAACATCATATTTTTGCTTATTCAAGCCGTTATTTGATTAAAGGACCATATCTTGAACTGTACTTGGTTCACAAACTTATGGTTATTATGTACTTTAAGTATGAATTATAAGTGAATATTGCCATAAGACAAGCAAAAAGGGTGACCGAAATCACCCAAATATATAGTTACTCTACTTCTAGTTTAATTAATCCAATAAGATTTTCTACGTCATCTAAATGAGAGACTCCAATTTTAGAGTTTGCTACTGTGTATAAGTACTCTTCTAAGAATAATCCTTTTTGAATCCATTCATTCCAATTTCCACTTGTTCCGTGAGTTACATAACCTAATTGTTCCATGCCTTCTTCAACATCAAAGCTAAATAATAAGTATCCTGACTGCCATTTATATTCATTATCTTCATATACTTCACTAGAGAATGGGAATCCTATTACACCTTTCCTAGCATCAAATAATAAATCTTTATGGTTATACGTTACACTTGACCAGTTCCATCCTTGATTTTCGTAATCGATAACATATTTATGTTCTTCGATAGGATTTGTTTGATCAGTTACATCATAGATTGAAATTTTAAGTCCAGTTCTTCTTCCATCTTCATCTGCTTCGAATCCAATTCCCATTACGTGATTTTTATCAATTGGATGAATATATGTACTGAAACCAGTAATTTCTAACTCACCTAATATGGTAGGATTTTCAGGGTTCTCTAAATCAACAACATAGAATGGGTCTGTTTGTTCAAACGTTACTAAATAAGCAACATCACCCATAAATCTAGTTGATTGTAATCTTTCACCTGGTTTACCAAGTTTTTCTAATTCTGAAACAATAGTTAAACCTTCGTCCATAACAATTAGTCTATTGTTTGTGTATTCACCCCAACCAGTAGTTGTTGTAATACGGAAGTAACCATTGTGTTCATCCATACTAAATTGATTTAGTGGATATCCTTTTGCTTCCCCAATAGCTGCTAGTTCAACATTGTGTCCATCTAATTTATATTTGCTAATTACGATTGTATCCTCATAAACTTCTTCATCTACAGTACCTTCAGCAAAGATACCTACTCTACCGCCACCATACCATTTATGATCAATTGTATAGATGTTGTCATTTGATACATATAATGTATATGAACTTGAACCTAAAATATTTTCAACATCAACATCACCTGTATTTAAATCAATACCGTAGATTGATGTAAAGTTATAAGGGCTTGTGTCTTTAATATATGTTACATCACTAAAGTCTGCTTCAAATGTTTCACCATTTACATTGTATTGTGGTAATAATGTTTCATCTTCTGTATTGAACCATGAGTTTGTAATAATGAACAAGTTATCACCAATACGTCTTGTGCCTGACATCCAACCTTCAAATTTATATGTATCTAATAATTCAAAGTTGTCTGTTTTGTCATAAACATATACTACTGTTTCTTCTTGACCAAAGAACGGTTCAATCATCATGATATCTTCTGTTACTTCAGCTTCTTCTTCACCCTTGTCATAGAATCTATAGTTAAAGTATGTATTTCTGTTTGTTACGACAATTAATCTATCTCCATCTACATACATCCCATTTACCCATTCATTTGTACAATATTCATCTGCACATACATTTGGTGTAAACTCTAATGTTTTATAAACAGATAAGTCTTCTACTGGCCATGCTTGTGTAACTACAACATTGTTACTGCCTGTTTCGTAGTTATAGTTGATAGAATAAATGAATGATCCGTCTGTCTTAACATTATCAATCTCATCTACCCCGATCACTTGTACATTGGTCTCAGTAAAATCGTCTGTTCCGTCACTTAAGATGTCTGATGATTCTTTCACTGCTTCCGGTTGTGGAGCAGTTTCAGTATCTACTTCTAACGAAACTTCTCCTCCAAAGTATCTGATTGAGTTTGTGTCATCAAATTCAGAACGGATTGCCAATAAATCTGACGCGTTGTTTATTTCAGCGATTTCTACATTGTTAAGTGTTGGCTCAAAATCAACACCACCAGTATTTAGTACTGCGACCAATGCCATAGTTGTAGCTGGTACCAATACTTTTAAAAATGATACTCTTTGTACGGGATACGCGTTATCTAGGCGCATCGCTCTTTGTTTTGTTTGTAATGATCTATTTAATCTGTACTCCAGATATAATCTATACCCAAAGAATACTGTTACTAGCCCTAATAGGACTAACGCTATTTCTTTAAACATTTTTGTACCTCCATTAAATCTTCAAGGCTTCCTTGAAGTCTTTTAAATATGTTCTCTTAACTTCTACTACTTCATCATTGTTTAAGATAAGTTCTACTTTTGAATTGATTGCTGGTTTAATATATTTAATCTTTCCAATGTTAACTAAATGAGATTTACTAATACGAATAAAATCTTTTTCTTTTAACATTTCTTCTAATTGGTATAACTTACTTCTTGTTAGAATACGCGCGTTCTTCATTACAAGATATACATCATCACCAAATGTTTCTACATAATAAACCGAACGAACTTCAACTCTTCTCGTTCCTCTTTCATTGTGACCAGTTAAATATACTTCTTCACCATGCACAATTAGATCTAGCATCTTATTCATATCGTGAATTTGTGCTTCGTTAAAAACGATGTTTAATTTATCATCTTCAACCAACTCTTTGTCAGTAGTAAGTACATACTTGTACTCCTCATTCTCAACTAACTTCAAACGATCGAACAATTCCTTGTTCAATGGTTTTAGCTTAAACATATTACCCCTCCTCATTGCAATCTCATTCTTTCATATATTTAATGAAGGTGATAGGAAATCTCGATATCTTACATTATCAACTTGATAAGTTACACAATATAATAAAAAACTGCGAGATTTTCTCACAGTTTATTATATCATTTATTTCTTATTCATCTACAACTTCGATAGTATCAAGTTGTTGTTTAAATTGCGCTCTAATACCCTCTAAGTACTTTTCTCTCAGTTTTTTTCTTTCTTTTTCTTCAGCAGGTGTCAAACCATCCGCTTTTGCTTTTTTAGAAAGTTCGTTTATTCTATTTATTAATTCTTTTGTTATCATAGGTTTTTATATACATCTCTTACATTTTCAGGAGTAAATCCATATTCTTCAATTACTTCATTACCAGGAGCACTCATCCCGAATGTATCAATGTTTAATACTGAATCCGCATATTTCATATATTCATATCCAGTAGCCATTTCAATAGCTAAAGTTGGTACTTGTGGTAATACTTCATTCATATAGTCATCTGACTGTTGATCAAACAGATGCATGCTTGGCATTGATACAACACGAACATCAATTCCGTCTGTTAATAATAATTCTTGCGCTTTAATCGCTAAGTTTACTTCAGACCCACTTGCTAAAAGGATTCCATCTAACACTTCTTTTTCTTTCGAAATAACATATGCCCCTTTTTGAACACCTTCTAATGCAGATGCTTCATTATTTTGTAGGTTTTGTCTTGTTAAAATTAATGAAGTTGGTGTTTCGTTTGAATCGACTGCAATCTTCCATGCGGCTGCTGTTTCATTTGCGTTGGCTGGACGAATTACATTCATATTTGGCATTGCGCGTAAACCAGTTAATTGTTCAATTGGTTCATGTGTTGGACCATCTTCACCTACAGCAATTGAATCATGTGTAAATACAAATGTTGTAGGAATGTTCATTAATGCAGCCATTCTCATTGCTGGTTTCATATAATCACTAAACACAAAGAATGCACCAGTGAATGCTTTCATCCCAGCTAATGTCATACCATTCGCAATGGCACCCATAGCATGTTCTCTTACACCAAAGTTAATATTTCTACCAATTCTATTTTCTTTCGTAAAATCTCCATCAACACCTTTAGCTTTAGTAGATTTAGTTAAGTCTGCTGACCCACCAATCATATAAGGGATAGATTTAGATATTTCCTCAATCACTTTACCAGAACTTACTCTAGACGCTTCATTGATATTATTATCAAATTGTACTAGTGGAGTTTCTAAGTCCATAGCCAACTCATCGTACTCTGAAGCATATTTTTTGGCATACGTTTTAAACGCTTCTAGTGAAGCATCATATTTTTCTTGTCCACGTTTTCCAATTTTTTTAAATTCTTCATAAATCTCAACTGGAACTTCGAAGTTTGGATATTCCCAGTCTAATTCTTTTTTAAGTTCCTCTGTTAATTCATCTCCTAATGGAGCTCCATGAGAAGCAGAATCTCCAGCTAATTTAGAACCAAATCCGATAACAGTTTTTACTTCAATGAATGATGGCTTGTCAGTTGCTTTAGCATTTTCAATTGCCTTTCCGATTGCTTCAGTATCATTTCCATCTTCAACCAATTGATAATGCCAATTCATTGCCTCATACTTGGCTTTTACATTTTCTGAGTTTGCCATTGAAACTTCACCGTCTAATTGAATATCATTTGAATCATATAATACAACTAGTTTTTCTAAGGCTACATGACCTGCAAAACTCATCGCTTCTTGTGTCACACCTTCTTGAAGATCTCCGTCTCCGCATAGTACATATGTATAATAATCAAATATTTGTACATCTTCTTTATTAAACTTAGCACTCATATAACTTTCTGTTAAGGCCATACCAACACCCATCGCAATCCCTTGACCTAAAGGACCACTTGTAGCATCAATTCCATCTGTATGTCCATACTCAGGATGACCTGGAGTTTTTGAATCCATTTGTCTAAATCCTTTTAAATCATTCATTGATACTTTGTATCCAGTTAAATGAAGCATTGCATATAACATACTAGAACCATGTCCAGCCGCTAAGATAAATCTGTCACGGTTATACCATTTTGATTCTCCTGGTACAACATTCATATGGTTCATGAATAATTCATGTAACATTGGTGCTGCACCTAAAGCAATACCAGGGTGACCTGATTTCGCTTTATTGATTTGAGCCATGCTCAACATTCTAATTGCATTAATTGTTTTCATATTACATTCTCCCTCTTAATCCTTCAACGACTGAATCAGCTGAATCCTTAAACATTATCTTTAATGATTTACCTGAAATAAACACTCCTTCAGAGATTTCTTTTAACAAATCTAAGTCAATTAAATCTACATCAGAAACATCAATTTTTACTCTCGATATTTCACTCTCTACGTTTTTAATATTATCTTTTCTGATTGACTCAAAGATATTATTTATTAATTCTTCGTTTACAACTACTCCTTTAGTCTTTTTAGGTTTTATTAAAACCCAGAAAACGACCAACAATAATGGAATAGTTATATATACGTACGTCATATAATTTGTAAAATCCATTACATTTCACCTCGTATTTATATTATCATAATTTGATTCATCATACCTCTAATATAATCAACCCTTATACAGTTTATGTCACACCTTTTTAATAGTCAATAAAAATGCGAAATAATAAATATGTAATATTGTTCATAAAACACATTGTTCATAGTATACTAACTTTGTATTAAATACTTTTTATGGAGGAAATACGTTATGAATGATAGAAAATGGGTAAGTTGGGATTTCCTAGAAGATTTTATGGTAAGTGCGTTTAAAAAAATCGGTGTTCCAGAAGCTGACGCAAAAATTTGTGCAGATGTATTAATGGAAAGTGATCGTAGAGGAATTGAATCACATGGTGTAAATAGATTTAAACCAATTTATATAGACCGCATAAATGCG
>PPCM01001485.1_pt1 | contig 10477 bp, 7 predicted proteins | sample 1555541 | NCBI WGS metagenome assembly PPCM01 (sample SAMN05284479, study PRJNA326546) | Marine sediment metagenome, whole genome shotgun sequencing project. | isolation source: marine sediment | place: Germany: Wadden Sea | collected 2012-09-05 | reverse complement strand
ATGGCTGCCGAGAACATGCTCCACAGTGCGTATGGTAACATCGACACTACTGAAGACGGGCGCCCCGAGTAGCCATTGAGGCTACCATGGATGTCGCATTGACATCCTATCTCAACCCCGCATCCCTGGGGGTTAAGCAAGTCCACATTGTCGGCCGAGAAGTCGGTCCGGGAGTGTGTGGCTTAAACAGGGCACTGACCAGTCGGAATTTCTTTTCTCCGATCCCAATTTCTTTTCTTAGCACCTGAACGCGATAATTCACATGGTTGCGGGAAAGGTAGCCACCCACGAACACTTCAAGACGATTGTACGTAAGCGTCCAGTCCTTCCCCTGGACTGTGTGGACGAAGCATCCCCTTTCGACTGTGTTTCATGCGAGGGATCTGTCGCTGCCGTCCATGAGCAAAAGATGAAGGTCGATGGCATCACACCGATGATCAAGACAACGCGCTATCCCGCCCACGCCGTCCTAGAGACCGACAACGACACGCTCTACGACACTGCCGTTCGGCCTCTCATCCGCACCGTCGCGTCTGGCGCCGTGCCCTCGGCCACCATCCTCGCGTACGGCCAAACCAACTCGGGCAAGACGTACACCATCAACGGAGTCCTTGATCGGGCGATCCCCGACATGCTGCACGCTGCAGGCCGCGTCGAGTTCCAGGCAATGGAAATGCTGGGGAAAATCACCACAGACATGGCCACTGGCGAGAGACTGATGGTGTGCGAGACGGACCACGGCGTAATGATCAAGGGCGAGGTGTGGATCGAGTTTGACGGGCCTGACGCCCTCCTTAGGGCAGTCCGGCGCGCGATGGCCAAGCGGGTCACCGTCGCCACCGCCAGGAACCACCAATCGTCCCGATCCCACGCCATATACACCTTCAAGTTCCCCGGGGGCGGGCGACTCAGGCTGCTCGATCTGGCCGGCAGCGAGACCTCTGCAGACCAGCTCTTCCACGACAAGGACCGCGTTCAGGAGACGGTGGCGATCAACAAGTCGCTGATGGCTCTTAAGGACTGCTTCAAGAAGACCGCGGAGCACGCGAAGTACATCCCCTTCCGCGGGAACCAGCTCACCCTCCTCATCAAGGACGCGTTCATCAAGGGCCCAGGTTCAATTCCCACCACGCTCATATTTGTCAACGTGTCGCCTCTGCTCAAGGACATCCGGCAGACGGTCGCCTCTCTGCGCTACTCGGCTCTGATCTGCGCTGCCGCTGACCGAAAGGACTCTGGCCCGATGGCGTGGTCCAAGAGTGATGTTAGAACGTGGATTGAGGCGACCCTGGGGTTCTGCCCGCCGGTACTGGACGGGGTAGCGGCCAAGTCGCTGTTCATATTGACTGAAAACGAGCTGAAGACCAAGATTGGCCAGCCCAACCTCGCCAAGTCACTTTATGATGCGATTTATACTCTCAAACAAGCCAGCAAGAAGCCGGCTCGCAGGCCCCGGCAGTAGGCTGCATCTCCTGTATTGTTGGACGGTATCGGGCGGGTGGCTGCATATTCAATAAACTAGGACTCAAAAAACAGGTGAGCGAAAAGTGACCACGGCGAATGATACTTGACATCACCCAGGTCACCCCACCGCCGTGTCCAACCCGCACTGTGCCGGAGGGTCCCCGAGCGCCTTGATGACGGCAGCCCCGCGCCCCCTCGCCAGCAGCCCCGCCCACGCCCCCATCACGGCATCGACGGCGGCCGACCCAGACTTGACGTCCTTCATGGCCTCCTTCGCGGTGCGATCGATGGCGTGGACCACGTAGTCGAGGGTCCAAAGCACGGCGAGGTCCGCGGCGACCTCCTCGAGCGGCGGTGTGTGTTCCCGTGTCGGGCCCGTCCACGCGCCAACATGCCGCATAAAGGGGATCAGGCCGGGTTGGGTCGACCGGGCGACCATGGCCAGCCCCTCATCGTCAGCCTTCCGGGCAGCCTTGGCCGTCTTGGCGGCGGCGGCGGTGTGTTCAGGACTGGGGCGGATCCCCCTGGTCATTTCAGTAAGTATAAACTCCATGCGGTCCGACACGCCCACCTCGCCGGCCCGACGTCGGGGGCGACCTGTCTTAGGCTGGGGGGCACGTGACGTGTATTGCATCGCGCGACTCGGTAGCATGCCCGTCCCCCGCCTTCCTCGAACCACCTCCCACCCCTCAGCTTTGAGACACGCCGTGCGATCTGCCATCTCGGCTACCTGCTGCTGTCGGTCGCGATCATCGAGGTACCGCAGAAGAAGCTCCACCGGCGAGAGACTGTCCGGTCCAATAGCCACCTGGGGTTGTGAGAAAAGCCCAAACGGCCCGACCGCGAGTGCTGCAGCGGGGGCTGGGCGGTTCATCAAGGCACGAGCCTGGGCCTGCACCGCGGACTGGCGAACCACCGTGACCGCCACATCCGTGACCCAATCGGCGATGACACTGTACATTGGGTGGTCATCGGGCGGCAGGGTGGGTGGTGCGGGGAGCGGGGCGGGGGTTTGTTCAAGGATAGCCGTGAGGCCGGCGAGCGTGACTCTTGCTGCGTGGAGCTCTGCCTCGGGCACCCCCACGTCTTCTAGGAGCTGCCCGAATCTCTTTGTCAGTTCGTCATCGCCGAAATCCGGCAGCTCTGCGGCGTCGATCTCCTCTTGTGTTGCCTCCTCGTGGATGAGCCTGTACTGCTCGGCGATGGCGCGTTCGGCCTCTGTGTGCGCCTGGGCGACCTCTGTGGCTCTCTCGCCGATGTGCCTCCGTCTTTCCTCCGCGTCGTGGTCAATGGCGTCGCCGCCCTCCTCCAAAAGTCGAACAGCCTCAGTTCTGATGAACTCCTCGGCAAGATCCCCGCACAGGTTCTGGCGGCGCGCCTCCTCGCGGGCCTCGGCGGCGGCAAGGACGGACCGGACCTTGACGATGCGGCCGACGGTGGCCTTTTTGTGCTCCAGGATAACATTGAGCTCCGCACGGCGCCGTGCGGCCTCGGTGAGCTCCTCCCTGACAGAATTTGCCCATGCAGTCTCCAGAACACCAACCTCGGTGGTCTTTCGATGCACCAGGTCCTTCTGCACGGACATAAGCTGGGAAAGGAGCTTGGTGCGGCGCGATTGGGCATCTTCCACCTGTTGTTGGAGCGCAGTGATGCGGTCCTTGAGTTCAACACTCGATTGGGCTGAGTCTGGTGGCGATTCGGTATCATGCCCGGCCGGTGTGCTGTTCATTCATTTCAATACCCAAAATATTCGCCCATCGCTTCTTTGGTATTCTGCCAGTGCAAGCGACCCGGAGGTGCAGCACCCACTACGGTGCTGGGACAATCCAAAGTGGGCGTGAGTGGAATTGATTATCGATTTATTCCCTAGAGATGACAAAAGAGGTCCGAGCTGCCAGCAAACGGATCGAGGAGGTCGCGTTTCTCAAGAAGAAGTCGCTTCTGGCGCGCTTCGACATGTTTTTCTTCCTCTGCCTCTACGCGGTCCTCGCGTTCTTCTTTTTCCAGCTTTTGACTGATGCTCTGGCCAACCGGATGTCTCCTGAGGACCTCCTTGCCCTACAGGCTAACACTACCGCCGAGGAAGTGACTGTGGAGGCCGGTAATGTTGACTTCGAGAACTCTGACGACGATTTGGACATGGCCTCGCGCCCCGGCGTCCTCAAGCTCGTCGTCCTTGATCCCGCTTTCCACGCTCTCTTCGTGTTCAGCATTGGTGTGCTCGTCTCCGTAGCCCTCCACGTCGCGCTCGTTCTTCTCCAGTACTGGAACCTGCCAGTGAAGCGTCGTATGCTGTATCGCGCCGCTGGGCCAGACGACGCCACTGCCGTGTACCTCAAGCCCACCGCTACGGGCGGTAAGGTAACCATTCTGCCGTACTCGGCGGTGACCAAGTCCTTTGAGTGGATCCGGCGTCCGTTCAAATACTCGACGTCCGACAAGACGTTCCACAAGCTCTCGTTCCCCACAGGCAAGACGGTCGGGGAGTACACGGCCGCAATGGCCGATGGGCTCTCTCGGAAGGAGGTGAAACACGCCCAGACCCGCTACGGCAGCAACGGACTGGACGTTCCACTCCCGTCGTTCCTCACGCTCTACAAGGAGCACGCGGCGTCCCCGTTCTTCGTGTTCCAGATCTTCTGCAGCCTGCTCTGGATCCTCGATGACTACGGCATGTTCTCGTTCTTCACGCTCGCCATGCTTGTTGGCATGGAGGGATTCCAGGTCATCCAGCGGATCAAGACCATGCGGGAGATCAAAACCATGGTCCCCAAGCCCATCATGGTCCATGTCCGACGTGAGAGTGCCTGGGCCGCCGTGCCGTCCGACAAACTCGTGCCTGGCGACGTGATCTCGATCCCCACGCGATCGCGGCCCGCCACCAAGCGCGCCTCGAAGAAGGGCGGCAAGACGGACCCCACGATCGTGTGTGCGGACCTCCTGCTCCTCGACGGCACCGCTGTCCTCGACGAGGCCATGTTGACCGGGGAATCCGTCCCCCAGCTCCGGGAGCCGTGCCGGGAGCTCGATGCCGTCGTCCACACCATGAAGACGTTACGAGGGTCCGTCATGTTCGCGGGAACCACCGTGCTGCAGGTTGAGGCCGCCAAGACAGCCACCCCCAACGACGGCGCCATCGGGTTCGTCCTCAGGACCGGCTTCGAGACGGCCCAGGGCAAGCTCGTGCGGTCCGTCGGCTGGGACACCGACCGTCTCACGGGCAACATCTTCGACTCGCTCGTCTTCATCTTCAGCCTCCTCGTCGTCGCCATCGTCGCAGCCATCTACACGTTCCAGCGCGGCATGGCCGAGCGTGTCGCCTCGCTCCCCAAGCTGCTGTTGACGGCCCTCCTCATCATCACGTCCGTCGTGCCCCCCGAGCTCCCGATGCAGCTGACCCTCGCCGTTAACACCGCCATGGGCGCCCTCAAGAAGAAGGGCATCTACTGCACAGAGTCCTTCCGCATCCCACTCGCAGGAACACTCACCGCCGCGTGCTTTGATAAGACGGGCACCCTCACGACGGACGCCCTCAACCTCACCGGCATCGTCACCGACACCGCCACAAGGAAGGTCCACGCCGTGTCTGCCACCCCGGGGGCCATGCTCACCCGCACCGTGCTCGCCGGGTGCCACACGCTCTTCAGGGCCGACGGGGAGCTCCAGGGCGACCCCATGGAGGCCGAGGGGTTCAAGGCTGCGGGGGCGGTTATCACGGCACCTGGGAAGATCACTGTCGCCGGAGCTGGGCTGGAGATCATCCAGAGATTCCAATTCAACTCGACGGTCAAGCGGATGACCACCATCGCTCGCACCAAGGAGGGCACGCTGGGCCTCACCAAGGGCGCCCCCGAGGTCATCAAGGACCTCCTCCGCCGCGTCCCTGCTGGCTACGACGCCGCCGTCACCCAGCTCGCCCGGGACGGGTACCGCGTGATTGCCCTGGCCCACCACCCCAAGCCGCCCAGGAGCCCGACCCGCGCCACCGTGGAGAAGGACCTCGTGTTCGACGGGCTCGCCGTGTTCAAGGCCCCCGTTCGTGAAGACGCCCCCGCCATGGTCCAGCAGCTCCTCGAGAGTGCTCACCGTGTCCTCATGATCACTGGGGACAACATCCTCACCGCGTTGTCCGTCGCCAGAGAAGTGGGGATGATCACCCACCCCACACTGACCCTGGACAGCGTCAAGGGCGACCAGGCGACGTTCGTCGACGAGGCCGGCGACGCTACCATAGTCACCGTCGACAACGCGCGTGAGGTGGCCGACACCCACACCTTGGCCGCCGAGGGTGCCGCTGTCGGGGCCCTGCTCGCCGCCCCCGACGCCCTGCAGCTCCGCGTCGTGCCCCGTGTGTCCGTGTACGCCCGCACGACCCCCGCCCACAAGTCCCTCATCGTCGCCGCCCTCCAGCGTGCCGGCCACTCCACACTCATGACGGGTGACGGCACCAACGACGTCGGTGCTCTCAAGAGGGCCGACGTGGGGGTCGCCATCGTCAACCGCCACATCACGGAGGCCTCCATCGCGGAGGCCGAGAAGCGTAAGGCTGCCATCCAGGTCCGAATGGAGAACACGCCCGCATTCCTCCAGAAACGGCTCCAGCAGATGCAGGACATGCAAGAGGAGCTCACCGGCGAGGTGAAGATCGGCGACGCGTCCATCGCGGCCCCGTTCACGCTCAGGAAGGGCGGGCTGTCGGCCGTGCTCGAGGTGTGTCGCCAAGGCAGGGCTACGCTGCTGCTGACGGTGATGATGTACAAGACGCTCGCCTTGGAGTGCCTCGTGCGGGCCTACTCCCTGTCCGTCTTAACCCTCGACGGTGTGCGGTACAGCACTGCACAGCTCATGGCACAGCAGATGTTCCAGACCGCTCTGATGGTCAGCCAGAACAAGGCCACCCCACTCGACCGGCTCTCACCCCGCAGGGCCCCCCGTCGTGCCGTCACGGCCCCCGCTGTGATCAGCACGGTCGGGCAGGGCGCGCTCCACATGGCCGTCCTTTGGCTGAGCGCCCGCCTCGCCCGGCAATACTCGGGCCCCGCCAAGACGTTCTCTCTGGACCACGAGTTCGAGCCTGGACTCGTCAACACGGTCGTCTTCATGTCGGATTGTGTTATCATGGTCAGCATCGCCTTCGCTAACTACGTGGGCAACCCGTTCATGCTGGGCCTCTGGAAGAACAAGAAGGTGCGCAATACCCTCGGTCTGGCGGTCATCGGGCTGGTTGTGTTGATGACGGCGACCCAGCCCGAGATCAACAAGCTGCTCGAGATGGTTGAGATGCCCGAGACGCTCGTACACGCCCTCTCGATGCTGTACATCGCCGATATCGTGATCGCTAAGGCCCTGGACGTCGCGTGTTCGCGGTTCATTGGCTCGAGCCGCATCATTGGCGAGTGACGGAGATAAATGTTCATAATTGACTCTAGGTCGATTTAATGACTCAAAGAATTCAACGTGACAATGGACCCGCTGGCGCGGAATGTACTGAAAGGAGATACGGAGGATGTGAAGAAGCCTCGGCAAAAAACAGCTGTTGAGAGAAATGAAGATCCAGCTGCTCGTGAGCGCGAAACGGCTGTAGTTGAGGAAGATACGGGGCCTGTGGATGCTGACTCGCTGTTTGGAGCCGTGAAAGACTACCTGGGGTCGCACATGAAGGAGGCCCTGGCGGATATCGAACTCCTCAGCGATCTGAACAAGCTTGCCGCGGACAAATATGCGGGAATGACCAAACATTGCGACCAGCTCGAGCCGCACGCCGAGGAGATGCGGCAGAACTACGAGGAGCTCAAGCCCCATCTGGAGCAGATCGGCCGGCTCGGTGGCGCCCTTGATACGCTAGAGTCAACTGTTGACGCACTGGATCACTATACTAAGGCTCTTGCTCAGAAGCTCAAGGGCGTGAAGCACTCTGGCTGAGTATCTAACCATGTGGATACCGTAAATGATCGTTGCCTGTATGTGCTGTTTATTTCCACTGCATCTCGTGAGAAATATCCTTGTTCTTGTTCTTGTTCATCACCTTGTTGGCACCCTGCAGGAAATCGTCCTGCGTCACGAACACGCGGCGCTCCCTAAGCGCGTACATCCCAGCTTCGGTGCACACGGCCTTCATATCAGCGCCGCTGGCCCCAGTCATCTCCTCGGCGACGGCCAGGAGGTCCACGCCGCGCCGCACGTTCATCTTTCGGGAGTGGATCTTGAGGATGTCGAGACGCGCCTCGTCTGTCGGGTTGGGGAACTCGATCTTGCGGTCAATACGGCCGGGACGGAGCAGCGCCTCGTCGAGGATGTCGATTCTGTTGGTAGCCATGAGAACCTTGATGTCCTGCTTCTCCTCGAAACCGTCGAGCTGGTTCAGGAGCTCGAGCATGGTGCGCTGGACCTCGCTGTCGCCGCCCTTGCTGCCCTCAACTCTCCGAGATCCGAGGGAGTCGATCTCGTCCATGAAGATAATGCTTGGGGCGTGCTGACGCGCCATCACGAACAGCTCGCGGACCATGCGGGAGCCCTCGCCGATGTACTTCTGGACAAGCTCGGAACCGGAGACACGAATGAACGTGCAGTCGGTGCTGTTGGCGACTGCGCGGGCAAGGAGTGCTGGGTAAGGTTGTGGGGCAAGGTAACTGTACTCTTTCCGGTACCGGGGGGGCCGTACAGCAGGGCGCCCTTAGGCTGGGAGATGCCGAGGGCCTCGAAGAGCTCGGGGTGCTTGATGGGCAGCTCGATGACCTCCCTGATCTCACGGATCTGCTGGTCGAGGCCACCAATCATATCGTAGCTAGAGTCGGGCACCTTCTCCACGCGCATGAGGGACACGAGAGGGTCAATCTTCGTCGGGAGGACCATGTGCAGCGTATATGAGTCCGCGCGGAGGGCCACACGGCTGTGAACGGACAGCTCGGAGATGACGACCTTCTTGTCAATATCAACAATGTATTTTTCGTCCTGGCCAGTCTTCACGAGGGCCTTACGGCCATCCATGATCTTCACTACCTCACCTACATATGAGCTCGACTCTTGAAGCAGACCAATCTCTTCAGTAAGCAAATGAACTTGGCGATTGAGCTCGTTTCTCTGTGCTTGAAGACGTGCAAGCGTCTGTTCCTTTTCCTTCTCGCTCTGAGAGAGCTCTTCTGTACGGGAGGTGAGATAACTGTCAAATGTGAAGCCCGCTTCCGTTTCGGACGTCATTTTCTGTTCTTGATCAACTTGACACATCTTGCATTTTAAGGTCGTCATCAATCGAAGCCAAACGACACATACACGCCCGCCAATGATTTATTTATGCTCTAACAGTGCCGCCCTCACGTAGAACTGCCGGCACATCGGGCAGCTCACCGTCCCGTCCCCGAGATAAGACTCAACAGTCTTGAGGCACCGATGGTGGAACAAGTGGCCGCAGGAAGTCAACGTGGCGCCGCCCTCCCCGCCGAGGGCCACCTCCACCCGCCCCGCACCCAGCGCCGGCCTCAGACACACGGAGCACACCGTCCGGACGTCGCGTCGCGCGGCCTGGAGGAGAGCATCCCATTCCTCCTGGCCCATCGTCTTCACGCGGCGCAGCGTCTCCATGTGCCCGAGGAGCTTGGTCTGTTCATCCAGCGCGTCACCCACCTCGTTGAACATCGCATCAATGATCCTCGCGCGGTCCACGGCCATGCTGTCGAAGGCCTCGCCGATCTCCCCGACACGATCACCTACCCACCGGCGACGAAGGGCAGGGTCCGTGGGACACACCAGACGGCGCAACGCATGGTATCGCTGGCGCGTCAGGTACCCCCGCGCGGCAGCCTGAATGGCTGTGGCACACTTGTGGACATACATGAATGACGCGTCGAACACGCGTCGGGCCTGGTACGGGGCACGGCACATGGGGCACTGCCGACGCTGAGCAAACTGCTCGAACTGCCGGAGACACGACATGTGGAATGAATGGCTGCAACTGAGAAGAACTTGTTGGTGCTTGCCAAGTGGTTCATAACAAATGGCACATTCGGAGTCTCCTCTGGCGCGCCACGTGTCCCGGACGCCGGCCCACTCCTCCTTGGCCAGGGGCGATGGCGGACGGGGGACCAGTCCCAGCTGCTGGGCGAGGCTGAGCGATTGGTGGAAGGCGAGGGAGGAATCCGTGTCGTCGCGGTCGTCAGTGACGATCGTGTGGGGCAACAGGGTCGCATCGTTCGCTAGGCGTTCCACAAAGCCCGCCGCGTTGGCGAGGTCGGCCTTCATGGGGATTTCTGGTTCTGACGGGATCGCCACCCGGCCCCTGGGTTGTGTTTGGCGTTGTGCGGGCTTCTTCTTGGGTTTCGTCAGGCGGAGGCCGATTGAGTAGTGTTGTTGGAGTGCTGCAGCGTTCGCTAACGTCGAGGATCGTGACCCATCCCTCGTTCCCGATCGTTTCATATTTGCTTTCGAGTGATTTCAAACATATCAATATTCACGCGCTGTGGGCTCCCTGTTGTGTGTAACTGCTAGGTACGCGACGACGTTTGATCTCGGAATATTGACGGCCTTCCGACAAACAAAACGCAATGAGCGACAGTGGTGCCTCCTACAACAGCTACATCAGTGAGGTCCAATCTCTGATGAAGATGGACAGTAGTGGCAGCCATGTAACCAACCGGCGACGTCCGGATCGCCGGAGAACCACTTCTGTCGCCGAATTGCGGTACTCGAGGGATGCTGAGTCCCGTACAGCGCGCGCCAAGAAGGCTATCGAGGAGCAATACAAGCAGGTTAAGAACGGATCCTTCAGGTCGTACGCCACAGTCTTTAACAAGGAGGAACGCGCCTCGCCGCCCTCTGCTGTGTCCGAGCCGCCGCTAGAGCACTCTAGACCAGTGGAGAAGCACGTGATGGATGATTTAGAGGCCATGCCATCCCCTCTTAGGGATGAGGTGCCACAGTCCCCCACCCCGGGCCCCGCCGCGACAATCCCCATTGATGTCCCCCCTCAAGTCAAGTCCCGGTCACCCACACCCGACCCGACACCCGACCCTGCCCTACC
>PPCM01001484.1_pt1 | contig 10486 bp, 8 predicted proteins | sample 1555541 | NCBI WGS metagenome assembly PPCM01 (sample SAMN05284479, study PRJNA326546) | Marine sediment metagenome, whole genome shotgun sequencing project. | isolation source: marine sediment | place: Germany: Wadden Sea | collected 2012-09-05 | reverse complement strand
CACGTGGTTTTTATATTGCGCGGAGAAAACCTCATGCCGAGCGTTGTTTTTCGAGGCACGGCTTTTGTACAGGAGCATCAACCTTTGGTTGATCGGAAAGTTTGCTTCGGGATGGCGGAGGTATCCTTCGGCGGGGATAAGCGACCCGGGATTTCAGGATGATCCGCTCAATAAAGCGGGTGCAATATTACTGAAAAAGGTGTATGCATGACTTAGTGAAAAGTAATTGGTGTTTCAGGTTCACGATTCAACTTTCAGTATCCAATGCGCTCTTTGGATGAACTATGTCGCGGGTGCTTTTTCCGCGGAGCGGCGCATTCCTTTGGAAAACAACTGTTGGAGGAAATTCCCCCAACAAAGATCCTGGAGACAATATCATGAAATGGAAACAATTCTTTACATCCGTTGAATCCCTGGATTTCAAACAGACCCAGGCATATATAACAGACCATCCCGGAGAGGAGATCACCATACTGGATGTCCGGCAGCCCATGGAGTACGAAGAGGCGCATCTCCCCGGGGCGACCCTGATTCCCCTGCCGGACCTCATGGACAGGCTGGACGAGCTCGATCCCGAAAAACCCGTCCTGGTATACTGAGCCATCGGCGGGCGCAGCCGGGTTGCTGCGCAGATGCTGGTCGGCAAGGGGTTCAGGAAGGTGTTCAATGTCTCCGGCGGTATCAAGGCATGGGATGCGAAGGTGGCCGTTGGGGCGCCGGACCTGGGCATGGATCTTTTCACCGGAAACGAATCGCCGGCGGATGTGCTGAAGACGGCTTACTCCCTGGAACAGGGCCTGCGTGATTTCTATCTCCATATGGAGAAAAAGAGTGAAAACACCGAGGTTAAAAAGCTTTTTTCCAAGCTGGCCGAGATAGAGATCAAGCATCAGGAATCCATTCTTGCCGCATACAATCAACTGGCAGCGGAGAGCCTGGGCCGCGAGGCATTCGAGGCGAGGGTGGAGGGAAGCGCCCTCGAAGGGGGCCTTTCCACCGACGAGTACCTGGCCCTCTTCAAGCCCGACCTTGGCTCTCCCGTGGAGGTGGTTTCCCTTGCCATGTCCATCGAGGCCCAGGCCCTGGATCTGTACCAGCGGGCGGCCAAAACGTTTGAAAATCCCGAATCAAGGGCCGCCGTCCGCAAAATAGCCGATGAGGAAAAGGTTCATCTTTCGCGCCTTGGCGAGCTCATGGAACGATTGAAGGGGAGCTTTGAATAATGGGAAAACACCTTGTACTCGTGGGGGGCGGGCATGCCCATATGGTCACCCTCGAAAATATCGGGATTCTCGTAGACATGGGCCACCGGGTGACGGTGATCGGGCCTTCTGAACACCATTACTATTCCGGCATGGGGCCCGGCATGCTCGGGGGGACCTATCGCCCGGACGATATCCGATTTGCCACGGCGGACGTGGTGCGTGCCCAGGGCGGTGTCTTCGTGAAGGATTACGTGGACAGAGTCGATCCGGATCAGAGGCGTGTCGTGACCCGCAAGGGGGAGGTGGTGACCTATGACGTGCTCTCCTTCAATGCGGGCAGCTATGTTCCCATGGAGGGTGTTCCAAGGGATGCGCGAAACATCTACTCCGTGAAGCCCATCGAGAAGCTCATGGAGGCCGCCGAAAAGCTGGAGACCCTCAAGGACCTCCTGGAAAAGGGGCATATCACCCAAGAGGAATTCGATACCAAGAGAAGGGAGATACTTGATTCCTTCTAAGGAATTCACCGGGCACACTTGCAAATGGGGGCTGCCCCCATTTTCTTTACGAAAAACGAGTCGCGTTTCTCCCGTTGATAACGTCCCAAAGGGATCGAGAAAAAAAATTTCCACAATTACAGTTGGTTCACGTTGCCGTTAGCGTAAGGCAACGCGTCGGGTTTCCCAAGCCAAGGGCTCCGAGAGTGTGGACTGTTTAAATTCCCCATCCCTTACCCCTTTACCGCCGTTGCCTTGAAAAATGTATAGTGAAATGTTCCCTCCTTTCCCGCAGCCTTTTCAAGATCGGCGATTCCCCTGTCCCAGCTTTCCTCATCCGTAAGGTTCATGGAAAGGACCGTTTCTTTTACCGACCTGACCATGGCGATAAAGGTCTTTCTGCTGAATCCGTCCACAAGCGCGGGTATGCTCGAATCCACGTAAACGGTTTTCGGCCTGACCCGAACCCTTAAAAACCCACTTTTCGCGAGCATGGGATAGAGTTTTCGCCCCACGTATGCGTCCCCTTTCATGCGGGCCTGCACGGCCCCGAGACAGGCCACCGTTTTTTTCGCCGCTTCAGTTTCGGGATGACAGTAAAAGGATCCATGATCTCCCTCGACCACGGTCAGGGTTCCACCTTTTTTCAACACCCTTTTCAGGGAGGTTAGCGCGCGTTCCGGGTCCGGCAGATGTTCCAGCACAAAGCAGACAAACACATGGTCGAAACTTTCACCCCCAAAGGGCAGGTCGAGAATATCCGCCCGCCTGAACGTCACATTCGCGATATTCTCCGCCCCCGCCGTCCGCTCGGCCCGTTCCAGGGAATCCTCGGAAAGATCAACGGCGGTGATACTTGCGCCGGGACTCCTCTTTGCCAGGGTTCTTGTCTGGGCGCCTGTTCCGCAACCGGCTTCCAGCACGAGGCTGCCGGGAGGATAGGCGATGTCCCCGTGTAAAAGGTCGGTTAACGTGTCCGCCTGATCGCTCAGCCGCTCCGATTCTCTTTGATCATACCCGTGTACATAAGATTCCAATCTCAATTACCTCCTCATTTTTTTTGCCGCATCACGCCATTTTTCGCCATGAACCGCTTCCGGTTCGATTCAGCTTGCCGCGTCGTTTGCTCGATTGCGGTTCGATCCTGCTTGCCGCGTCGTTTACTCGATTGCGGTTCGATTCAGCTTACCGCGTCGTTTACTCGATTGCTGTTTGATTCAGCTTTTTGCGTCGTTTAACTTGGACCGTTTTCAGCCCGTCACAAGCTTATGTCGTGATCCTGTCGCGGTATTGTAGATAATTGCGGTAATCGGAAAAGATGGTGACGCGGCATAAGGAGCGATTTATCCGTTGCGTTGAACAAGATCCCGGCCGGCGCCCTGGATAAATACGCCCTGGATATTACCACCGTATGGAGGAAAGCGCCCGGGCGCTTCAGCCATTCAGGAATTTCCGGTATTGCCCAGGTGTTACCCCGGTAATCCGCTTGAACTGACGGGTGAAATGACTCTGATCCACGAAACCCGTTTCAAGGGCCACGGCGGCGATGGGCAACTCCCCCGAGAGGAGTTCCCGGGCCTTGTTCACCCTCGCCTGGGTGAGATACTTATGGGGCTGAAGCCCGGTTTCCCTGGTGAAAACGCGAATCAGATGATAGGCGGAGAGGTTTGCCACCGCGGAAAGGCGGGAAAGGGAGATATCCTCATCGCAGCAGTCCTCAATGTACTCCCTGACCCGTTTGACCGAAGGGTGCTCCCTGCCGGAATACGTCCTTTCAACCCGGCTCTCCCCATGGCGAAGGATCAGGCGCGTGAGCATCCAGAGGAGAAGGGACTCCCGCTCCAGGGTGGAAACACCGCCCTCTTCCATCTTCAAGTGCAGATGACGGACACAGGCCCCGAGGGGGCCGTCGTGGGCAACCCCAGCGCTGAAAAAGGGAAGCCCCCGGCGTTTGCCCGCCATTTGGGTTGCCGCGCGCCTCAGCACGGAAGGTTCCAGGTAGAACATACGGTAAGCCCAGCCCTCCTTGTCCACGCCGTGCCCCGTATGCGCCTCACCGGGAACCGCCAGGTTCACCGATCCCCTGGGGGCAACCAGGTTTTCGCCGCGATAGTTGAACCCCAACCCCCCAGACTCGATAATGCCCACGGCATACCCCTCATGGGAGTGCCGGGCAAAAGAGTGGTTCACATAGGTTGCATGGAGCATCACAACTCCATCCATATTGGGATTACGCCACAGGCGGGTCTTTTCCCGGGGCTTTTCACTTATCATCTTCTCACTTCTCCGCACCCGGAACAAAATGTTCCACATTGGAAAACGGCCCCTCCATCCCCCTGGAAACGGCCCTCGCCACCACGTAATAAGCCGAGCCCAAGGGTAGGGAACCGGATATCCCGGTTCGGTTTCCCATCTCCTCGCTTGCTGTCGGTTCCACCAGGAGATACGGCACATAGTGGAACTTGTAACCGTCGGCACCTTCCACCGATGTCCAGGTTATCGCAACATCGAGGCCGTCCACGGTCAAGGTCGGCACAGGGGCCTCGAGCAGGGGCAAATCGATGTTCAATTTCGCGCAATCAAACGCCCCTGTCAAGTCGTCGCTGCTTCCGCCCCTTATTTGTTCATGGGGAATGTTCGCGTGCGGAGCGTGTTCCCGGCGAATGCCGGCACTTCAAGCGGCGGGGCCTTAAGGCCGGTACAACGACTCCCGAACCCGCTGGAACCGGTAGGCGCCCAGTAGAAGAATCACCCCGATCCCCATGAATGCAATCACCTTCTCCACGGACGAGAATCCCGCCATATCGTAAAGCAGCACTTTTGCCGCGCTTCCAAGAAAAAGTGTCGCGGGAATGGCGACGAGATCCCGATAGCGTGGGGTAAGGGTTAAAAAAAGCGCGGCGGTTCCCTGGATCACGCCGGCAAGGGTGACGGCCGGTCCCCGGAAGTCCCCGGTCCAGCTGGTCGAACAGATCAGGCAGGTTGCAAACACGAGAATGTGAAAGCTCCAGAGCTGAAACTTCCTGCCGCCCAGGGAACGCGCCAGGAGACTTGAATGGGGCCTGTTACAATGGGCCGTATACCCGAACACGCAGATAGCCGCGATATTGAACAGCGGTCCCCATTGTGCCGACCCAGGGGGATGTCCGTATAACGTCAATGCTACGAGGAACCCGAGTCCGGTCATATAGAAAATGTTCCATGCGGAACGAAGGGGCGGCGCCACGGGCCATTTCACCGCATAAAGGAAAAAATAGAGACTTCCGGAGCAGAGCGCGGCTCCAATGGCGCCCGTTAGCTTGAACACAAGCAATACCGCCGTGATGCCGAAATAGTAATACCCTCCCGTCGCTATCCTCGATAAGGGCTCATCCTTGAACCCGGCGGGTGTTTTTCCTCTCAAGGCGTATAAAATAAGGAAAAAGAAAGCTGCGCCGATCCCAAGGGGCAACGCCGCCCGAAGTATAAAACCGGTTTGAGGTGCCCCGAAAGATGCCGCATAAGCGGTCAAAACGGCAACGCCGGTAAGAATCTCAAGCTCACGAAAAAAAACAGGGGTGGTAATCATTCGACTGATGACGAGACCGATTCCCACCGATCCCCAGAGCCCAATGGGAACAAGTTCGGGAAAGAACTTCCAAAGTGTGGGCAAATAACAAACCGGTACCAGAAGGTAAAAAACCGTTCGCAATCCGCGCGCGGCAGGAGCGAACCCGCTTTCCGCGTGGAATCTGTCGTAAAAAGCCTTGAGCCCCCACAGGCTCGCATAGAGCTCGATCCGGGCGATTTTGCCGAGAAGGGGCTGGTCGAAAAATTGAAAACTACCCAGGGCATTACCCGACACCGCCACCTGCGCCCCGATCAGGCCGTAATGGGCAAGACCCAGGTATTCCGTGAATTTCAGGCCCAGTTTGCCGGCGCGCCGGATCAGCAACAGGCAGGGGAAAATTGAAAGCACGGGCAGATATGCGGGCAGGCCGATCAAACATGTGACCTGAAAGAAGGAAGCGATCCAAAAGGAAAAAGCGTTTTGCAAAAAGGGTAAAAGCCGTTTTTCATATCCCGAAAACGCCGCTTTATGTCCCGCCATGAGGCGGCAAAGGGCAAGGAGCACCGTCCCCAGCAACGCATACGCGCTCCATGAAGGCAGCGGATCGGCCGTTTGGAAGGCCGTCAACCACTTAACAAGAAGCACAAGGGTCATAAGGGCCGAGCCGCCCATGACCACATACCCTTCCCTTCTCACGGAAGGGACCTTCAGCCTGAACCCGAGGAAAACAAGGAAAAGGGCCTCCAGCCCCAGCACGGCGCCGGCCACATCCCCCCGGCAGACCGCCAGGACGGCGATGCCGGCGAAGAAACCCGCAACCAGGAGAAAAACGGCCCGAACCGCTCCCGGGCGATTCCCGGAAAATGTAAAGATCACGGAGCAGATCCCGGCGTTGAAGAGGAGTGCCGCCCCCCCATGGAACCTTTCCCCGGTGACCTGGAAAACCGCAAGCGCGAACATGATGATCAGTGCAATCAGGGCACCGATCTCCGCTCTTTCCAACGTTTCTTTCAGCCTTTTACCGGAGAAAAGGAGCCTTGCGCCGTACAGGTAGATAAAAGCGTGAAGATGAATCAGCATAAGGGGCTCGACAACCGCGACCCTTTCGATCATGACGCCGCTCACGGCCATGGTAAGATACTCCAGCGCCTTCCACCTTATCTTCACGGCAAGATGCAGGCAGGCCCCGGAGAGGAGCAGAAGATAGGAGATAAAGATAAGCGGCGAGGGAAGCGCCCCGCCCAGCACAAGCGGGAAGAACGCCCCGCCCAAAAGGGTTATGGCCGCCACAACCCTCGTGGTGAAGAGCATTGCCAGAAGGTATGCGACCGCCGTGTTCAGAAACAGAACAAGAAACGTCGCGGCCGTTCCCAAAATGGCATAATAAGGTCCCGCCGCATATGCCGAAAGATAGTTCAATACAACACCCAGCCCGATAAGCCCGGCGCCGTAATCCCCCATTCCGGTTTTTCTTCGGGACAACAGGGCGCCGCAAATCGTGACGGCCGATGCGGCGGTAAAAGCCCCGGCGGCTTTTAACTCCGGGGAGATCAATACAAAGGAGTACTGCAGAAGATACCCAAAACCGAGCACAAGGGCCAGGATACCCGAAACCGTCATCAGGAACTCGGTCCCCTTTCCCCGGTCCCTGTAATGGCGGTAAACGGCCGTCAGCCATTGAATCGCACCGCCGAAAGGTTCCAGTCGACTCTCAATGAACTCCTTGAAAATACCGCCCCCGCCGCCCCCGCCGCTCCCCGACTCACGGTCGACGTGACCTTCTTCCATCCCGTCCGAGCCCATGTTGTCCGGGGCCGGGCCTGCCGCCGACTTCGCCGGCTCTAAATCCACATCAAGGGTCAGCTCCCCGACCTCACCCGCATCATTGCCCGCTTCCGTTGTGTTGTCCCGATTTCCAAAAGGGCCGGGGGGGGGAGCCAACCGTTCGGGCCAAGCGACCGACGCCTCTATATTCGGCATTGCCCCTTTGGTGGACAACGCCCCGTGAACAAGACCGGGCGACACTTTTGTCTTTGCGGAAATCGAAGGTGTGCCGGCCGCCTTTTCCTTCTGCCCTTCACCGGTGGACGAGTTTGACGCACCAACCAAAAGCCCGGAATCCCCCAGCCATGCCCTCCCCAATCCGGAGTGGGTATCGCCGCAAACCGCATCCGAATCGATCGAGGCCCTTTTCAAGGCTGCAATCTTCTTCTCCATGGCCCCCGCCCTTTTATCGAAATCACGGCGGAGTTCTTCCAGCTCTTTTTCAAGCAATTGAAGGGGATCATCCATTGGGCGCCTCCGTAATTCATTCCGGGCGGAACCGGTTGATTCCATGCCGCATTTCCACTTCGGGTCAAGGCACGGCACATATCCCGCATTCAAAACCATTCCGCGTGCCGCGATAATTTCCACCCCGGGAGCCGCCCGGATCGGACCGCTCGACACCCATGTTGTAAACGCCGCCGGGTCGAAGATCATTCCCCATGACGCTATAACCATACCCGGGATGAAGAACGAAAAGCAACATGGTCACGATACCCGTACCGTGACTGCGTTTCAAGCCATTTCAGTTTTCCCGAGTGGTTATATCATAGTTGGAGGGTCTTAAGGGTGTCGGCGGCAACATCAAGGTAGGTAATTTCGGAAGTATGGTTCTTGAGGTCCACCCGGGCGGTGGTACTGTAGCGCGAAAAGTTCCAGGTGAGAAGGAGCAGGTGTCCGGGAGTTTTCCCGATTTCAAGGTCGCCGTTGAATGCCGGGTAGGAATTTCTGAACTCCATGAGACGAAGCAGACGCCGCACCACCGGTTTTTTCATGTCCCGGTCCACCTCGTCAAGGCAGTAGTTGTGGCGATTGATATCCCTGCCGTTCTTGGTTCGTTCCACCAGTTCGATATCGTTTTCGCCTGCAAGGAGCCCCACGTAATAGACCTGGGGCACCCCGGGGGTGAAGAACTGGATCACCCTGGCGGCAATATAGGCATCGTCGCTGCAGCCCAGGGCCGAGTAATAGGTGCAGTTGATCTGGTAGATGTCCAGGTTGTGATATTCCTCACCCGAGTACTTGAGGTTGGCATTGGAGCCCTTCTTGTAGAGGGTGTCGATGGTGCTGTCGATCTCCTCCCGGGTCATGAGGCCCGCCACATCCACGACCCCCATGCCGTCGTGGGTATCGAGGGTGGTGATCTGCTTTCTCGGGCAGATGGCGAGCCAGTTCACGAGATTCCCGTTGTCGCCGTTGTAAAGGGCATGGAGCACCAGCATGGGGAGCGCGAAATCGTAGACCCAGTACCCCCTTCTGGAGAGTTTCATCTGAAAGGCGTAGTGCTCGTGCACCTCCGCCAGCATGGCCGCGCCGAATGCATGGACCGGCCCGCTCAGCCAGTCCAGGATCTCCCAGATCCGGGGCTCCTGAAAGAAACAGCGGGTTCCCGGCTCCACGGTGGTATAGGCAAAGGCATCCATCCTTATGAAGCTGGGTCTTCTCCTGGCAAGAAAGATCAGAAAGTTCCTGAAGACATGCCGGGTCACCGGGGATTTTATGTCCACATCGATCTGTTCGGAGCCGAAGGTGCTCCAGACCTTCTCGCTGGAACCGTCGGCCCGCTCGATCACCGTGTAGGGGGGGCCGGGTTTTCTCGTATACACGGCACCCAACACCTCCTCGGATAGTTCGCCGTCGGGGGAGAGCTTCACGAATCCCAGGAACATGTCCGCATACTCGGAGTAGACCCCCTTTTCCACATAATCCCTGAAATAGACCGACTGCCTGGAGATATGGTTCACCATGAAGTCGAGCATCAGTTCAAAATCCTCGCCGATCTTCTCCACATCCTCCCAGGTCCCGAACTTCTCGTCCACCTCGGTGTAGGTGAGGGGCGCAAAGCCCCTGTCCGCGCTGGACGGGTAGAAGGGAAGGATGTGGACACAGCTCACCGCCTTCTTGAGGTAGCGCATGAGGACATAGTGGAGTTCCGCCAGGTTCGTGCCAAGGCTGTCCGGGTAGGTGATCAGCTGGACCTTGTTGAATCCGTGCATGTCGCGCCGCCCCCCTTTTTTTGCCTTGAGAGCTCGATGAAATCGTACTTGGCAATCCCCTCGATGATGCCTGCGGCATGGTTGTTCTCGGAAAAATAGACGTTTCGCCGCCCCTTGAGGTGACCCAGTTCGCTGGTGTGGTTGCCCACCACGACCCCCTTTGTGCTGCCCTTGAACATCTGGAGATCGTTGCCCGAGTCGCCGCAGACCAGCATATTGGACAGGGCCACGCCCCACTTACAACTCAAAAACCTTATGGCCTTGCCCTTGGACGCCCGCACCGGAAGAATATCCAGATACTTGCCGCCGGAGTAGATCAGGCTGTAATGGCACCGTTTTTTCAAGAGCGCCTCATGCACCCTGATCAAGCGATCCCCGCCGCTTTCCATGTAATAGCTGAGTTTGCAGGGGCCCTGGTTTTCCTCTTCCTGGGGGGTCAGGAAATCCACCGTCGCCAGTACCTCCTTGACCCTGTCCCGGTGCCAGTTGCGCTCGATATGGGTACGCCAGCCCGTGTCCTCGATCCGTTTTTCACCGTAGTGCATCTCCGAGCCCACGGAGGTGATGAAGATATCCGGCACCACGAGCCCCCTGTCCCGGATAAGGCGGAACGCCGAATCCAGGTTCCTTCCCGTTGCCACCGCGAACCCGATGGTCTCCCTGTTCCTTTCAAGGATCTCCATGAGCCGCGAAAGGGAGGGTGAATCCCCCGTAAGGGTGTTGTCGATGTCCGAAATGATCAGGTACCTCAATTTCGTCAAGCGATCCCCAACGGGATTCTCCCGGGATCTCCTTGCGCGTTCCTCTTTTCTTTCCACCACCAGCCTCTTTATCTCCCCCAGCCCTTTTTTCACATGGGTATCCCAGCGATAGTTCTCCTTCACCCCGGCGATCCCCTGATTTGAGAGCCTTCCCCACACCCTTCCGCCCTTGATGATCCTCTTTATGGCCCGGCTGATGCCCGAGGGGTTTGCCGGGTCCACCAGTACGCCGTTCTTGCAGTTCTTGATGATCTCCCTGGGACCTCCGTCCCTGGTGGCCACCACCGGAAGACCGCAGGCGGAAGCTTCGGTCAGGGTCAGGCCGAAGGGTTCGATATACGCCACATTCACGAACACCCCCCTCTTCTCCGAGGCCAGCCTGTAGATTTCCGGAACGCCGTAGGTTGAATCATGTTTCTTGGGTACGGCGATC
>PPCM01001483.1_pt1 | contig 10489 bp, 12 predicted proteins | sample 1555541 | NCBI WGS metagenome assembly PPCM01 (sample SAMN05284479, study PRJNA326546) | Marine sediment metagenome, whole genome shotgun sequencing project. | isolation source: marine sediment | place: Germany: Wadden Sea | collected 2012-09-05 | reverse complement strand
TTTTCTAAAATACAACTTCGTAAGTGTAACATAATTAATTACTACCATCAATACCTTTATACATTTCTGCGAATAAATATGCATTTATCTATTCTACTACCATATTTATATAAAAAAAGTTTTGAGAAATTTATCTCAAAACCTGATTAGTACTTTTTATCCATTTATATTACTAATTTTCTTTTCACAAAAACCTCCATATGTGTGGACACAATGGTAACTACCCACTTTTTTATATATTAAAAGCACTTCAATTTGAAGTACAAATATACTAATCTCTAACAATATATTTAAACGTAATTAAGGGACCACTTCTAAGCGGTCCCTTATAACTTAATATTTGGTATCTAGTACACTATGCTTAATTAGACTTCAAAACTTAATCAAACTACCTATAAATCAGTTCTTCCAAAACTAATTACTTGACTTTAATTACAACTTTCCCTTTAGCATGTCCCATTTGAAGATAGTCATAGGCTTCCTGAACTTGTTCGAATGAGTAACTGCGATCTATTGTAGGTTTTACCACTTCGTCGTTAATAAGGTGTGTGAGATGTGAAAGCATTTCTCCACTAGGCCACATGAAGAATGCATCGAAGTTAACGTCGTATTTCTTAGCTAATTCTTCTGTATCTTGACCTTTAATAGAAACCATTGAACCACCCTTTTTTAGAATTTTGAAAGAGTTTTTCATAATATCTCCACCGATAGTGTCTAATACTAAATCATAATCGCTAAGTTCCTCTTCAAACTTTTGAGTTTTATAGTCAATTACAACATCCGCACCAAGTTTTTTTACCATTTCGATATTTAAACTACTTGTAGTAACAGCTACTTCAGCTCCAAGGTGTTTGGCTATTTGAATTGCGAGTGTGCCAACACCCCCAGAACCTGCATGAATAAGAACCTTCTGATCTTTTCGAAGATTACCTTTGGCAGTAAGGGCTTGTAAAGCTGTTAATCCAGCCAATGGAATCGAAGCAGATTCTTCATGATTAAGCTTTGATGGTTTAAACGCTAACTCATCTTCCTTAACAACATTATATTCAGAAATACTCCCTGCATTCATTTGATTCGGTCTTGAATAGACTTCATCACCTATTTTAAATTTGCTGACTTTCGCTCCAACTTCTGTTACGACTCCAGATACATCATAGCCCATGATGTATGGAAATGATATCGGCATCATATCTTTCATATATCCGGCTTTCACGATATTGTCAATTGGGTTTATACTTGCGGCATGAACTTCTATCATTACGCTATCCTCAGTAAGTTCTGGCACTGGTACATCAGAGATTTCAACTTGATTTCCATAGTCTTTAATAATTGCTGCTTTCATATTTTTACGTCCTTTCATATTATATTATAGGTACAAATATATTTTGATTACATACAGTTTGATTTACTTATTATTCATGAATCCTTGTTTCTTCATTACTGGATGCACTTTTGGGAAGTACACTTTTTTATAAATACTACTAGTATTAGTACTCCAATTAATTTCTTGACTTCTATTTATATCTTTAAGATAATCTGCCATAAGTAAATCATAATTATCAATTTCTTTTTCAAGGTTTTCTCTTTGGTACTTTTCGTCATGTCTAAATGTATTTAGTGGTAATCTAGGCTTTTTTCTAGATTCACTATTTGGATAACCAATAGCCAAACCTGCTACTGGAAAAGTCATTTCAGGAAGGTTTAGTAAGTCAATCATTTCCTGTGGGCTATTTCGTATACCACCAATTGGTACAATACCTAAACCCAGTGATTCAGCAGCAATTATAGCAGCTCCCATATTTAATCCAACATCAACAGCACCTACTAAAGTACTTTCTACACTTTCATGAATCTGCTGAGTTAACCCATTCTTTTTTGCTGCAAGATTAGTTTTATAAAAATCTGTGACAAAGAGTAAAAATAATGGCGCTTTATCAATCCAAGGTTGTCCACCTGCATACTCTGCAATTGCAGCTTTTGTTTTAACGTCTTGCACAACAACAATTGATGTTTGCTGACCATTTATTGAGTTTGGCATTGATTGTGCAGCTACAATAATTTCATTTATAATTGAATCTTCTATTTTATCTGACTTATAATCTCTAATTGAACGGTGATCTTTAATTGTTTCAATAATTTTATTCATAATAATTTCTCCCTTAATATATATATATTTGCTTACTTCATATCTATTGCCTGTAAATGATACAATATAGTCGTCATTTACTTAACTATTTACAAATTATTTTTAATGCATTCTTCTACAACATATGAATCTTCAGTTGGTTCAAAACGATTTACAACATTACCTTCTCTATCAATTAAAAATTTAGTGAAATTCCATTTGATATCATCATTTTCTTTATAATTAGGATTGATTTTCTCAAATAATTCAACTAATTTTGGAGTTATTGGATGATTCTCATTAAAACCTTTAAAACCTCTTTTTGATTTAAGAAAGTCAAATAATGGTTCTTGATTTTCACCATTCACATCAATTTTATTAAACATTGGGAACGTTATATCAAAACGCATACTACAAAAAGAATGTATTTCTTCATAAGTTCCAGGAGCTTGATTTCCAAATTGATTACATGGGAAATCTAAAACTTCAAAACCATCATCTCCATATTTCTCATATAAATCTTGAATCTCATCATATTGAGGTGTAAAACCACATTCTGTTGCAGAATTCATAATTAATAGGACTTTACCTTTATATTCTTTAAGTGAAACTTTCTCTCCTGAACCGTTTAGTACACTGTAATTATATATATTCATAGCTTTCTCCTCTTGTTAACTCTATTGGTATCAAACACATTTTTACATTGAGTCAAATTTAATTGTGTCCAATCTATTTAGTTAATCTTACCACACTAATATTTTATAGTCAACGCTTGCATCCAATTCAATTGTATGCAATTTAATCAGGCGCAACCTTGACGTTTCTTTTTTGATTTAGTATAATTTAATTGAGAACAATTCATTTTGATAACTATAGAAAGGATCAAGAGATGGTGAAAAAAAATAACATATTAAATCGAATAACTGATGATGATATCTTAAAGTTAGATAATCAATTGTGTTTTGCACTTTACGTATCATCTAGAGAAGTAATAAAAAAATACAAACCATTACTTGACCCATTGGGTTTGACTTATACAAGTTATATTACAATGTTAGCTTTATGGGAAAAAGATGACATCACTGTTAAATCACTAGGAGAAAAATTACACCTTGACTCAGGGACCTTAACACCTCTTCTAAAAAAATTGGAAACCAAAGGTTTTATAATAAGAGAACGAAGAAGTAAAGATGAAAGAAATGTCTATATTACTTTAACAGATCATGGACATGCATTAAAAAAAGATGCTGCAAATGTTCCAAGGCAACTACTTGCTTTTTCAGACTTTGATGAAGAAGCTACCCTTCAATTAATTAAATTACTACATGGCTATATAGATTCAAACAAGTCATAAAGCAAGACTCGAAACTGTTTAGAAGATAACAAATGTATGACATTCTTAAATAGACTTCAATTAATTACAAACTATTAAACAGGAGGTACTAAAATGCTTAAAAAAATATTAGGAATTGTACCAAAACAAGAGTCTGACGGTTCTTACTCTCCTTCAAAACTTGCCTTAAAGTTAGGAACTGTAGACACAACTGATTTTGAAAATATTTCGTACTCGAAATACCAAGGAGAAAAATCGAAGATACTCATTATATTCACTCAACAAAAAAACATGAAAATGCAAAATGGTAAATTGTTTTCAACAGGAAATCACCCAATAGAGGCTCTATTACCGATGCTTCATCTTAAAAATGCTGGCTTTGATTTTGTAATAGCTACACCAACTGGGAAGCCTGTAGTTTTTGAGATGTGGGCATTTCCGGAAAAGGATGAATATGTTAATGCAATTTACAATGAGTACAAGACTAGCTTTGAGCAACCACAAAGTTTAGAAGACTTTAGAGATAATTCATTGTCTGACACAGCTTCTTATGCAGCAGTGTTTATTCCTGGTGGGCATGGTTCTATGTTAGGTATTCCAGAAGACCAAAATGTTGGTAAAATTTTAAATTGGGCTCACGATAATGATTTATTTATTATAAGTCTTTGCCACGGACCTGGTTCATTTTTAGCAACCACACTCAATGATCAAAGTTTCATTTTTGAAGGGTATAAAATGGCAGTATTTCCTGACTCGGTAGATAAAACAACACCAAAAGTTGGTTATTTACCAGGATATATGCCTTGGGGACTAAGTGAAAAATTGAAGAGTTTAGGAGCCAATATTGTCAACACAAAATCGGACAAAACCGTATGTTTGGACAGAAAATTAATTACAGGAGCAAGTCCTTTAGCTTCTAATGAATTGGGAAAATTGGCAGCACAAACTTTATTGAATGAATTAAAGTAAAAGTTAATCTCTATAAAAAAGATCCAACAAGATTTATTCCTTGTTGGATCTTAGTACTTTAAAAGTGTTTGTAACTATTTAATTGACTACTTAAGTTACCATTATATGTTTTAATATCTGTACGTTTCCCAAGGACTCCCATCAATAATAAAAACACACCTAAATGTGTGACACCTTCGAATAATTCTATCTGTTATGAGTAATCATCAACACTCCACATGTGTCGTATGTGTAGCTTAATCTAGTAAAACTTTTGATCATTTAAAATACAGTCAAAGGCTTGTAGATAAGCGCTTTCATTAAAATTATTTATTTGATTATATTTCAGTAATCTTCTTATCTGTTACTCTCTTTAATAATCCATAAATCAAAGCTAATATACCTATTAGCATAAATCCACTACCAAAATATATTCCAGTTTCCCAAGGAAGTAATGCAGGAGGAAATTCATCTAATGGTGGATTAAAGATTATAGAAAACCAGTTCCATCCATATGCAATAAAGTATAATGAGCCAATGAAGTTAAAAAGAATATTCTTTTTAAAACTCAGCAACCACGCTGATATAACATTCATTGTTATAAAAGGTAACATCATTCCCCACTCAATTGATCCAACTTGTAGTCCTATTAGTATTATTACAGTAGCCAAATAGGTTGGTATTAACAACAAACTAAACATGGCTTTACGATTATTCTTTAGCATTATTTGACTCCTTACATCTTTATACTAGATATTTTTGTAGATGCATTGAATGCGTATTTCATAAAATACTCTGACTTTAGAAAACTTAAAAGAGTTTATCTTATAAATGGTATTATTCCCTTATTATTTTATCAGAAAACAAAATGTTTAGTATTAAAAACTGATTAGATTTTCTGTTATCATTACAATAAATCAGAAGCTTTCAGATAAAAGCACCTTCCAGTTATCGTATCTTTTTATACTGTTAGCAAGTTCCTTTTCACTTAGATAGTCAACCATATCGATGACAAGCGGCGAGGAATTTTCTTGCGTTAATTCACTAATGTTAATTAACTCAAACCCAGCTGTATCATCTGCTACAATATCTTTCTCAATAATAGTCTCTTTTGAAACTACTTGATAATATATTGCTAAATGGTGGATATGAGTATGATTATTATTCTGTTCCCAAGGCACTAAGTAGTCATATGTTCCAATCATTTTACCAGCAACAAAGGAGTAGCCTATTTCTTCTTTTAACTCTCTAATTAAACATTCATTAATTGATTCATTTTGGTCAAAACTACCACCTGGTAAATCATATCTATTTATATAGGGTCCTCTAGTCTTCTTTACTACAAGTAACTTCTCACCAACAGTATAGACACCATAAACACCTAAATGTTGCTTCCATTTCTCCATTCTGTGTATCCCTTCTTGAACATCAACCTACAACTACAAATAATCCATCATATCATCATGAAATAATTCCCATTATGTAAACTTCCTCGTAGACCAAAACTCATTGGCTAATTCCATATATCTTTCGACATCTGTAAATGAAGTTATTGGTTGATTACCATTTTTGATTAGTTTATCAACAAGATTTTTGTGATTCTCATCACTTCTTCTTAGACCATAAAAGATATCACAATAGTCATAGATATCATTAAAACTTGTGAGCACATCGTACAAAATAGAGAAGTTTTCACCTTTCATTGATGTAGTAAAAACACTTTCGCTAAAGAACTCACCAACTTCTTTTAAGTTAATTCCACTACTTTGATTCTGGAAAGTATCCAATCTAATAAATGACTCATTTAGAAAATACAGAAACGTATCCAGTCTATCAAGTGCTGAAGCTGGTCGTTTGCCTAGATCATGTACCATAACTTTACCATTCTTTATCTTTAAATTACCCTTTAGGTTATTTAATCCACCCGCCACTGGCATTAAAGCAAAGTTTGATATATTATGATGCATCTTATTTAATTCTTTCAGTTCTGCATATAACTTACTTTTCACTTTATCATCAGATACTTTTTCAATCATCTTACTGAAATAATTCACACATAGTTTGACGTTAAAAGAACAATCACCTGCTACTTCAAACTCTATTCCTTTAAATTTAGCCTTAGATTTTAGTCTACAACTACCATTATTTGAAAAAGGTTCACCAACTAAAATACCATGAGCATATTCTTTGTAATATTCCCATGCTTCAGGTGATGAGTCAGGCTCATACTTATACTCTTCTTTTATGTTTTTCCTGCTATACATTATGCGAACACCTCTCCAAGTTTAATTTATTCTTCTATTTTCTTTGAACATAGTTCTGCCCATACAGGAAAGAAACCAGCATTAATAGCAACATTCCTAGAAAACATATGAGACACTGAAGTACCATAAAAAGGGACCTTTCCTATTTTTAAGAGTTCCTGTTTTAATACAGCAATTAGATTTGTGGCAATACCTCTACCTCTATATTCAGGCAATACATCAATACCAATCTGATATAAAGTACTACTATCTTCACTAGCTCCAGCCATACCTATTATGTTATCTCCATCATAAGCTGCTACACCTAAAACATCAGCGTAGTTGTCCTCAAAACCAAAGGCTTGTTCAAATCTACTATCATCTTTAAATTGTAGGATTTCATCATTATCAAACCATTTGATTTGTGTAAGAGGCATAATCTCTGATACATTAGGTTTTGGTAGATAAAAATTATATATTTCCTCTATTTCATGACCAAACTCTCTTAACTTATTTTCTATTAATCTAAGATTACCATAGTCAAACAACCAGTTAGCATCTTTCTTTATAATCTTCTCTTCAAGCCAAGGTTTCATTTTTTCATCTGAGCTAATTATTGCCTTTCCTTCCATGCATAGAATCTTCAAGAAACAGCCCTCACTATCATAAACACGCCTACCTTCTAACAGTTTATTATCAGTGATTGTATTTCCTTCACTTTCAAAATCGGATAGCTGACAATTATAATCAAGTGCCAATTGTTTTTTTGCTAAATCAATTATTTCTCTTTTTTTATACATTTTATATTACCTCACATATCTCTCATATATCCAGTTAACAAAAGCACTTAAACGATAGCTAATACAATCTTTTTGACTGAATGTTGTACTTGCTTCAAATACTTTCTTTATAAGTATAGCATATAGTTTTATAGTCAATTATTTCATGTTTTTTACACCACAGTCATATCGAATTTGACTTGGAGCACTACATAGTTAATAATGTTACTTATTAAACTATTGTTGTATTTAGATAATAGTCGATTATGAAAGGAGACATAAAATGTTTTATTTAGAAATCATATTTTATTGTATAAAAATACTTTTTATTCCCCTTGGTATTTATATTCTATGTAATTTAAATTTAGTTGCAGAAAAATCACACGAATATTCATCTAAAAGGAGTTTGTCTGGAATGGTTACTACCGCAAAATGGAATAAGGGTGTACTCATACCAATGTCTATTGTTATGATTGTGTTTGGTTTACTGAATATTCTTCTACTCATTCAGCACTTTAGATAGAACCATGTTCCAATGCATTAACAGCTTAATTATAAGATTACATCTATCAGTTTTGGCAATAATCTTAGAATATTATAAGTAGTCCATTTAAAATCCCTGCAGTCATTTACTGCAGGGATTAATTTATGTACATCTTTTATCTTGATTTTGGTTATACTCATTTCTTAAAATACTGTAGTTCACAATATCATAGAAAATATCATTCTAAGAAAATGCTGTCTAGTAATGCCTTCCTTAATCATACCAGCCTTCTCCATAACTTTACCGGACCTACATAGAAATCAATTACTTCAAAACCATTACAGCACTGAAAACGTTGATATAAGGCGATAGTGACACATACTCATTTTACTAAAAATGGCATATACAAACTACTTATAATAGGTATATTCTATTCTCGACGGAGCAAGTATAGAATAATTCTATACCATTGATATTTTTATAACAATCCTGAGTTTCATATGCTATTATAGCCCTAGTTATAGGAATATATTTAGATTAGGGAGTGTATGATGATTAAAGAAGTAAGTATTAAGCAAATTAAAGATGATGCAGAGACGATGTTCAGAAATGGTGAGTATTACTGCTCAGAAGCAGTCATAGCGTCTATCAGAAAAAACTTTGAGCTAGATATGCCTGAAGAAATGATTGCAATGGCTTCTGGTTTCCCTGTAGGTATCGGTAAATCTAAATGTGTCTGTGGAGCAGTATCAGGTGGTATTATGGCACTTGGGTATTTCTTTGGTAGAACTCAAGGTACGACACCTAAAGACCCTAAGTCTGTTCAAACTTTACAACTTGCTAACGAGCTACAAAGTGAGTTTAAAAAGAACCACAAAGTTTTATGTTGTAGTGTTTTAACTAAAGGTATGGATATGGCTTCTGGTGAACATAAAGCACAATGCATTTCTTTTACTGGTGAAATTGCTGAATCAGCAGCAAACATCATTGTAAGAGAATTAGGTTTTACAAACTTAGATGAGGTTTAAAATGAATATATTAAAAAAATTACCTTTACCAATCTCAGGATTAATGTTGGGACTAGCTGCACTTGGTAATCTTGTAGGACCCTATAGTTCACTACTTAGAACTATCTTTGGTTCTGTATCAGCCCTAATAGGTGTCTTATTAATTTTAAAAATGATTCTATTTAGAGATTCACTTGCCAAAGCATTTGAAAATCCAGTTGTAGGATCTGTTATGGCTGCCTTTCCAATGGGATTGATGTTATTATCAGTATACATAAAGCCATTAACTAACTTTGCCTTTATATTGTGGTGTTTTGCAATAATTTTACATATACTCTTTATTGCAGTTTTCACTAAGAAATATATCTTAAAGTTTGATATAAAAAAAGTGTTTCCAAGTTATTTTGTAATGTATGTTGGGATAATTTGCGGAAGCGTTACATCACCTGCTTACCAAATGCAAAATGTTGGACAGATACTCTTTTGGTTTGGATTTATCAGTTATTTATTGCTTTTACCTATTATGACTTATAGAGTAATTGTTATAAAGAATATGCCAAAACCATCTTTACCAACTAAAATCATTTTCTCAGCTCCTGCAAGTTTATGTTTGGTTGGTTATATGAATGCATTCACTGATAAAAATCCTATTATTATTTACTTGTTATCAGCACTTTCAATCACCATGCTTGTATATGCATTAATTCAACTACCTAAGTTGTTAAAACTACCATTCATGCCAAGTTATTCAGCATTTACATTCCCACTGGTTATCAGTGGTATTGCAGTGACAATCATGTCTAAGTACTTTAACAATGAGATACTAAGAATATTTAGTATCTCAATGGTATTTATATCTTCTGCTTTGGTTATTTATGTATTGATTAGATATACATTAAATCTATTTAAGCACGAAACAGTAAGTCAGTCTGTTAAAAAAGCTGTATAAAAAAACTGGAGATTATTCTCCAGTTTTTCTTATATTTTTGATTGCAATTTTCTTTAGTTTCGTACCTTTTATTCTCTGACCTCTTTGTTTATGATCATCATCTGCTCTCTTTTGAAGAAGCTCATTACAGAATGTTTCTAATTGTGCATGACCTTGATCATCAATATTCTTTACAAGTGTCATAACTTTATCTATCTCTTGATCACTTCTAAGACCACGTCTTGTATTTAAATGATCATTTAAAAGTACAGCCGTTTTTGATTCCCATTTCATTAATGTAAGTAGATCATTCTCAACCAACACAGTTGCACCCTTTTTCTCTAATAGAGATCGAGCGATTCTTGATTCTGAATAGTTGTTACAGAATAAAATACCATTTTCCGTCATGTTGTATTTAATGTGTGTCATTAATCTCTGTAGATACTTCTTATATGATGGCAACTCATTTTCTAAGTACTCGATACCATTTGCATTTGTATCAAATCCATGTGAATGGAACGGTACAAGCGATGCAAACATCAGACCTTTACTAGAAAAATAACCAAATAAATCATCTTTAGACAATTCTAACTTTTGTTGAATATCTTCAACAGTAATCTTACCTTCTTCATGATCTTCAAA
>PPCM01001482.1_pt1 | contig 10492 bp, 9 predicted proteins | sample 1555541 | NCBI WGS metagenome assembly PPCM01 (sample SAMN05284479, study PRJNA326546) | Marine sediment metagenome, whole genome shotgun sequencing project. | isolation source: marine sediment | place: Germany: Wadden Sea | collected 2012-09-05 | reverse complement strand
GTCGACCCTACCCTTGACGTCGTCGGGCAGGGCGACGGGGGTGAGGGTGGTGATAAAGGGCTCGGTCGACCCCACCCCGCACTGGCCACGACCGTTCCTGCCCATTGCCAAGAGGTGGTCTGCCGTCCATGCGAACGTCGTGCAGCACGATGATGTGAGTCGCACGACCCCCTCACTTCCCGGGATAAAGGTGGGTTCAGCGACGCTCCCAGTGTGGCCCAGTCCCAGCTGCCCGCCCGACCCCCACCCACACCCGTACCACCCGAATGCCGTCCGGATGTATGTGAACCCGTCTCTCACCGGGACGACGTCCAGCGCGGGCTCCCCGAGTGGCACACGGACAGGAGTCGGGAAGCGGTCGCCCGGCCCGATGGCAAGGTTACCGTAGAAACTGAAGCCCCATGCATACAGCCCCACCTCAGTCTGGGCAAACCACGCCCCGTCGCCATGCCACACGTCCAGCACGGGCGGGAGGGCCAGCTGTCGCGGTGCGAGGATTTCCGGATCATCGCTGCCGACACCACACTGTCCCTTCCTGTTGTTACCTTCACCGTAGAGCAGTCCGTCAGTCAACGTCATCTTCGTGACGAGCTCCAGCCGTGTACGGCCTTCATAAGTGATGCAAGTGTCCACAAACACGCGGGCTTCACAATCGGAGCGCAACCTGGGGGTTATTGGGTGTTCTGGGGATATATCGTCAAGATTTGGAGCGTTTCTTGCAATGTGTGAAACGGGTGTGTCGGTGAATCGCATTGCAGCGTCGGAATACGCGTATGGTTGGTATTATCAGGATTGACAAAACTGACTCGACGGAGCATGGGCTCTAAATCACCGATACCCTGCAACCCGCCCCTGATCGCCGAACGTCGCCGGGCGCTGAATAGTATTTACATTATTTCGTCCGGCCTACTTCTTGAGGGCGGTGCGTGGCTTCATCTCACCAATTTCGCGTTTCCGGAGACTGCCCGGCACGGGTGGGCGCCCCTTCTTGTATGACTGGAGTAGCTTCTTCATGTCGGCGGGGACGGCGTCCTCATAGTACTCGCCATCAACGGCGACAACGGGGGCACAGCTGCACGCTCCGAGGCACTCGACCTCACGCACAGACCACTCCCCGTCCGTACTGTGGGTGGCCTTGAACCCGTTCACGGGCTCCCCGATGAGCTTGGACGTCTGTGCCAGCAGGTCATCGGACCCCCGCAGCATGCAGGAGATGCCCGTGCAGATATCCACCGAGTGCCGGTTCTCAGGCTCAAAGCGGAACATGGAGTAGAACGTCGCGGTGGATTCAACCTGACCAGGGCTCACACCGAGCTTGGCGGCAAAGTCTTTCATCGATTCCTTCGAGATGTAGCCATGCTGCTTCTGGTGTTGGTGCAGCAGAGGGATGAGCGCGGCACTGAGTGAGCCCGACACGATGTTGGTTGCTTACCGCTTGTACTGCTCGGGATAGCGCTTGAGTAGCTCGCTGAGCTTCATGTCGGTCAGTCTTCGAAAGTCGAAAGTATAAATTAAACGGCGCCAAACGCACCTGAGCTGCACTGTTGCACCATCAAGTGGCCCTACCTGCCCTATTTGTCTTTATTGACGTCATTGATTTGTGCCCACACTCGTTCTGGTTGCTGTCCGTGGCGAGTGTTGACGAGACACCCCACTGCAGCCGCACTAGAGGGCGGGCAGCCCAGGTCGCAGCATGGCTGCTCAGCTGCTCTGGGTGACAAACGTGCGCAACCGCTGCAGGATCTCGGCCTTAACAGTGTCTGGCAGCGACGAAATGGCCACGGGCAGGATGTCGTTCACCATGTCCTCCAGCGCGATAGACTCAATGCCGCGCGATGTGATGTAGTCGTCACACATCTTCTTTAGGTCGTCTCTCCAGCCACATTCCGTTAGCCGCGCGTCGAGAAGGTCCTGAAGCACCTGGCGCTCATTGGAGCCTTCGAGCTTGTCTGCAATGGTAGCACGGAGGGTTTGCTGTTGCTTAGCATGATCGTTTGCCGTCTGACCAGCCTGTTCGCTCATCGTTCAAAAATGCTGTTTTGTTGTTCAAATTTCCAAAGGACGAAACTTGCATTGTCCAGGATCTGACTGCCAAGCAAGTCTGTCAGTACACGAGGACACTAATTCAGTCCATAATTGCGTGTTAAAGCCAATTCGACAAGGTAAATTGACCGAAGCAAACGTGTCGGCCGGACTAACCGAAGTTTATCACAAAACATCACTTACGCGACAAGCTGGTTAGCGGTGGCAGCCTCGTACTTGAAGGTGGGAGCCAGCTTCTTGGTGGAACGGTAGTAACGGGACAGACGGTGAATGCGGGACTCGACGAGGATGAGGCGGAACTTGGCGTCCTTATCACGACGGTTACGCTCGATGTGCTTGCGGATGGCGACAGCGCGCTTGATCATCATGTACAGGTCCTCGGGGATCTCGGGAGCAAGGCCGTTACCGCGAAGGATACGGACGATCTTGTTGCCAGTGACGTTCTTGATCTGACCAACACCGTGCTGGTCACGGAGGATGACACCGATCTTGGAAGGGGGAACACCCTTGCGAGCCATCTTGAAGATGAGGTCGTTCACCTCCTCAGTCTCAACAGCGAGCCAGCTAGGGGGGTTACGGTTGTAGGGGATCGCAGACTGCGAGATGCCCTTGCCCTTGGAATGCATACGACCCATTCCTGATGTAAGTAAGGTTAGAAGTGCGCTACGTACTGGAACTGTGAGAATCGAAACCGAAAGGATAAAAAACCCATTTATAACTATACCATTGGGAGTGGTTAAAACCAAACGCACCTGCTACGCCTGGTGGGGATAGCCAATCGCGAAATGACAACGATTACGGCTAGTAGACACACTCATCGACCCACCCTCCGATTTTCAGCCCCGAACAATTCACCACCGTTCCAATATCAGGGAATGTTCATCTGGCAGAATTGCCGTGACGGAGATCGTTACTAATGTTCGAAAAGCTTTGTGATCTGAGCCCAGTGAGATTTCGGTTCCAGGCAAGAGCTACAAAGGGCGGTGTACCTTGGAAGGTCGTCAGATTTACGTGATCCATTACTTCTTGCCTCTCTTCTTAAGCTCAGCCATGGCGGCCTTGCGGGCATCATCCGAGAGCCTCTGGGTACGGCGGCGAGACACGAGGTCCTTGGCGTCCATGCCAGCGAAGCCACGGTTCATGGCGGTGCTGTGCACGGTACGCTTGTGGCGACGCTTGGTGGCGATCTCGACGTCCTTCTTGAGGGCACGGCGGTAAGCGGTAGTCCAGCAAATCTTGCGGGGAGCCCACTTGTTGTGGAAGTGAACAGAAGTCTTGTGGTTCAGGAAGATGAACGACTTGCTGTCACCACGGACAAAGCGGTGGCCGTGACCCGGGTGGATCTTGAGGCCAGAGTAGGAACAAATCTCGTGACGAACCTGTGTTAGTGTATCTGAGCGTTAATACTTACCATTTGCCGACTTTTGACGCTTCTCTCGTTCCCTTATAAAAAAAGATGGTCGAAACTGGTGGAAACTGTTCCTCCCTGGGAAAGCACATGCTGACCGAGCCAAGTAGTACACACCCTAACCACGGCTGTAGGATGTCGCTCTGCGTAAATTTTTTACCAAATCGAAATCAGACCGGGTCGGTACAAATCTGACACCTTTGACGAAGTCTTTACATTATGATTCTACAATACCCGAGGGTAACCTCAGTCGCACCAGAACTTTGCCATGCTATACAGAGCCAGGCGTCGGGCTTGACTGGCGGCACCTCCCAGCTCGGTAAACCCAAAGTTGAAAACAATACAGTTCCCGAAAATTTGGAGGAGGTCTCTTAGGAATGGCAGTGTCTCGCGGTACTCCCCGTCCTCAAGCCGCTTCTCCAGGTCCTTGTAGCAGAGCGCGTGAAGGATGAACGAGGAGTAGTCGGGCAGGGCGGTCTGGTTCACGGGGTTGAGGAATAGCTGGGCAGTCTCCTTGTCCCGGGACAGATGCGTCAGGATCATCTGCATCTGGGACATCACGTATTCGCTCATGACGCCGGCCTGGGAGGTGTCGATGCGGGCGTCCTTGGCATCACCGGCGTCGAGCACGGACACGAGCTGGTGCATGGTGAGATGGGTTGGCCAGAGAGTGTCGGCCGACGCCTCGACATCAACCGCTGCCGCCTGCCAGTACTCGTCGGTGGTGGCGTCCGGGCCGGTCTGGGTTGGTGGGGATGGCGGGGGACGGGCCTTTCGCTTCCCCGGACGGACTGGTGACTCGGGGACGGGCACTGACGGCTCCATGCGGCTGGGTGGCTCTGTGGTTGTGGTCGAGGACGTCCCGGACGGCCCCGGCGAGGAGCTCTCCATATCCACGTCACTCGGGGACCTCAGGGCTGCGGGGGTCTTTGATGATGGTTCAGACAACAAAGCCGAAGACGCGACAAGAATGGACAGAGCCGATTCCTGATGCTCCAGCTCGGCTATGCGGGTCTGGCACAGCGCATTGAACGCGGCCTGAAGCCCTTCTTGGATAGCTGCGGAGTCGTCCGAATCAAAATTGACGTTCACGATGTCCTGGGCCAGGTTCTGGATCTGCGACGGGGAGGAGTGGTCCCTGCTGTCATCGTCACTAAACACATTACGATAGGCTACAGAAATCACCTTCCAGAACCGCTCTCGGAGGCCATGGGCCATGTATGATTGGATTAGGGAGACGAGGACCAGTTGTTGGTAGCAGCTGGGGTCGTAAGGTGATGGAGATGAATCTCCGATCATCGAAACGTCCTCATCCTCAGCCATCATGCGGATAACGGCCTCCAAGTCGTATGAAAAGAAATGTGCCAAAATTACAAGTTCATCCCAAACAGTCTAACGCCTTGGGTTATGCCATGTAACCAGTCATTTATTTGTTTTGCTTCCCTTGACAACCAAAAAAATAACTTCATGAGAGTTGTGTTGGACAAGCAAGGGACGAATCACTTGATGTGAGAGACTACAGTCATCGCCACAGTCCCTAGATGTTAGCCATCTCCCGGCGGGACGCGTCCTCGAGCCGCACAGGGTCAATGAGCTGCTTGGCCATCGTAACGTAGCGCACGACCTGCCCGCGGATGAACATATCGGTCAGAGGAGCCTATGTAAGTGCAAAACTATGTGGGCCGTACGAGATACGGGTACTGCTCAACGTTCTTCACTTCCACCTCCTTGATCTTGAGATTGAGGTACTGGTCAACGCTCGAGAGAATTCCGGTCACTATCACATCGTTTTTCAACTCTACCGTGATTTGCTTCCCAATAAGGGTCTTGAACACTGATACAAAGAGCATAAGCGCGTTTTGCAAATTGATATTAAACCACTATAAACCACCGCAGTCAAGACACAACACGGGAGGCTATAAAACCACGCTTAAAACATGACACATTGAAAAACAAGAATCTCAGAATATGCCAGCAGGTGGCTTATATTGCAACAATCCCGGCTGTGGTGCCCCCTATGGCTGCACAGGCCCCTCTGGAGGCCCTGGCGGCGTTTCCACGTGCGATGGCAACGGCAGCGCCACACCTAACGCCCCTGGCAGCGGTAAGCGTTAAGTGATGGAATAAACGACTTGAACAATAGCTTCAATCCAGGAATGGTGTTATACTGTCTAATTGAAACATCGGAGTATCTTGTGATGAAAGCCAAGGCTGCCGTGCATGCCGAGAAGGACCGAAAATGAGTAAATTTATCCGAGGTGACTGTATCGACCACCCCGGGACCTGCTTGACGGTGCCGTCCCTCGGCCTCAGCTGTTGGGTGTGGTGATCCCGGCCATCTCTGGTGCCACACAATCGGTGAACACCGCGTCAGGCTTCAGCTGCACGGCCTGGAGGAAGTCGACGTGTGCGGCCTCGGCCCGGCCCAGCATGGCCTCCGCAGCGGCGCGGTACAGATAAGGTCTGTGGAGTGCGGGGAATCGGGAGATGAGGCGGTTACTGATCGCCAGCACCGTGGGGAAGTCAAACATCTGCATGGACCGGTGCAACTGGAGCAGCTCGGTCTGGTACACGGCCGCCTCGTTGCGGTCCAGCGCCACCTCGATCAGATGTCTCTCGTGCGGCGGGGTCTCGGCCTCCTGCTTGGTCTGACCAAACGCCGCATCAGCGTCGCCGTTGGCCCAATAGCGGGCCGCGGCCGAGCGCCAGGAGAGCTGCTGCTGAAGCTTGGCCACCTGCTTGCGGAGGTCACTGACAAGGTGCTGCTGTTCGATGAACATGGCCTCGAACGTCTCGCCGGTAGGGACGCCGGGGAGCTCGTGGGTCGTGCGGGGGGCAGCGTCAGCGGCCATAATGTCCGACATGCGGTATGACACGCCACGCATGATGAGATACTCCCTAATGCGATGACCCATCGATTCAGGCGTGTTAAACAGCGCCAGACGCCGCTTGTTGGCATTCATGAACCCTGGGTAAGTGGCAAGTAGGCTGAAACAAACCCTTGAAGCACTGGCTGATGAAGTACGGCACGCGGTCGCGGCCCTCCGGTGACATCAGGTCCACGGTCTGCATGCCGGCTGCCTGCTCGGCAAGGGCAAGGATTTTCTTCACCGCATGCATGTATGACTGCTTGTGGCTGATGAACTGGTCACGTGTCCGGCCGTCGACGCTGGAAGTGTCAGGCGTATCCTCTTGTAACGCGATTAGGAATGCGTGATGCTGTTCGGTGGTCCATGGCTGCCTGGGCTCACGCTTCTTTCGTTTAGGAGCATAACGGACCTGCTTGTTGACAGCACTCTCCTTGTTCTGTTCCACAGGGTTTTCTTCGGACATTCGGCAATATTGACTTTTCGGTCGACCTGCTTAAATTATCCACTCAGAAAGAATTCCCGTCAATCATGGCGCGCGCCTGGAACTTGCCGGGTGGGCAACTTTGTCCTGATAAAAAATCTGATCAGATTTGCCGCCAAATCATTGAACAAGCTCACCGCAATGATCCCCGATTAACCGTCAACACGCATCATATGCCAAATGCAAACATTGCCGTTCACACCACCGAATCAGAAAGATTAATTGTTGATATGACCATTGTTCAAACATTTTCACGTTAGCGATTTCAGTGAAAGTTCGAGAAAGGTGCCAGGAAAGGGCGGGCATGTTGCACGGCGGTAATGCGCATTCACCGCCACCTGCACTATCGCACATTCACCATTTATTAGGCCGGGGCCGACCGGGCGGCACAGAGTAACAGCTGCACGCATATGACGCACCACGCACCATATCTCTGATATGGTGGGGGGAATCAAATGTGGGCAAAGGTTAGGCTGGACCACCCGCTCGGCTCTCAGCTCTCGGGCTCCTTACATGTGTAAATGGAGGATGATGATGCGCTTCAGCTTGCGGGCCTGGGCGAGGATGGCGCCGAACGCCGTCACTTCGCCAGGCGGCGGGATACGGATGGGGGCGAACTTGGTGCAGTCATTGGTGAAGAGCTCTTCCCAGTTCCAGCGATTGTCGTACTGGAAAAGAGCCTCAACCAACAGCAGCTGAGCAGACGTCGTGCGACGTCTGCTCAGCTCATCCTTGTTCCACCCAGCCGGCTCCCCGCCAACCATACGGAGAAGCGAGGTGTGCCTGCGGTTGGCGGCCATGTCAATCGGTCTGGTCGACATGCAGAGGTCGTCCTCGCACTCCTTGTTCGAAAGCCGGAACGGAGCGAACTCGATAATGGCTGTGACACGACCAGGCAGTCGTGACGCAAGTTCACAGACAGAATCAAAGGCGCGGCCGCCAACATTCTGGCTGATGTCCATCGCTAGCGTCAGAGCTTCGTTGCGAGGGACATCAGTCAGGCACTGGAGCCGCTCCTCTGCCTTGCACAGCTTCTTCACACCCCGAGACTTTCGCTTGCGAACACGTGCCATCTTCCGCCGGTCGTTTTTGCCGTCTCCGATCCCTGTGTTGGTGGCTTTCCCGCCTGCCATGTGTGTTCACTCTCCGATTTATAATGTGACTTGCTCAACCCCACTTGAATGGGGATGAGATAGGATGCCAAGGTGGGAAACATCCATGGTAGCCCCAATGGCTACTCTTGTGTAGTTCTATCGGCCAACAATGCGCATTCTTCTTTACGACGTACCTTGACCAGGGGTCCACCTCTCCAATGTACACGTAAGTCGCTTCTCAGCGCGCTGATGGGCACTTTGCTGGTATCGTTCGCGGGTTTTGCGGGCATGTGTGTATTGCGAGTACAGTGTCAATCAGGGTGACAACTCGTGTAAATATATAGATGAAGGAGTTTGTAATAGTCGGAGAAAAGTCGACGCGTGTGGCGATATTATACGGGGCTGATTTCGTTCGAAAGCGTCTCTTTTGAATTTCTCTGAAATATAAACCCTTTTTGGACAGTCGCCACGTGCTTGATATAGCGACCTGTATCATCTTTTAGCCACCAACTCTAACCGTCCAAGTGACAAAGTTTGTCTTCTCCGTCTTACTTCAATAAAAAATCACACGACCATGATGAGGGGTAAAGAAGCGTTCTTCTTCTATATCCTGCGACATAAACTAGGCTTGTCGCGATATTCGCCAATTTTGCGCAGCCTCTATCTGGATCTGGCCACCGTCGGGTCATGTATCGCGTGCATCATCTTCCTCTACATCATCCTGCCTCACAGAGACGCGCTGTCCAGGTTCGAACCGGTACTGGACGAGAAAATCGACATAGACCCGGTTATGATTGTCGGAGCCGGACCGACGGGTCTGGGGGCGGCGCACCGACTGAAGGAGCTCGGGTTCACACACTACGAGGTGCTGGAGAAGTCGGACGTCGTCGGGGGGCTCGCCCGGTCGCGGGTGGACCCCAAGGGCTTCACTTGGGACTTTGGCGGACACGTGCTGTTCAGCCACTTCGAGTACTTCGACAACGTCGTCAATTCGGTGCTGGACCGCGACCAGGAGAAGCACGAGCGGCAGGCGTGGGTGGTGATGAACAAGACGGTCGAAGTGCCCTACCCGTTCCAGTCCAACATCCACCGGCTGAGCAAGGCCGACCAGGACCGCGTGATCAAGGGGTTGGAGGAGATCCAGGGCACGCACCCGCCCAAGCCGACCAACTTCAAGGAGTGGATCCTGCAGGCATTCGGCAAGGGCCTTGCCGACATCTTCATGATCCCCTACAATTACAAGGTGTGGGCCCACCCCGCAGACATCATGGGCACGCGCTGGATGGGCGAGCGCGTGACTGTCGTCGACGTCGACGAGATCAAGAAGCGCCTGGCGACCGGGACGGATGCGCCCAGCTGGGGTCCCAACAACATGTTCCTGTACCCGTCCGTCGGTGGCGTTGGCGAGATCTTTGAGCGTGTCTCCAAGGACCAGCAGGCGGCCATCTCGCACGGCCAGGAGATCGTCGCGGTCGACCCGCACGCGCACACCATCAGCGTCCGCGACGGGCTGACTGGCAAGGTCACCGCACGCAAGTACTCCAAGCTGGTGAACACGATGCCGCTCGACCACCTCCTCCGTCTCGTGGCCGCCGCGCCCACGACGCCCAAGGCCGTCGGCGACCGCTTCCGCAAGCACGCGGACGACCTGTCGTTCTCGCGCACCCACGTCATTGGCATCGGCGTCAAGGGCAAGCGGCCCGACAAGTACGAGGGCCGCTGCTGGTACTACTTCCCGACGGACGACGCGCCGTTCTACCGCGTGACGGTGCTGTCGAACTACGCCCCGTCGATCGCGCCCGCGGGCCACTACAGCTTGATGGCCGAGATCGCAGAGTCCAAGTACAAGCCCGTCAACGACAAGACGATCGTCGACGATGTCATCCAGGGCATGCGCAACGTGGGCTTCCTGGAGCCGTCCGACGAAGTTGCGTCGCGATTCTACTGGACGGAGGAGCACGGCTACCCCACGCCCACCGTGGTCCGCGACGACATCCTCGACGACGTGCAGCCCTGGCTGATGGAGCGCGACATTTACTCGCGAGGCCGCTTCGGCGGCTGGAAGTACGAGGTCGGCAACATGGACCACTCGTTTATGCAGGGCGTCGAGGCCGCCGACGCCGCCCTCGCAGGCGTCCCCGAGATGACGTACTTCCGCCCCTCCTTCATGAACGACATCTCCCAGGGTAAGCATGCCCGTCGTCCCGCCCACCCCACCCCCGTCGTCCCGCCTGTTATCGGGACACACGGCAGCGTGGGTGTCCTCGGGCAGGGCGAGCCCGGTAACCTGCACCGAATGATGGCTGACGGCGCCTTCGCCAACTTCCAGGGCCCCCGCTCCCCCACGCCGCTGACCGACCTGTCGGGGCTCGTCATCGTCGATGGGGCGGGGCTGTCCGAGGAGTACCTGTCCCACCTGGTCGCTTCTCTTGACCTCGACCAGTGGGACGTCTTAGTCCTGGCCAATGAGGTCGACCGGCGCCTGTTCAACGTGGACGGGGCCGATCGCGTGATGTTCGTGTCGGCCGACAAGCCCTTCTCCTGGACCATCGCCCGCACGGTCCAGCCCCGCACCATAGAGGTGTATCGTCACATC
>PPCM01001481.1_pt1 | contig 10496 bp, 9 predicted proteins | sample 1555541 | NCBI WGS metagenome assembly PPCM01 (sample SAMN05284479, study PRJNA326546) | Marine sediment metagenome, whole genome shotgun sequencing project. | isolation source: marine sediment | place: Germany: Wadden Sea | collected 2012-09-05 | reverse complement strand
AAAACGTGGCGAGGTAGCTCAGTTGGTTAGAGCATGCGGCTCATATCCGCAGTGTCGGGGGTTCAATTCCCTTCCTCGCTACCAAGATAGTCAGAAGGCTCTGCAGAATATGCAGAGCCTTTTTCTTTTATCTCCCAGTAAATTAAGCATATAATTATTATACTGATTTTTTTTACATTTTTTACTTGCCAAGTAGCCCAAGGTTGTATAAACACTGTCCTCGTTGGACAGGAAGTTCAACCCACAAAACGTGGCGAGGTAGCTCAGTTGGTTAGAGCATGCGGCTCATATCCGCAGTGTCGGGGGTTCAATTCCCTTCCTCGCTACCAAGATAATCATAAGGCCCTGCAAATTGCAGGGCCTTTTCTTTTGCCTTATACAAATCCCTGCCGAACTTCATTCTTCCTCCTTGTTTCTCTGAGGGAATCATTTGCAATGATAGCCCTTTCTGATATCACTTAAGATACCACAGACCCAAAACAGAGGTTCCGCAATTTGCTAAAAACAATATATCCAACAGTCCACTCCGAAATGCATACGAAAATTTTATTTTCAATAATCTTATGCGCTCTTATTATTGTCCCGGCTGTGCTTGGATTTCCCGGAAAGAGTTTTGCACAGACAAAACTCGATAAAGTCACCCTGCAACTTAAATGGTTTCACCAATTTCAATTCGCCGGATATTACGCCGCCCTTGAAAAAGGCTATTATGAAGATGAAGGGCTTGATGTAACCATAGTTGAAAGGGACTTACGGCATAACCCAATAGATCAGGTGCTGGAAAGGGATGCAGATTTCGGGGTCAGTAATTCAGAAGTGCTTCTGCATTATCTGAAAGGGAAAAAAGTAGTTTTGCTGGCCTCCATCTTTCAACACTCACCGCTTGTTTTTATTTCCAAGACACAACCCCTTCTCCATACCGCTCAGGGTCTCAAAGGCAAAACAGTTCTTATGAACACAGCTTCACAGGAAATTGAACTGAAAGTCATGCTAGAGAGCCATAATGTTTCTTTCGACGAGATTAATCTTATTGACCGCTTTGCCGTACCTGAAGACTACTTTGACCCGGAAATTGACGTCATTGCTGCATACAACACCAACCAGCCTTACTATCTGAAAAAAGAAAACGTATCCTATTCCATAATCTACCCTTACACCCACGGTGTTGACTTCTACGGCGACACACTTTTTACTTCACGCTATCAAATTCAAAAACATCCGGAACGGGTAAATAAATTTTTGCGGGCCAGTCTAAAAGGATGGCAATATGCTCTGGCTCATCCGGAAGAGATAATCGAAGTCATTATGGGAAAATTCGGGTCGTTAAAATCCAGAGAACACCTTAAGTATGAAGCAGAGACTATACAAACCCTGATTTTGCCCGAATTAGTACGCATCGGACACAGCAACCCTGCACGCTGGAAACAGATTAGTGAAGATTTCCAAAAACAAGGTCTGGTAGATAAAACCAGAGATCTAAAATCTTTCTTTTTTAACCCCACCGAAGGCAAGGTAACAATTAAGCAAGAAACAGCCTTAATTGCAGCGGTAATCTTTGGCACTGTAATGATTATCCTCCTTGCTTCACTTTTTGTAGCCGGTAAATTCAAAAATGAAATCAATACCCGCCGGGAAATTGAGGAAAAGCTCAAAAAGAGCGAAAAATATTATCGCAGCATTTTTGAAAACACCGGGACAGCCACTATCATTTACGATCTGGAGACCCATCTAATAAAAAAATGCAACGAACAATACGCTGAGCTTTGCGGAATTTCCCGGGAAGAAATTGAAAACAAGAAAAAATGGTCCGAGTTCATCACCGGTAAAGAATATGAAAGATTTGACGGATATACCAAAAGCAGATTCTTATCCGAATACAGCATTCCTAAATCATATGACTTTAAATTCAAATGCTCCAATGGTGAGATACGTAATGTTCATGCTAATTTTGAAATAATCGACGACAGCAAAGATTGTATCGCTTCGATCATCGACATGACCGAAAAAGTAAAAACACAGGAACTGCTGATCCAGACCGAGAAAATGGTCTCTGTGGGTGGTCTTGCTGCCGGAATGGCCCACGAGATCAATAATCCCTTAGCGGGCATCCTACAGGCCGTGCAGAACATTTACCGCCGCATTTCAGCTGACGTCCCCGCCAGCGTCAAAGCTGCCGAAAAACACGGATGCACCTGTGAACAGATAAACGCTTTTCTCGATGACCGTGGCGTCATAAGAATGCTCGAAGGCATCCACTCATCAGGGGAGCGTGCGGCCAACATAGTGCGGACCATGCTCAATTTCACCCGCCGCAATGATGAAGGAATGAGCAGCTGCGACCTGAATCAGCTTTTTGATGACATAATAAACATCATCACCTGCGATTATGACCTGAAGAATAAGTACGACTTCAAGCACACGAAGATAATTAAGGAATATCAGGTAGATATTGACAAAATTAACTGCCTTCGTATCGAAATCGAACAAGTACTGCTCAACCTTGTAAAAAATGCAGCATACGCGACAAATGAAATAGCCGGATACAGAAATCCCACTATCATCTTGAGAACCAGGGCAGACGAAAAATTCGTTATCGCAGAAGTTGAGGACAACGGTCCGGGCATGACCCCGGAAGTAAGAAGAAGGGCTTTTGAACCATTTTTTACAACTAAATCACCGGGGGTAGGAACCGGACTTGGACTTTCAGTTTCATATTTTATAATAACCCAAAACCACGGTGGTGTTTTTGAAATAGACACCAAAATAGGAATTGGTTCAAAATTCACCATCAAAATACCCAGAGTATAGCTAAAACCATGACAAGAAAAATAACCCCCGTATTATTAGCACTGTTTTTGATGACCAGCGCGGCTTGCACCAGCAAACCGGTACTCTACCCTAATGCCCAATACAAGAAGGCAGGGGAAGCCAAAGTATCAAACGATATTGATTACTGCATGGCTTTTGCTGAAAAGAGTGTCGGCAAAGACTCCAGAGGGAAAACTTCGGTCAAAAGCGGTGTACAAGGCGGTCTGATCGGCGGAGCCATCGGTTTAGGAATTGGAATTGTAACCGGAAGCCCGGGGACTTCTGCAATGGCCGGAGCAGCCGGTGGCGCAGCAGGCGGTGCAGTTAGCGGAGCTGTTCAGGATGATTCCAACTCGCTGTATAAAAAATTTGTTGAACGCTGCCTGCGAGAGAAAGGATATGAGCCAATGGGCTGGAAATAATTACAGCTTCTAAAACCCCTCGTGGACAGGAATGTATTTTGATATTATCTTAAGATAAGTGCCGTCCTCTTTCATCTTTTTCAATTCTGCACTTACCTTTTCAAAGGCCTCAGGGCGTTTTTTTCTTGAAAATGCCAAGTAAGTATCAGACTGGGAATAGACCAGCGGCAAACCATCAATTGGATCTATCACTGCCTCAAGTTTTCCCAGCAACTTGTTGTCGTTCAGGAAATTTAGAACCGGATAGTAATCCGCAAAGAAAAAATCAATTCTGCCTAAAAGCAGCTTCTTGGTATTGAGATCAAGATTGGGAACATCTTCAATTCTATTGAACCTATTTTGTTTTATGGCAGTATCCACTTTCTGACCATAATAAAACCCACGCCCGACACCTCCGACATACTTCTCTGCCCCTTCAAATTCAGGCGAGAAATATACATTTGTTCCAGACCTACGAACGGCAACAACCTTTTCTGTGATCAGCACTGTATCAGGATAACGCAAATATTTATTCCGCTCTTCATTGAACCCGGCATTGAAAACAGCATCCGCTTTCCCTTTTTTGACCATTGTCATGGCCCTTTTCCATGGAACAATAAGGACCTCTGTGGAATAACCTGCCCTCTTAGCAGCAAGCTCAACTATTTCAACTAGAAAACCGGTAGGTTTGCCATTATCCAAATAAGTTTGCGGTGGAGAGTCCAGAGTGACAAACAATAATTTATCAGCCTGCACCAGAGACGGTACAAGCATGAAAAATAAAACGACTGGAATAAAAAAACGCAGCACTGAAAAGGTTACCTCCCAAAATTTTGGAAATTATACCATTATTCCTGCCTCTAAACAATCAGGCTCACAAAACATATATTTCAGGAGTTTTATCCCAATCGAAAATAAAATACAGTCATACAAAATTATTAATTTAGGTGTTAAGTTTATTGCTGTAATGCCGATCACTTTTGTAATGAGATACGAATATTAACCCAAAAATAAAGATCCTTTTATGCTGAGACTATTCGCCATACTTATCACTATTGTCATGCTTCCGGCGATGGCTTTTGCCTGGCCCGGAAAAATTGTTGCTGTTGAAGAAGCTACCTCATTTGTGGTGCTGAAAAATGGACAGACACCTGTGAAAGTCAATATTGCCGGAGTCGAGCCCTCCCCGGATCTTGATCCTGCCAAAGCCCGCATGGAAAGTAGCAACAATGTCCTTATGCGTAATGTGGAAGTTCGTGAACTCAGCAAAGCCGAAGATGGAACAATCATCGGAGACATAACTGTAAACGGGAAATCACTGGCCAAAGAGCTACTGGATGATGGGATTGTACAAAGCACCGCGCAGGCCGCTCCTGCAATAGACACTACCCCGGTAGAAATACCCAAAGAAATAACAGAACCGGAAACTATCACGGAGCAGGCCCCAATTCCCCCGACAGCGAATGCCGATGCTTCTGAAATAACGCAAGAACTTCTTCCTGAACCTCAGGCGCAAGTGCCGGACACTCAGGCTCCAGCCCGGAACAAAGCCCAGCAAACGACTTATGCCCAGCCGCAACCAGTGCGATATGTACAGGCCTATCAGCCGCCACAACAGCTGGGACTCTGGCCTGCACGCCCGGCCCCAGCTGTATCAACGCAGCAAATGCAGCAGACATCTTCATCTCCGCAAGAGACAAAATCTACCGGAGCTGACGTATCTTCACATGATTCCGTTTCTATGATGCAAAAACCCGGCGATACCGCCAAAAGAGATTACGATCTTGCAGTCAGCGTGCAAAAAAAGTCACGCCGCAACCGTCAGCCCACAGGATTCTTTACCCCAAAGCGCAAGTCCGAAACTTACGTTGGGGTTAAGTCCGGACTGCATGCAGTGATGCAGCCCAAAAGCAATGTTCCTTACGAGAGTTGGGGAATAAACGACGGAATAAGTGTCCGCCATTTTTTCCCCTCAGGGGTAGGTATCGGCGGGGATTTCAAGATGTCCATGAGCAACGGACGTTCAGGAACGTTTACAGTTGCGTCATCCAACTCTACAACGTCCACGAGCAACTCTACGACAACCAACTCAACATCCACTCCGTATGATTACAAAAAGGATTATTTTAATACCTATTCGCTCACCGCATCAATTCTTTACCGCTACTATACCGGTAAGAATCTGACCGCATACATAGGCGGTAGCGGCGGCTATGCTATTTACGACCATCCGAAAACTGAATTTGATCTTTCTGAAGGTGCACCAATTGTCGGTGCTGAAACCGGGTTGCTGTATAGATTTGATTCCGGCTTCACCATAGGCGGTGAAGTAAACTATATGACCCCCATAGGCGCCAAAAAAGACGACCCGGACGGAACTCTGGGAACATCCTTCAATCTAGGATATACGTTTAATTAAGTGGACGAAAAGATCGGTCATCAAAGCCCTTAACTTGCAAGAAGATAAGGGCTTTTTTTATTTCCTTATTGACTTATCAAATCTCAGCTTGTATCACTCTTTGAAAATACGTAACACAAAGAGACTATTCATTTTAACAGTCAGCTCATGGAATAATATGCAGCTTAAACATAGAATCTTTATATTTAGCACTTTGTTCATGATTACCCTCTTTGCAACGCAGGCATTTGCCCACCGGGTTAGTCTATTTGCATATGTAGAGGGCGATACTGTCTTCACCGAAAGCTATTTCAGCAAAAAAAGGGAAGTTCATCAGGGCGCGTTGGAAATATTCAGTACGGTCAGTGGCGAACTGCTTCTTAAAGGAACAACAGACGATAAAGGTTTGTTCAACTTTCCCATTCCGGAAGCAACAAAAGCTGAACGAAGCGGACTTCTTATCAACCTTTATGCCTCAGAAGGACACCGTGCAGTCTGGACTCTGACAGCGGATGAAATTTTCCCGGACATATCTGAACCCGATTCACAGACACAGACTCAACCTGTTCCATCCCCTGCTTCGAAAGTAGAACTGACACAGCCTACCGAACCTGGCTTGGATCTGGCTGAATTAACCGCACAAGTAAAAACGCTGACAGACAAAGTAGAAACTCTGAAGAGGCTGATAATCAGCCAGCAAGAGAAAGGTCCCGGCGTTAATGAAATATTTTCGGGGATCGGATACATCCTCGGCTTATTTGGTGTTGCAGCCTTCTTCCTTTCCCGGAAAAAGTAAATTTCAAAACCTTCATATGGAGTGACCTCATGCGTAAACTATTTATTACTGCTTTAGCCTCAACTCTGTTCTTCATGTTCTGCGGTTCAGCATTCGCTCATTTTGGAATGTTGATACCCCAGAAATCAATCATCACACCGGAGAAAAAAAGCACAGAGCTTAAACTCTCTTTTTCGCATCCATTTGAAGGTCAGGGAATGAACCTAGTTAAACCAAAAAAATTCAGCGTTTTCTATGAAGGTAAAGAAACCGACCTTATTCCCTCTTTGAAAGAAGCCAAAGTCATGAACCACGATTCTTTCAAGATTGAATACAAATTCAAACGCCCCGGCATGTACACCTTTTATATGGAACCGGTCGCTTATCCTGAACCAGCTGAAGACAATTACATCATCCATTACACCAAAACCGTTGTCTCCGCTTTCAATGAAGGGGAAGACTGGAATAAGCCCCTTGGTGTAAAGACTGAAATCGTTCCCCTGACCCGCCCTTGGGGTAACTACGCCGGTAACGTGTTTCAAGGCGTTGTTCTTCTCGACGGCAAGCCCGCTCCTTTCACCAGAGTCGAAGTTGAACTTTATAACAAGGACAGCAAATATAAAGCTCCCTACGAATGTATGGTTACTCAGGAAGTTCTCTGCGATGAAAACGGCGTATTCACCTTCGCCTGCCCGAAAGCCGGTTGGTGGGGATTCGCTGCTTTGAATGACGCAGATTATAAAATTGAAGGCAAAGACGTTGAGTTGGGAGCCGTTCTCTGGATTGAAATGCTTCCCTATAAAAACAATTAAAACAGCCACTGCTTATATTTTCAATATCAAAGGCCGAAAGCAATGAGCTTTCGGCCTTTACTTTTATCATTAAGATAATTATGACAATGGAATTATATACAATTGTAGCTATCCAACTTACTGTGATTTAAATAAATATGAACAAATGGAGCCTGAATGCTAAACCCTCAAGTTTTGATTGTCGATGACAGCAAAACGATCCGTTCTGTTATCAGTTCGGAATTGAAGAAGCATTCAATTGATGTGACTGAAGCCGTAAATGGTCTTCAAGGGCTCGATCTTACGCGCACCAACCACTACGACCTTGTAATCACAGACATCATCATGCCGGGCATGGACGGTTACCAACTCTGTACTGAAATCAAGAACAATCCGGAAACCCAGTCCACACCGGTAATTATCCTCTCCAGCAATGAAAAACATGAACAGATCGAAAAAGGATTTGAAGTTGGCGCGGCGGCCTATGTAACCAAGAATAAGGCCCGCAAAGACCTGCTGCCTTACATAAAAGAAATTTTGAACCGTGCTAAGCTGCTCAGGGACAAGCTGGTGCTGGTTGTTGATGATTCCAAATACATCCTTTCTGTTGTGGAATCAGGCCTTACTTCTGCCGGATTCAAGGTAATCACAGCCTCGAATGGACGTGAAGCATTTGAAATCGTCAGCGAGGTCGCCCCTCACCTGATTCTTTCCGATATCAATATGCCGATTATGGACGGCATTAAATTGTGCGAAAAAATTCAGGGCCATCCCAGTCTGTCGCACATTCCCTTTGTCATCATGAGCTCCGGCGCGGACCGCAGAACCATGCGCGAACTGCTGCACAAAGGTGCTTCCGCATTTCTGGTCAAACCGTTCAACATTGACCAGTTGGTAATCACTGCCGAAAAACTGCTCAGCGATCATTTCCAGATAATCCTGCAGCAACGTGAACTTTTCAAAAAAGAACGCACTCTGCTCATGGCCAGTATCACCAGCCTGATTCAGGCACTTGAAGCAAGAGATTCGTACACCAAAGGTCATTCCGATACGGTATCGCGCCTATCAATAAAAATTGCGGAAAAGCTGGGTTTTAGTGAATTCGACCGCGAGCGCATCGCATTTGCGGCAAGACTTCATGATCTAGGTAAAATTGGAATTCGCGACGACATACTCCTGAAAAACGGGCCTCTTGAGGATCACGAATTTGCCAAAATCAAGGAACACCCCGTTCTGGGAGCAGATATCTTAACTCCCATCCCGAGTATGGAAGACATCATTCCGGCAGTGCTTCATCACCACGAAAGGATGAATGGGAAAGGTTATCCGCATGGCCTTATAGGCAACGAAATCCCACTCTGGGCTCGTATTATCTCAACTGCGGATGTTTACGATGCCCTGACAACAGACCGGCCGTACAAAAAAGCATTCACTCACCGCCATACAATGGAATTCATCAAAACCATTTCTCCGGATGAGCTGTGTCCGGAATGCGTCAGGGCTTTTCAGGCAGTAATGCTGGAAAGCTGCACTCAGCTGCATTAAAAATACTAGACAGGCTGTAATTTATCCAAGCCGGAAACTTCCCAAGCTTTATCCTTATCCACTTCTTCACCATTTTCTAAAATCAAAACCTGCACATCATCTGCAACGTCCGCACTCTCTTCAACACCCATTTTAAAAATAAGTTTCTGATTGGTGTCGTAGATGTAAGCGGCTTCTTCATAAATATAAAACTTAAAAGGATTCTGCATAGTTCCTCCATTAAATTATTGATCGTCAACACCCGGCTTTTACCACTTTGCGCAATGACAAGAAAGAGGTATCATTATAAGAATTCAAATTAATTGAAACAAAATCCAATGCCGCACACGGGAGACACAATGAAAACAGGTTACAACTGGAGAATTATCATCCCCGCAATCCTTGCCATCATCCTGATAAGCTCCACCTCTTTTGCGGACAGCACTACCTACAAATGCAATCAAGGTCCGGGCTGCATCGATGAGCGGGTTAATTTCGGAACAGCTAAAATCAAATGTACAGACGTGAACGGAGATGTTCTTTCCGATTGGGTTTGCGAATATGAACTGGAATACAGCTGCCGTAACGAATTGACCGGGGAAATCCGCAAAGGAGGTTTCGACCCTCTCGCCTCATCACTTTGCTCAAAACTTTGTGGACCGTGCAAAAAAGGCTGGAAATAATTAAAATAACCCTACTTGGCTCTTGCCAACGGTACGGCAATGTAATAGATAGTTTCTCTTCACCTAAAGGGTATTAGTATTTTTTTACTTACACACCCTTGCATCATCTTCCTGCGTACATATTGTATAGATAGGAAGCAGTTCTTTGAAAATGGGGGCGCATTGGTTTCGACGGGGGTGAATGAAACCAAGGTTGCAGGTCGTGGCGCCGCTGGCCACGTAAAAAGCGGCACAATCATAATTGCAAACGACAATTACGATTACGCAATGGCAGCTTAATTAAGCTGACCATGTCATAGCTTTGATGTCTGATATTAGCTTTGACAACAACCCCATCAGGCTGGCTATCTCTGCGTTGCACGTCCGTAGAGAGGCGAGAACCCAGCACGCGCTGGCTCATATGTTGCCTGTTCAGGGGCGTTCATTTGGGCGAGAAACAATACTTGAACTAAACCTGTAGACATCTTGGCGGAGCATTCTCGGACGGGAGTTCGATTCTCCCCGCCTCCACCATTTCACTGATTTCACACTGTCCCATACAGTTTCAAAAAGAACGTTAAACCCTTGTTATTCATACGAATAGCAAGGGTTTTTTCGTTTTTCCTACGTTCGTTATAGTTCGCTTAACCCCGTTGACATCCGTGGTTCTGTGTGAGTACGGATGAGCTTACTCACTACCTGCAAGGTTGGGATCTACACCAAACACATGGCGTCAATCACTATACCATCAAATGATATTTATTAACCCCACAAATAAAGCCCCCGAAAGGCAGTACTTCCGAGGGCTTCTTATAACAGTAGTAATCCGAGATTAATTACTACCTGAATTAAGCTGTACAATGGCATCCTGTAAGTCTTCTGCCATCATTGCGAGATCGGCAATTGAGCATGCGGATTGCTGTGCGCTGTCTGTTGAACCTTCCGCCAGTTGTGCAATATGTGAAACCGTCCTCTCAATATCTTTAGATGCAACCGACTGCTGAGTTGAGGCCAGTGCTATACCCTCAATTTTTTCAGCCACATTGTCAGACAACCCTTGAATATGTTTGAACACGTCTACAGAATTATTGACCTCACCATCAGCCGAACACGCATAGGCGAGAGCTTTCTTGACCC
>PPCM01001479.1_pt1 | contig 10510 bp, 7 predicted proteins | sample 1555541 | NCBI WGS metagenome assembly PPCM01 (sample SAMN05284479, study PRJNA326546) | Marine sediment metagenome, whole genome shotgun sequencing project. | isolation source: marine sediment | place: Germany: Wadden Sea | collected 2012-09-05 | reverse complement strand
GAAAGCTACCCCCGCCACAAGAACTAACCAGAAATAACTTATCCTATTTAAAGAAATTTTAGTTTTCAATTTAGGAACAACCATGGTTGTAAGTGGACTTAATACTCGTGGATAAGCGTCTAAACAAGTTAAGGTGGTTGAGAACATTGTGGTTAACGCAGCAATTGCAATTAACAGGTAAGCCCATGAGCCAATTGCCGATGTATATAGATTTATAAGTTGTCCGGCAAAGGCGCCAGCTGCACTCGAAAACTCATTACCAGAACCGTACATTACAAAGGCTCCCAGTGCTAAAAATCCCAAAGACAAAAAGGCTGTACCAATATAACCCACATTAAAATCAAATAAGGCTTCCTTCAATTTTGGCAAGTATCCTGTCGATTCTTTTCGCGCCACCGTCCAAAACGAGTGCCATACCGATATATCAATAGCAGATGGCATCCAACCAGCAAAGGCAATAAGGAAAACGATGTCCGTGTATTCCCAATTAAAGGATTTTATAAAATTCGGGTCGGGATGAAAACCCGTTGATGAGGCCGATACAACCGCAATAATGGTGGCTAAGGTTAGTGTAATGATGATGAACTTTATTAATTTATCGAGCAATGAATAACGACCAATTATAATAATGATCATTGATACAAACAAGAGCAGTGCTGCCCAGCCATAAACATCGAATACGCCAAATACATGGCTAAACAAACCTGCCGTTACAATGGTAATAGCCGACTGAATGCCGAACATTGTTCCAAAGGTTAATAGGGCGTATAGGTATACGGCCCATTTGCCCAACCGGCGGTATCCATCGAGTAATGTTTCACCTGTAGCAGCAGCATAGCGTGGTCCAAACTCGAAGAATGGATACTTAAATAAATTGATGAATAAAACCAGCCACACCAGCTGAAACCCATAAACAGCGCCGGCTCTGGTTGATTGTACTAAATGAGAAACACCTATTGCGGCTGCAGCCCACATTAATCCCGGACCTAGAGATTTAAGTAATAATCTGGCTTTCATTCGAATTTGGAATTTGATGAGCTAAGATAGTACTTTATGATTTGAATAGACTTTGAAAGGAGCCTCCAATTGCGGCTACCTTAAAGACATCTACTTATGTTTTATTTATATTGACAGATGGAAGTGCTGTTTTAAAGTTCACTAATCTCGCAATAAACACCTTCAATTTTAAATGGGAGACTCGCCTTGCGAAAACACCTCAGAAGCAAAGCTAACGAGTAAAAGCAATTGAAAACAAAACACAACAAGATACATGTCCAATTTGATAAGCATAATAATCAAATGTTGATTTAATAGTTGGCAACTAATTTAGAAACGTGAATATAGCAAATGTCTTATGAGCGGTTAAATCTATTTTTATACTTTTGCACAGCTTGAAAGTTTACCACGACATATCTGAATTTAACGTACACAAGCCTGTTATAACAATGGGCATGTTTGATGGCATTCACCTTGGTCACAGAATGCTGCTTAAACGTGTGTCCGAAATTGCTTTGCAAACAAATGGCGAATCGGTAGTTGTGACTTTTTGGCCTCACCCACGCCTGGTACTTAACCCAGATATAAGTTACCTGTTTTACCTAACAACACTTGAGGAGAAGTTAAAACTCCTCGAAGATGCAGGTATTCAGCACGTGGTTGTTTTAAGGTTTACACAAGAGTTTGCCAATCAAACGGCCTGCGAATTCACGGAGCAGTTTCTGGTGAAAAAACTAAACATCAGCTACCTTATTGCAGGTTTTAATCATCACTTTGGAAAAGACAGAAAAGGTACCCTCGAAGATTTAAGGAAATGTGCTGAACAGTACAATTTTGGAATTGAAAAACTGGATGCTTTCTATAAGGATGGTGTTGAAATTAGCTCAACTCTTACCCGCGAGCTTATTGAGCAGGGCAAGGTGCTGGACGCCAACAAAATTTTAGGTTACGACTACTTTATTTTTGGAACTGTAATTAGAGGCAACCGCATTGGTCGATCAATTGGTTTTCCAACAGCCAATATTCAAATAGAGGATGACCATAAACTAACTCCTGGAATTGGGGTTTATGCGGTTGAGGTTAAATTTAACGGCGACACTTATTTTGGAATGCTCAATATTGGCTATCGCCCAACCATTGAAGAAACCACTAAAACAAAGAATATTGAAGTCCATATTTTGGATTTTGAAGGAGACATATACGGGCAACATGTTACAATCGTATTAAAAAAGAAGATTCGTGACGAAAGGAAGTTCGAAGATATTGCAAGCCTAAAAAATCAACTGGAAGCAGACAAATCAACTATTATCGCATTCTTTCAATCGAATGACGTACTTTAGTAAAACCATTTTCAATCTTTATTAATGTCAGGTCCTCGTGCTAAAATAGCAGCAATGCAACTGCAATCGCTCACGGTTAATTCAATTAAAGAAATTGCCACCGATGTTTTTGTAATTTCCTTTAAACGGCACTGTTCCTTTACTGCCGGACAAGTTGTTGCTGTAACAACATCAAGAGATATTGAGCCGCGCCTATACAGCATTGCCAGTGGTATTAACGATGAGAATATTGACATTCTATTTAACATTAAGGCAGATGGTATTTTAAGCCCTAAATTGGCCTTACTAAAACCTGGCGACTCAATATTTGTAACCGACGCATTTGGCGAGTTTTTAGGCTCAACTGAACCTGCTTACTGGATTGCATCAGGAACAGGCATTGCGCCGTTCCGTGCCATGTTCCGATCCGGGTTAAGCAAGAATAAGCAACTCATACATGGTGGCCGTTATGGCGAGTCCTTTTACTTTAACGAGGAATTTTGCAAAATGGATTACTACCTGAAATGTGTAAGCGGAGAAACATTAAGCGACGCATACAATGGCCGGCTTACAGCTTATCTGAAACAACAGGACAAACTTCCAAAGGATCATAAATATTACATTTGTGGAAGTGCGGAGATGGTAGTCGATGTGCGCGACTTACTCATTGAAAAAGGCATCTCGTTTAATCAAATTATGGCGGAAATATATTTTTAATGGCAATGGAAAAATTATTTGGGAAAACACTAGATGAATTAAAAGCAATTGTAAAAGAGCTTGGCTTGCCAGGATTTACCGCAAAGCAAATTGCAGATTGGCTTTATAAGAAAAACATTACTTCCATCGAGGAGATGACCAATCTTTCGAAAGCTGCACGTAACAAACTACTTGAAAACTTTGAACTTGGTTTATCGCAACATTCAAAAGTGCAAGCGTCGGTTGACGGAACAAAAAAATACCTCTATACCACCACCAATAATAATTTTATTGAGGCTGCTTACATCCCCGAAGATACAAGAGCTACACTTTGCGTTTCGTCGCAGGTTGGCTGTAAAATGGGCTGCCTTTTCTGCATGACTGGCAAACAAGGCTTCCAGGCCAATTTAAGCGCCGGTGAAATTGTAAATCAAATTAAGAGTTTACCAGAGTTTGACAAACTCACAAACGTAGTTTATATGGGAATGGGTGAACCATTCGATAATCTACAGCAAGTACTTAACAGCCTTGAAATATTAACAGCTGATTGGGGTTTTGCCATGAGCCCTAAAAGAATAACAGTTTCAACAATTGGAATTGTTCCGGCCATGAAAGAGTTTCTTGCCAAAAGCAATTGTCATTTGGCAGTAAGCCTGCATACTCCTTTCGATCAGGAAAGGCGTGAATTGATGCCCATACAGAATGTCTATACTTTAAATGATGTATTGGATGAAATTAAGTCTTTCGACTTTGGCAGACAACGCCGTATTTCGTTTGAGTACATTATGTTTAAAGGCTACAACGATACCCAAAAACATGTGAAGGAAATGGCTCGTGTACTTAATGGAATAAAGTGCAGGGTAAACCTGATAAAGTTTCATCCCATACCCGGAACACCGCTTGAGGCTTCAGAAGAAGGAACAATGGAACTATTCAAAGATGCCTTAAATGCCAAAGGAATTACCACGACCATACGTCGCTCCAGAGGCGAAGACATTTATGCCGCATGTGGTCTCTTATCAACCAAAGAACTGGTAAAGAAAGAAGACAGCGATTATTAAAGATTTACAGATCGGTGTTACCTTGCTCTTTGAAATAATGGCGGGTAAGTACTTTCTTTAATTCACGCTGAATAATTAAATCACTTATTACTTCAGACTTGGAATAATCCGGGTGAATAGCTTCTGACTTCATAATGGATTGCTCGCTTAAATCAATTCGGTAAAGCATATTAAAAAGCATATTGAACTGTCCGGACAGGATTCGTTCCATGTGTGCATTCAACTGCTCGAATAATTCTGTGTAGGCATTTTCAGTATCTCCCGAGAAAGTTATCTCTAATCCAAACTCCGCAAAATCCTTGATAATTTGCGCGGCAGTCTGTTTAATAAATTCCTGCTTTTTATAGTACTGACTTATTACAAGCTCGTTGTTTAATTCAGCAAGATTGATGTTACTTTTCTGCGGTTTCATCTTTCGGATTAATAAATTTTAAAGTATGCAAGATTGCCTCAACCTGACGTAAATAATTTCGCTTATCATCTTCGGGAGCATAAATATAGGCCTCAACAGTAACCACTCTATTTCTTATTGTATCTACGGTTGATAAACTTACAAATGGTCCACCCATAAAATCACCTTCAAGGCGCCACAGACCTTTTAGCTCGGTATAGTAGTTTTTGTTCTTTACAAATTCGCGGTAATCAGGAAGCACCCGTTTTTCGGTTGACATATACGTACCAGCATTGGTTCCATGTACAAATTTCCTTAAATAAGTATCGCGCATTGAAATCAGATTTTCCTTATCAAACGCACTTGCATCAGTATAATCATAGTAATAAATAAAAATTCCCTGACTCACGTTTCTTGTTTCGTGCGATAACCAGATAAAATTACTGGTGTCCATATCGTAGGTAAATCCTCGTGGCACAACTAAAGCCAGGTTGTGATTATTTCTTAATTTGTTACCAATATCAATGTTTTCGAAACGTTTGTAATTACCGATGTTACGATTACGCTCTTTCACCAACAAGCTGTTTTCAATGGCTACTCTGTTCTTTAAAAATACCTCTATGAACTCTTCTGTGTTCTTGGCTTCAATTTGAACCACCAATTGTGGTTTTGCATAAACATCTTTGCGGATAAATACTTTTGCCTCTTTAGCATTGGGCGAAATATTTACACGCATAATATTTCTGTGTGTTTTAAAAATATCAGAAAATGCCTTTGGTGGAATTTGTACCAGTTCAAAAATTGGCTCCGTTTGAGGTAAACCAATCATGTCTCTTCCCAGGTATTTAATAATTGTATCGCCGGCACTTCCGTCCCAATGTGCATCCTCCATGGTTATAACAACCTCGAACGCCTTTCCTGTGATATTAGGCATTAACGCCGAATTATCGTACTCGCAGGCCAGAAATAAAAAGAGAGATAGGATGATCAATATATGTTTCATGATTCAGCAGTCTAAATGGTTAACAATATAATCGTGTGTAAAGTTAATAGCCATGGGCAAACTTTTATTAAAAACTAAAGGGAAATGATCATCAAATTATCCATAAATGTTTTAATGTTTAATTCGGGTAACTCTTCGTTGCAAAACAATTCCTAAAATAATTAATAGCAGCCCGTATATTGTTGAAGTAACTATTTGCTCGCCAATAATTAAGTTGATAAAGATGAGTGACAGAAATGGTGAGATAAAAACCAACTGACTAATCTTGTCGGTTGACTCGGCAAACTTCAACGCCTTGAGCCACAAAACAAATGTAATACCCAACTCAAATAACCCGATGTAAGTAATTGCCATAATTCCTTTTAAAGATGGAACAGTAAACTCTTCAAACAGCAGCAATCCAATAATTGAGAATGCCAGGCCAAATACAAAATTGAGAAACATTTTCTCTGTTTCATCCCGATCGTCGCGCACATTAAAAATCCAAAACAAAGCCCATGCAATGGAGCTGATCACAGCTAACAAATCGCCATACCAGTTAGAAAAGCTAAAGCCCAGTAGCTGGCCTTGTGTGGCAATTACGATTACACCAAAAAAGCTAATGAAAATACATAGAATACTTTTCCAACCTATTTTCTGCTTGAGCAGTGGAATAGATAAAAGCACTAGTGTGATGGGCCATATGTAATTTAAAACCATGGCTTCCTGAGCTGGAATCAGTTGATAGGCCTTTAGTAAAATTGCATAATAAAGCAGTGGATTTAAAAAGCCCAGCAACAATGAACTGTAAATATGTTTACGTGTAAGGCGCTTAAAAAAGGAGAGCCGTCTTTGAAAAAGCAGTATTACAAACAAGCAAAATAGCGCTACAAAACTCGCACCTGTCATTAACTGAAAAACACCAACCTCAGCCAAGGCCAACTTAAATGCTGTTGCAATGGTTGACCAAAACAAAATAGCTGTTATTCCAAAAACGTATGATTTCCTCTGATTTGTGCTCACAGATCAAAGATAGAAAAGATGCAGTGATAACACCTAAAATTAGTTGGGCGGATAGATTAACACCGCAGCTTGGTTTAGCTTTATCTGGTATCCTTCGCCAGCCCCCAAGTGATGCAATGCAAAAACACTGTATTGCGGCCAAAATACCAAACCTCCATCGTCTTTTACAATTTCTATTGCACTGCCTATGGATGATAACTGAATTGCCGTTTGACCCGCATTAGTCCTTAGGTAAGGAAATATGCTCCATCCTTGCGGTAATTCAATAGACGTTAAAGCAGGATCTATAAGAACACCTTCTAGAAGCAATGTATCCTGCACCTCACATTTCACCTGATAACCTTCAAGATAATTCCAATCTTCAATTTGATCAAGATCGTATTGTGGCCAAAATACTTCACCATTAAATCGCTTCATGATGACTAAATTCGGATAGTTTTGAGAAGTAAGATAATTAATGTCGCTAATCTGTGGATCAATGTATCCGGATATCATGCTCCATCCCTGATCTAAAAGAATATTTTGTGATATTGATGGATGATTCACAACAGAGAAGTTATCAAATATATAACCATAGCCATCTGATTCATCCTGCGAAAGAATAAATCGAAATTGCACATATTGCGTTTGTGCAGGTATTGCAAGCACATTTGAACAATGGTATAACTCACTATAATTAGGACTTTGCCAGTTTCCTGCCTGAGGTAGCAACCAGCAAGCTGTGTCATCACCAAAATATTCAAGATCTGTTAAAGCACCATTGTACCAATTTTCTGAATGTGCGTTTTGGCTTAGCGAGTGCCATGCGCTATCAGCATCGAATTTATATTGAAATGCCAAACCATGTTGATTAGAATAATACACTTCTGCTAGAAATAAATCAAAAGCTATCTTTATGGAATCAATGCTCTCAACATCAAATAAAGGGCTTTTAATCCATGATTTGTGATTCGAACAAAACATATTGGCAGCTGCGCTTTTCCAGTTTCGAGAAGCTATAAAACTCTGTATTGGCAGGCTAACTCCCCAATTAATTGTATTATATCCATCGCTGTGTTCCCAGTTAGAATTCTGACCACCAGACTGCCAGCCTCCATTACTTAATTCAAAATCTTGATAATAAGGAATACTTAAAACTTCATTAGCCGAATGAATCAAGGCCTCGAGCGTATCATTGCTTTGATTGGAATCATTAGCAGACGAAATCCACGCTTTCAATTCATAAGTTGTTCCGGGACTAATACCCGCGTTTAGTGGCAATTTAAGCAATAATGCTGTATTTGATAATACTGGTTCTGTTATCTGAAACTGTGCTGTTGTTGAATTGATAAGAACTTCTAGCTCAAAGCCACTTAGTGTTTGCAGCCCGGGGTTATACACCTCAAATTGCAGTGAATCGTTAAAGAAAACCAGTGGTTTATCTTTACCTTCAAAGTCAACATTAGTAAGCGCTATATCATAGTTTAATTGTTGGTAGCTTCCATATTCGGAATAGCCGATATCCGGAGCAAATCCTTCAAAACTTGTATTATCCATTTCTAAGAGCGTATCGCCATTATACACATATAGCGGCGTTCCGGCATTAATACATGGTGAGTTGTACGCCAATCTGGCTTCAGGATGCATCTTGTTTGAAAAGATATTACTATAAACGTTCATTATTCTGCTTACTTCAAATCCAGGATCTTCATCAAAAATATTCCCACCTATATAGCTTGGGTTGGAGTAAACATGATTTAAAAAGCAATGTGATATTTGTGTATTGCTATTGGCATCAGCATATAAATTTGCCTGCATTCCCGAGGCGCAATAAACGCCACCTGTTGTATTATTATCTAAAATACAATTTACAACATGTGCTTCGCCTCCAACTATACCAAGACCAGCTTTGTCGTCGCTCCAAAAAGCATAATTCTCTACAATGGTTGAATTAAAAAACTTAGACGAACAATTACTTAAGAGTATGGCATAAGGTTCATCTGTTTGATGGTTATTTCTGAAAAGCAACTGCTCACCATGAAAATCCATATTGTACATACTTACCGTGTTAAAATCACATTGGTAGTTTTCTAAGAACTGTACATTCTTTAAAAAACCTTCGCCACCGGAAACACTAAAAACACCACTGTTACTTCTCTTGAATAATGAATTAGTAATGTTAAGCGATTGATTAGAAACCAGCTGAATTGCATAATAATAAGATCCATTTCCAACAAACTCCGATGAATCAATTAAAACACTATTGCCCGATCCAAACATAAAACCTTCACCTCCATTCCCCGCAAATGTGGAGTTCCTTATTTCAATTTCTGAATTTCCGAAATGAAACAAATCACTATTGCCAACGAAGGTACTATTGCTTATTGTTAGCTGTGAATTATCAACATCGAACATGCTGGTAACATCCAAATCGAGCATCCATACATTTTCCATGTGAACATTCGCACTATCTATTTTTATTCCCTTTTGATTATAACCAAACTGATTGCTGATTAATAAATTCTTAAATCGAGGATTGGCACCGCTACAGTTAATATATCTTATTTGATAACCCGGATTATTGGGCACATTATTAAACAATGAAATACCTACTATGCATGTTGTTGAATCCTCTACCTGATTAAAAGTGAGACAGGTACCAATTCCGGTAGCATCAATAATAGTGCTGTCTATATCAATTGTATCGTTGGTAAAAATAAACTCCGATGCCAATACAATACTTTTCCCTGAGAAATTAACCGCCTCAGCATAAATACCACGATCTACAATTACTGTATCGCCATTTTGAGAACTATCTATGGCAGCTTGAATTGTATTATAAAACGAACCATTACTGATGTTTTGCACCGGAGATAATTGGGCACTTACACTTAAAAATAGAAAGCATGTTAATGCAAGAATTAAAAATCGTTTCATAAGGCTAAGAAGTTAATTCGAAGTATAGTTACGTAAGTTATTTCAAATAGTTTTTGCCAAAAAACATAAGACTGAAATTCATCACGTTAAATAATCTTAATTTATTTTGATCGATTATAAATAATTGTTTCCTTTGCTCAATATATGTGGAAAGATTTGATTGATTGCAACCACGGTAAAAAATGCTAAAGCAGAATTACCATCCCTATCAATCGCTTTCATTTAATAAAATATAGATTAAAAATTATAAGTGATGAGTTATTTATTTACATCAGAATCAGTATCAGAAGGGCATCCAGACAAAGTATCGGATCAGATTTCAGATGCATTATTAGACAATTTTATTGCCTTTGACAAGAATTCAAAAGTAGCCTGCGAAACGCTTGTTACAACTGGTCAGGTTGTACTTGCCGGCGAGGTACGTTCAAAAACTTATGTTGATGTGCAGGAAGTAGCCCGTAAGGTTATTAACCGCATTGGATACACCAAAAGTGAATACCGCTTTGATGGTGATTCATGTGGTGTTTTATCTGCTATTCATGAGCAGTCGCAAGACATCAATCAGGGTGTTGATCGCGAAGACAGAATGAATCAGGGTGCTGGTGATCAAGGGATGATGTTCGGTTATGCTTGTAAAGAAACTGATGATCTAATGCCTTTCTCATTGGAGCTATCTCATAGATTATTACTCGAGCTTGCAGAAATTCGTCGCGAAGGTAAAGATATGACTTACTTGCGTCCGGATTCAAAATCTCAGGTAACTATTGAGTATAACGATCAGAACCAACCTATTCGCGTTCATACTATTGTTATCTCTACACAGCACGATGAATTTGATGCTGATGAGCCAATGCTAGCTAAGATTAAAGAAGATGTTAGAACCATTCTTATTCCTAGAACGGCTGCTAAATTATCAGAGAAATTAAAAGCTCTTTTCGACGATAACTTTATCCTGCATGTAAACCCAACAGGAAAATTCGTTATTGGCGGACCTCATGGTGATACTGGCTTAACCGGAAGAAAAATTATTGTTGACACCTACGGTGGAAAAGGTGCTCACGGTGGTGGTGCATTCTCAGGTAAAGATCCTTCAAAAGTTGACCGTTCTGCTGCTTATGCTTCTCGC
>PPCM01001477.1_pt1 | contig 10519 bp, 15 predicted proteins | sample 1555541 | NCBI WGS metagenome assembly PPCM01 (sample SAMN05284479, study PRJNA326546) | Marine sediment metagenome, whole genome shotgun sequencing project. | isolation source: marine sediment | place: Germany: Wadden Sea | collected 2012-09-05 | reverse complement strand
AATTATGAAAACGTTTAACTAAAAAAGATTCTAAAAAATCCCTTGCACAACGAAAAAAGGTATAGTAGACTTGTTTTAAATTCGAAGAAGAGATAGAGTAGTTAAGTGGTTTTGAACTAGAGAACCCCGGTTGGTGGAAAGGGGCGCAAATAAAACTTAATGAACATGGCCTCAGAGAAAGGTACTGAAACACTAGGAGTAGGTTACCACGGGATGACTTCCGTTAATAAGAGTCCGCGTATAATCCTAAAGGACGTACGTAATAAGGTTTATCTTGTGAAGGATAAATGAAGAAGAGTGGTACCGTGTTATTTTAACACCTCTTTAGCATAGCTAGGGAGGTGTTTTTTTATGTTAAAAATCAAAAATATTACAAAATCATTTACTGTTAACAACCTTACGTTTAAAGCAGTGGACAATGTGAGTTTAGAAATCGATTGTCACGATATCTTTGGAATTGTAGGTGCTAGTGGGGCAGGAAAATCTACTTTGATAAGAACAATAAATCAACTAGAAATTATCGATTCTGGTTCTATAGAAGTAAATAATGTTGTAGTTGAAAAATTAAAGAAAGAAGAACTGAGGCATTTTCGAATGCAGACTGGGATGATATTCCAACATTTCAACTTATTATGGAGTAGAACTGTTCGCGAGAATATCGCTCTCCCATTAGAAATCGCAGGATTTAAAAAACAAGACATTCAAATCAGAGTTGATGAACTCTTAAAGATAGTAGAGCTAGAAGATAAGGAATTTTCACATCCGGCACAACTAAGTGGCGGTCAAAAACAAAGAGTGGGAATTGCAAGAGCATTAGCAAACGACTGTGAGCTTCTTCTTTGTGATGAAGCAACTAGTGCATTAGATCCAGAAACAACAAAAAAGATCTTAAAGTTACTTCAAAAAATTAATAAGGAACACGGCATAACAATTGTATTAATTACTCATGAGTTAGAGGTCATTGAGCAAATATGTAACAAAGTGGCAATCATGAAACATGGTGAAGTCATAAAGCAGGGATTAGTATCATCGATCAATATAAAGAGTGGTGAATTATATGCTTAACTTAAATACATCACAATTATTTAGTGCATTGTACGAAACGATCTACATGACTTTGATATCCACTATATTTATATTTATCTTCGGTATTGCTTTGGGCTTATATCTATATTTAACTGATGAAGGAAGACTGTTGGAGAATAACAGAATATATACCCTTCTCTCAGGCTTAGTTGATCTATTTAGATCAATCCCATTTGTAATTTTGATTATACTATTGGTTCCATTCACAAAAGTAGTTATAGGTACCATCTTAGGAATGAATGCAGCATTGCCTGCATTGATAATTGGTGGAACTCCATTTTATGCGAGGATGGTAGAACTATCATTACGTGAAGTAGACAAGGGGACAATTGAAGCTGTTGTGGCTATGGGTGCTAGTAAAAGAGACTTAGTCTTCAAAGTTTTTATTCCAGAAGCTCTCCCTGGTATCATTTCAGGAATTACAGTTACAGGTGTAAGCATCGTAAGTTATTCGGCTATGGCTGGAATCATAGGTGCAGGTGGGCTAGGAAATTACGCTTACTTGTATGGCTTCCAAAGAAATAATCAACATATTGTATTTGCCGCAACCTTATTAATTCTAGTAGTAGTTTTAACTATTCAAAAATCAGGAAATTTAATTTCAAAAAAGATAGATAAGAGGTAGAAAAATGAGAAAAATATTTAGTATTGTAGTAATCGCTTTAATCACTATATTAATTACAGGATGTTCACAACAAGAAACATTAAAAGTGGCAGCCACTTCAGTACCACATGCAGAAATATTAGAGTACGTAGAACCAATTCTAAAAGACGAATACGGTATCACATTGGAAATCGTGGTAGTCCAAGACTATGTAACCCCAAACCAATTTTTAGACAATAAAGATGTAGATGCAAATTATTTTCAGCATATTCCATACTTTAAAAATCAACTAGATGAATTCGGATATGATTTCGCTAACGCTGGTGGAGTTCATATTGAGCCTATCGGGATTTATTCAAACGATTATACTTCAATTGACGAACTTCCATACGGTGCTACAATTATCTTTTCATCAAGCGTAGCAGATCACGGCAGGATATTAGCGTTACTTGAAAGCGCTGGATTGATTGAATTAGCAGACGTTGAAAAGGTTGATGCGACAATAGAAGACATTATAAGAAATCCTAAGAACTTAGTATTCAAATCTGACATAGAGGCTAGTTTATTACCTACAGCTTATAACAACAATGAAGGTGATGCTATCATCATCAATACAAATTATGCGCTACAAGCAGGTCTAAATCCATTAGAGGATGCAATTTTCTTAGAAAACGAAGATTCGCTATTTGTGAATATCGTAGCTGTTAGAAGTGAGGATTTGGAACTTAATAAAATTAAAATTTTAATTGAGGTTCTTTCTAGTGGCGAAGTGGTACGTTTTATAAATCAGAACTATGGTGGAGCAGTTGTAGCTATACACTAAAAAAAAGACGACTTTCTAACGAAAGTCGTTTTCTAATAATTCAGGTAGGTTCCTTGAAAACCATTTTCTCATATACTCACATGTACAATATATTTTTGTATCTAATTCATCAGCGAGTGCAACTAAAGCGTTTAATAAATGATCCTTTGCTTCACTACCTCTATACTCTTCTTGAACTCCAACAAAAATAGCATCAATGTGTTCTTCTTTTACTTCATAATCCAACTTTCCTACTTGCTGTTCTCTATCCATAAGTTGGAACTGTTTGTCTGTTCTTATTACTAACATAATTCACCTCACATAACTATTATAGAGTCAAAGTATTGTTCAATAAAGTTAATTGCACTTTTAATTTCATCCTTAGTAGGATTCAAGTTACTTACTACTAGTTTTTCTTCAACATCATCAAATCTCTTTACTACTGCGACCACTCTTCCTAAAGATGACTCTAGCGGAACTTTTGAATCAATATAATAGCAGTCTACCTCATCACCATCTAGAGAATATATATTTTTTATACCGCCGTAGTTAATTGGATATGGATCGTAATCTGGCTCTTGTTTATAACCAACTGGACGATCAAACACTACTTCAACCTCTTTACCAATCCAACGTCTTTCTAATCCCCAGTCGAACATCTTATTTAACCTAGTCATAATCAAATGTCCTCTAGAGCGAATAGAACGTTGGACAATAGTATTCACTTCTCCAAATCGTGTATCATCTCTATAATCTAGATAAAAGTCATACAAATCCTCTTTATCGATCCATTTAAAGTGAATTCCTAGTCCTATTTCTAGATCTGTTAATGATGTATTCGTTTGCCCTGTTATGTCACATAAATAATAGTGATTTATATGCGTAAACTCATATTCTCCACTTGTTGTTGTTAGAATTTTCTCTCCTACTTCAATCAATAACCCTGCTTCCTCTTGTGCTTCTCTTTTTAATGCTACTTCAAAATCCTCCCCATCATCTACACCGCCACCAGGAAAGATATAGCAGTCGAATTTATCAACTTTCATAATTCCTATTTTATTGTCTTTTATAAGAACCGCTCTTACAGCTTCTCTAGTCTTGTTTTCTATTTTTTTTCCGTATTCTACATTCATTATATGCACCTCGGAAAACATTATACCATATGTTATAATTTTACGAGAGGTGTCTTATATGAGATTTGAAATAACAGGAGAAATTATTAAACATTTCGAAATCGATCCAGTCATGCATGAAGTCATGCTAAAGTACCCTTTTCCAGAAAGAGGTATAAATAACAATCACTTTGAGGAGTTAATTAGAAGTATTATCTATCAACAAATATCAATAAAGGCTGGTAAAACTGTTTTTGATAGGTTGATGAATAGATTCTCCATTACACCAGAAGCATTGTTCGCTACACCAGACGATGAGATTCAGGCATGTGGTTTAACTTATAAGAAGGTAGAGTACATGAAATCGCTAGCAAAAGCAGTTATCAATGGTGATGTGCACTTTGACGATATCGAGGAAATGACCGATAAGGAAGTCATAACAATGTTGATTCAAGTTAAAGGAATAGGTGTCTGGACAGCTGAAATGTTTTTAATGTTTTCCTTAGGAAGACAGGATGTAAACTCATATGGAGACTTGGCAATAAGACGAGGTTTTAAAAACCTCTATCGGTTAAAAGATGAACCAACTAAAAAAGAGTTTATGGAGAAAGTAACTGTTTGGAGTCCTTATTCAACATACGCTCACTTTTATTTATGGTTCGCTAGTGGTGAAAATACATTTTTATAGGAGACAACAATGAAGATTATCAAACTTACGATTGCAACAATCATTATTTTAGGACTAGCATTTGCCGGATTTGTAGGATTTATTATACTAAACGACTATATTCCCGAGCCAATTGAGGATACAATTTCCTATTCTAATACAACAAATGAAATTAGCGGAGATACCTTTTCAATAACGACTTATAATATCGGTTATTGTGGTTTAGACTCTGGGCAGGACTTTTTTATGGATGGTGGGACAATGTCTCGATCTAGTTCAAAAGAGCAAACTGAAATTAATCTAGAAAGTGTTTTAAATTTTATTTATGAAACTGAGTCTGACTTTTACTTTCTACAAGAGGTAGATGAAAAAGCAGCTAGAAGTTATGATATTAATCAAATAGAGGCAATCAGTAATGAGTTTAGTGAGTACAGTGCCAATTTTGCATATAATATAAAGACAGCATGGATACCTGTCCCACTAACACACCCAATTGGTGATGTTTATGGAGGATTATTGAATTTATCTAAATATAATGAAGTTGATTCAAAAAGAATTAACTTACCTGTAGATGAAACATTCCCAAATTACCAATTCAGTTTAGATAGAGCATTAATGGTTGACACGTATGATTTAGGAGAAGGTAAAGAACTACATTTAATCAACGTCCATTTATCTGCATATGATGAAGCTGGAATTATTAGAGGTAAACAAGTTCAATACATAATTGATTACATAGAAGAGTATTATGACGAAGACACATATATCATATTTGGAGGAGATTGGAATCATTTATTAGTACCTGATTATTATGAAGAAGATTTACCAGAGTGGGTTAGTATATTGCCTGACTATTTATTTGATACAGGATTTAGAGTAGTTGTTGATAAATCAATTAACACCGTTAGAAGTGATGACACCCCGTATATTGAAGGTGTAAACTTTGAGACAGTGATAGATGGATTTTTAGTATCCCCAAATATCGTAACTATTAGCATAACTGGATATGATATGGATTTTGAAAACAGCGATCATGCTCCAGTTACATTTATTTTCAGACTAAATCAAAAGGAAAATTAATTTTCCTTTTGATTTTTTAAATATTTTATAAAAGATTTCCATTCATCAGTTTTATAATATAAGTTACTTGTTGTTGAAGGTATTTGTAGTTTCGAAATACTTTCAACTATTTTTTTGTCAAATGGGATATGAAGTTTTACATCTATACCATTTTTAGAGCAGTATTCTTCGATCTCTTTTGATTTTTCCTTATTTAAGTCATATTTATTTATAACCACATCAATTTTTATATGAAACATTTCGGTTAGTTTAATCACTCGCCTAAGATCATGCAAACCACTTTCTGTTGGTTCTGTCACTATGATGACATTCGTTACACCGCTGATTGTTGCGATTACATTACATGCCAATCCCGGAGAACCATCAATTATAATTGTATCTCTTCTTTCCTTGCTAGCAACAATTTTACTTAGACGTCTAACTTCAGTAACTAATTTTCCACTAGATTCTTCACCCGGAATAAGTCTAGCGTCAACCATTGGTCCATATGCAGTTCTTCTTGTATATAACTCTCCGATTTTATTGTCAACCATCTTAATTGCATCAACTGGGCACACATATGCACAAACATTACAACCTTCACAGTTTCCATCAAGAACATGAATAAATTCGTCTATAGCACCAAATTTGCAACTAGCATGACACAAGCCGCAATGTGTACATTTATCTGTATCAATAACGGGTCTTTGAAAGCCAATAAAATCTGTTTTAGCCTCTATACTTTGATTCAAGAGAATGTTCATATCTGGCGCATCAACATCACAGTCTGCAATAACAGTCTCCTCAAAATATGGAATTATGGATAAGGCCAACGTCGTTTTACCTGTTCCACCCTTTCCACTAATAATTGCTATTTCCTTACGCATGTTTTCCACCTATTGATTCAGCAAAGTCTAGTACCTTTTCACTGATATTCTTCATAATTGAGGCAAACACCTCATCATGTTCAGTTATTAGTAGTCCTTTACTATAAATAACTGCTCGCTCTTTAGTAAAGGGAATTTCAGCAAGTAAATCAATTTTCTCTTCATTTAGATATGAGTAGATCTTTGAATCTCCCAGCCCACTCTTATTGATCACAACACTGAACTCAATATTCATATCTCGTAATAACTCAACAACCATTTTCATGTCACTTATTCCGAAAGGAGTTGGCTCAGCACAAACGATAGCGTAATCCACACCTTTTAATGCTGACACAGTTGAACAACTAACGCCAGGAGGACAATCAATAATCAACATCTCTTCATTCATAGAGGCTTTTTTTACTGCTTCAATTATACGTACACCACTGATTTCACCGACATTTAATTTACCATATTGATAATGTTTAGTTGGTGAAGTTTGAACTTTAAAAGCTTGACCAGTTGCTTTTTCTTGATAAGTTATTGCTCCTGAGTCGCATACTATTTTGCACATACCACAATCATGACATAAATCCTCAAATACGATTACCTTGTTTTGACCAGGAACAATTGCATTAAAGTTACAGTGAGTACCACATGCACCACATAGTGTACATTTTTTCGCATCTACTACAGGATACTCCTTCATTACTGATTTTTCTTCAACTACTGTCCCTTTAAGAAATATATGAGAATTAGGTTCCTCTGTATCCGTGTCTATTAGTGTTGCTTTATCTAATACTGAAAAAAGATTTACAGAAAGAGTAGTCTTCCCAGTCCCACCTTTTCCAGATAATATTGCTACTTTCATGTTAGTGTTTTCCCTTATGTGTAAATCCTTTTACTTCTTGTAACTCACCTTTCAGTAGAGCGTCTACTGCATCTCTTAAAGCATATTCATTTGAATCATAGCGGTACATCTGAATTCCAAAAGCTTCTAATGCATCATATGCTTTTGGTCCAACTTCTGGAACTAGTGCGATATTAGCACCCATCCCTGACAATATTTTTGCAGCTTTTACTCCGGCACCACTCATTTCATCTTTTGCCTCGTTATTTCGAAACGTAATTTCCCCATCTTCATACAGAGCGTAAACATTACATCTTGCAAAACGACCATCTACTTTGCTATTAACATTTTCCTCTACAGCTGGAATGACAATTTTAAGATCATTAATGCGCATGATGATCACCATGATCGTGACTACACACGCTACCAGTTGATGTTAAAGAACCACCAGTATACTCTTTCAAGTTTGCATCAATACTACCTGAAGCACCTAAAATTACGTCAATCCCTTGTTGATTAAACAAGTCTACCGCCATTTTACCCATTCCTCCAGTAACAATTACATCGATTCCATGTTGTCCTAAAAATCTAGGTAATACACCGGGTTCGTGTGGAGGAGGGGTAATATAAGAAGTATCCGTCACTTCTGCTCCTGTTACCGTAATGATGGCAAACTCTTTTGTATGCCCAAAGTGTCCATCAACCGTAGTTCTATCACTTGTAGGAAATGCTAAAACCTTAATTTTTTTTTGATCTACATTCATGTTATTTTCTCCTTTTAATTTAATATTTTGAATATCGTTTACAATTTCAAATCCCTTATTTGAAAGAATTGCGTCTACGATTTTCCTTCTTGCAGATAATAATAAACGTTGAATAGTAGCTCTTGAAACCTGCATATCATCTGCAGCCTCAATTTGTGACAAACCTTCTAAGTCACATAGTCGTAACGCCTCAAACTCATCCAGTGTAATTATCTCTATCTCTTTCGTAGAAGCATCTAAGGGTTTATAATGTCTGCTGCTATCCAAACGTCTAGCGTATCTTTTAATTCTTTTATGTCTCATACTTTTTCTCCTTATGAGCATATGCACACTAAAATAATACTCCTGCTTATTCCTATTGTCAATAATAAATCAAAAAAAAAGAGCGGGGTTCCGCTCTATTTTAAAACTTCTATTTCATCACCTTTTTTGACTGTACCACCCTTGATTACTTTTGTAAATATTCCTTCTTTAGGCATAATACATGAACCAACTTTTGTTTTTATAGCGCATCCACTATGACACTTCTTACCAATTTGTGTTAGTTCTTGGATAGTCTCACCAATCTTAAATTGCGTCCCTACTTCATAGTCATACAAATCAATTCCTTCAGTTGTTATATTTTCAGCAAATGAACCGTTCACCAATCCTTCAACACCTTGGTCTTTCATTTTTTTGACAGAATCTATACTTAATAAACTCACTTGTCTATGCCAATCACCAGCATGAGCATCTCCAACAATACCATGATTTACACGGAACTCAGCCTCAGGTACTTCAATTTTTACTACACCTTTTGTTTTACTTATATTTAAACTTACAACACTAGCCATATATTTACCTCCTGAAGTCTGACTTTCCACCAGTTTTTTCTAATAACATTACCTCTTTTATTACCATAGCTTTATCAACTGCCTTGCACATATCATAAATAGTAAGTGCGGCTATACTAACCGCTGTTAAACTTTCCATCTCAACACCTGTTTGTCCAACACATTTAGAAGTGGCGTAGATTTCAACACCATTATCAATATACTCAAATGATAAGTCAATCCCTGACAATATGATAGGATGGCACATGGGTATAATATCTGGCGTTTTTTTTGCTCCCATTATTCCAGCTACTTGAGCCACACCGAACACATCACCTTTTTTTGACGTACCCTCTTTTATTATTTGCAGAGTCTCCTTAGCCATAATAATGGTAGCCTTAGCCAACGCGGTTCTTTCAGTAAAATCTTTATCTCCTACATCAACCATCTTAGCTTTTCCATCCTTATTAAAATGTGTCAACATACTAACCACCTATCCTATTCATTGTACGAGTAATTTCCTCGTAGTCGTCTTCATCAATATGATGTGAACTTGGTTTTTCTTTTATACTTCGTCTTAACGCACTCTTTACCTCTTCTGAAGACAATCCTTTTACATTAATTTCCTCATCCGAATGCAAACAAGGTTTTATTTTCCCGTCTGAAGTTAATCGTATTCGATTGCAGTCTGCACAGAACTTGTGACTAATTGGATTAATAAAACCAATTTTACCCTTTTTACCATCTACTTTATAGTAGATTGTATTTTTACCCTTAGAGTCTAAAACCAAAGGGTAGTTATCTAATATTTCATCTGTTGGAAGATAATGTTGTTCCCAGTTAAATTTTAGGTGGCCAATCGGCATTAGTTCAATAAACCTAATTAATAAATCATATTCATCTGCGAGATCAATAAATGATATGATCTCATTGTCATTAATCCCTTTCATCAAAACAACATTAATTTTAATTGGAGTCATATCATATTTGATTAACTCCTCAATAACACTTCGGTAATCTAACATTACCTTCGATTTTGTTAATAACTTATACTTTGCCTCTTCCATTGTATCTAAGCTAAGATTTACTCTTTGTAATCCGGCTTTCTTCAAAGCAGCAATTTGCCCCTTTAACAATAGTCCGTTTGATGTCATTGTCACTTCCTCAATGCCATCAACACTAGAGATATCTTCAACTAAAGAAAGAATCCCTTTTCTTACCATTGGTTCCCCACCAGTAATTCTTATTTTTTTTATACCTATGGCAGCAGCTTGTTTTACCAAGTCAACAATTTCTTCATTACGCATAATCTTTTCATGAGTAACTTTTTCAATACCATCTGGCATACAATAAGAACATCTTAGATTACAGCGGTCTGTAACACTAATTCTTAAATAATCTACATTTCTATTAAAAGAATCTAACATGTTCCCCCCCTATTTACTTTTTGTATCCATCTCCTAATTTTTGGTGTAACCTCTCATCCTCTAACGCCCTCAAGAAAGCCTTATAAGCATTAGTTCTCATAAATGATTTTTTAACTAGGAAATCATACTCTTCACTTTGTAACTCTATAAAATCTAAATCCATTATATCAGCAACAACCTTTGTACACACACCCGCATCCGCTCTGCCCATCTTTACAGCACTCGCTACAGTCATATGTGTCGTGAGTTCATAATCATATCCTTGGATAGAATTTGTAGAAATATTATGATCACTCAACAACTTATCAAATAATATTCTCGTTCCACTTCCTGCTTGTCTATTCACAAATTCAACTCCAATCAAATCCTCAATTGATTGTATATTTAATGGATTTCCTTTTTTTACAACTATCCCTTGGATACGCTTAAGACCCTTAACTAACTCTGCATCCAAATCATACTTATTAATT
>PPCM01001474.1_pt1 | contig 10542 bp, 6 predicted proteins | sample 1555541 | NCBI WGS metagenome assembly PPCM01 (sample SAMN05284479, study PRJNA326546) | Marine sediment metagenome, whole genome shotgun sequencing project. | isolation source: marine sediment | place: Germany: Wadden Sea | collected 2012-09-05 | reverse complement strand
TGCCAGTCAACGCTGGGGCATGCAGCTCCCCGGCCCCCCCGACATGATAAACATCGGCCCCAACGAGCACACCGCCCAGGAGGCCATCAAGTCGCTCGGAAACCCCCGCGACCTCAACGGAGCCGCCCTACTTGTCTTCATCAACCACAACAACCAAGTGTACTCGGAGATCAAGTACCTCCTGGCCCGCTTCAACGTCGTGTCCCAGTTCGTCCAGACGTCCAAGCGCATCAAGGATCCTAACTCGTACACGTCGTCCATCGTGCTCCAGACGCTGTGCAAGCTCGGCCACCTGCCCTACACGGTCCAGTCACTGCCTGCCTCCGTCGAGTACCCCGCCTTGTTCGTCGGCATCGACGTCTTCCACGGTCGCACTGAGACCAACTACGACGAGGGCCAGCGCATCAAGCAGAAGCGGTCCGTGATCGGCCTCAACGCCTGGCACGTTGCCGGGCCCCACCCCAAGGACATCACCACGTTCGGCCAGCCCGTCGAGACCAAGGCGCGCCAGGAGATCATGGACCGCGGCGCCCAGTTCGGGTCCGACCTCAAGGATGGCCACCTGCACACGTTCCTGAAGACGGTCCTCGCTGAGGTCGACCAGGCGTCCCTCAAGTCCATCATCGTGTTCCGGGATGGCGTCGCCGGGAACCAGCTCGACGAGGTCCGCGAGAAGGAGGCGTCCCAGGTCGAGGCCGTGATTCAGGACCTGACCACTGCCCGGGCCGAGGCCATGAAGGCTGAGGGACGCGACGATAAGCCCGTCAAGCCTATCAACTTCGTCTTCACCGTCGTCCAGAAGCGCATCGCTCACCAGTTCATCAACGCCAACACGATCAACCGCGGCCGTAACGGCGGCCACGCGTCTGCCGGCACCATGATTGCGGATGAGCGCATCGTCGACGATCCGTCCCGCGAGTTCTACCTGTTCAGCATGTCCAAGGGGCTCTCCACCAACAAGAGTGTCAGATACCACGTGGTCTCCAACACCACGGGCATCCCCACCCGCGACATCGCCCAGACGGCGTACCACCTGTCCCACCTGTACTACGTGTATGGCGGTGCCGTCAAGGTGCCCAGCATGACGCAGTACGCTCACCAGATGGCCTACCAGATCGGCGAGCACTTCCCCGCCAAGGCTATGGGTGCTCAGTACACAACGCACCGCGGTCTGATGTACCTGTAAAGGGGGAAATAAACCGATTGATGGCGTGTGTTGTTTATTCTTCATCTTCGTTATGTGGGTTGGTGTTGTGGGTCTGCTTCATCTTGAGAAATCCCTCATCGACGATATCGAATCGAACCCATCAAGCTCGGCAGACGATCCCGACGCACCCAGCCCCCCGCCCCCGAAGGCCAGCGACCCCATACTGAACGGCGCCGTCCCCGCTGTCCCGTGGGTCACCCCGGAGCCCTGGGTGGGGCGACCAAGGAGCCCGCTGCCCGCCAACTCGGGGGTATTCATCACAGGCGTCCGGAGCAGCGGAGTCCGCCGCGATGACGTGGCAGAATCTAACATGATCGCAGATCCGATCGACGGCATGGATGCGGATAGGGGGAAGGCTGCCGATGGAAGACGTGATGATGACATGAAAGTCGGCGGTCGGTGCGGCGGTGGCATTTCAACAGGATCTAAAGATACGCGTTGTGTAACGTGATTCAACATGGACACATAGGGTGCATATGTCGGTTCCTGGTCCAGCGCTGCCATGAGCAATCTTGTCGCGTGATGCAGGTCCCCGAGCGTGGCCACGCACATGGCGAGTCCGGCCAGCGCCCTATGGGACGTCGGGTTGAGACGGAGGCTGAGGGTGTACATGGCCTTGGCCTGGTCGAGCAGGGGCACGGGGTCCGCCGTCTGTGCCGCCCGTCTCCTTAACACGTGTGCTAGATGCAGCAGGGCGAGGTGACGGGTGGTGTGGAGGGCGGGCTGGGTGGTTGACCGGGTCAGCTCAGCGACGGCCTGCAGGTGCTGTTGAGCTGCGAGGAGATTCCCAGACAGATAGGCGGCAATCCCCATCTGGTACACTGGGGTCGGGTCGGCCGGGGCGAGACCGTGGGCCTTATGGAAATACCTGCCGGCGAGGGCGACGTCACCCATCTTGAGGTACTCGACGCCGAGATGCACCAGGGGGTCGGGGGACCCGCTCAGTGCCGACGCGGCGAGCCTGAACCGTGCGACGGCCTCCTCGCTCTGATCCAGGCGGGAGTGGACTCGGCCGAGGGCGATCAACGCTGAACCGTTGCGGGGCTCGAGTTCGACGGCCCGGTTGAGGTACGGCAGGGCCTTGTTGTACTCCTTGGCAAGGGAGTAGTAGCATCCAGTGACCAGCCACGTGCGGGCGGCGTCGGGGCAGAGCTCCTGGAGACGACTCGCCATGTGGTGCAGGCCGCCCTTGTCTCCCTTGGCAAGGTAGCACGGGATCAGAATGTCGACCGCGTTGGCGCTGCCCGGGTGTTTGGTGAAAACCTTCTCGGCCATGGCGGCCGCTGTGTCAAAGTTGGACACGGCCAGCTCCCGGGCAGCCAGGGCGACCTGGACGTCGCTTGACGCGATATACGGCGACTTGTCGCTGATGGTGCCCTCCGCAGCCCTGCCATCCGTCCGACATATTCTGACATACTGGCTGATGAATGGGTGTGTCGATCCTGATTGGTGGATCATGTTGATCACGTCGGTCTGCTCGGCCGCGCTCAACCGGTGGGTGCAGAAAATGGCGTTGATGGCCTCGGAACACGTTGAGTCATGCTGCAACGCGCTGACGTGCCACCGCTTGCCAATGTCGGGACACCCAAGGCGATCGTTGACAAGGGCGCGGATAAGGCAAATCCGTGACCGGTGGAAGGAGTCGGTCGATATGAGCTCGGCATGGGTGTAGGCAGTGCCCAATAGGGACTTGCATTGCTCGTAGCGAAGAAGTTTGTACTGTGTCAGATCGTTTTGGGGGACAAACGTGGCATAGGCCAGTGTAGTAAAGGAATTCAACATCGTGAGTGGTTAATCCACGGCTGTCAATTGCCTCTAGAGCATCAGCGTAGTTGTTGGCCGTCATATTCGCTTTCACAAAGAGTTTCACGTCCTCGGGTTCACCAGAAAGACAAACGAGTTTCTCAGCAAGGAACACAACGCACCCAGTATCGATACGCTCAGGCACAGCTCGTGACACAAGCTGCCGTAGCTCCATTTGACAGTTTTTGCAATTCGGTTATAAAATGAGATTCTGAACAAAAATGCCGGTAAACAATCAGCGGCACGGCAAGGCGGAGTAAACTGCCTGTAACTGGTTTATTACAGAGTATCCCTTACTCCTGCTCGGTCAGGTCACGGGTGGAGGTCGAAGCCTCGATGCGGAACTCGACGCCAAGGAACTCCTTGCCGTTGAGGGCCTCGATGGCAGCGAGCTGATCAGCGTTGTTGTGGAACGTGGTGAACACGGTGGCAACGCGGCGGCCGCGGCGGGCGACGATACGGATGTCGGCGGCAACGATACCAACGGTGGCGTAGAACTCCTCGAGCTGGCTCACCTCAACATCAGCGGGGAGGCCGGGGGAGTAGGTGATGGTGGGGGAGGGGGGGCCGGGAAGACGGGGCTCGCGGGGAGCACGGGGCTTGCGCTCACGGGGCTCACGAGGCTCGCGGGGCTGGCGCTCGGTACGGGGCTTGCGCTCGGCGGTAGAGACCTCGCAGGTGATGTTGTGATCGAAAACGATCTTGCCGTTCATGGCAGCGGCAGCAGCCTCGGCATCCTCCATGGTCTCGAAGGTAGCGAAGGCAAAAGCGGGACGGGAGCGGGGAAGAGAGATCTCCTTGAATCCCTGGGCCTGGTTGAAGGTGGCAGCAAGGGTGTCCTTAACGTAGTCCTGAGGAGGAGTGTAACGGATGTAAACCTGCACAGACATGTATTTCTCAATCGAAAACGAAAAATATAAAACTGACATCATTTATATCCAGGTTGTGTCACGTATCGCATCGGCCACACGACTGGCACGGGGTGGAACAACACATAAGAGTTGCATATTCAACAAATTTGCCCAACTCATAATTCGAACCGTTGCCGGCAAATGCCAATGTCGAGGTGGGCGGTGGTTCAGATTGACCACTAGTCAGCCGGTCATCCCCAGTTGTTGACTACCTCAGTTCGCAGCTCCTTGCGCAGCGTATGGATGCGGGCCATGGGGAACTGGCCCAGGGTGTGCAGGCTGACGCGCAGCAGCTCGTCTGCATCAGTATACGTCTGTGTCTGGCGGTCGATGGCCCTAACGAGCTCGTCGATCTCCCTGGTAGCGAGTATCGCGCGCTCATTGACCTTGAGGAGGCCGAGCGTGACTCTGAAGAGCGTCTTGGAGCCTTCACTGAACAGCAGGTCCCAAATCCTGAGACACGCGACTGTCGGGAGACGTTTGGTGAAGAGACACATGAACCAGTCGGTCCCGATCATTGACCACTCCACACCGAGCCGCCCAAAGTGCCGGGTGATCGCCGGGAGCTTGTCGGCCGCAATAACGCCCAGTGCGCGCTGGTCAATGCGGAGATGGACGAGGGACGACGTGTAGTAGTCCTGGGGCAGGATGTCCTCGATGATTGCGCACAGTAGCCAGAACGCGACGTGTTCGTCACGGAGCACGATGAGGAGGAAGGCTGCCACATGGCTCATGCCTTGGCAGTACCGGACACGGACGTTGCGAGCCGCGAAGGCGTGGAGGATGGACCGCACGCTCTCTCGGAACCCCAGGTGCATCATGTCGCGGTGGTTGCTAAACGTCCGGCCCATGTCTGCCACGATTTGACGCTCGACGACCTCAGGAAGCTCCTGGGCGAGCTGCCGCTGGTAGTACTTCTCGGAGTTGCGGTCGAGCTTCTTGTCGACCCCCGCGAGTCTGAGCCACACGTGGCGGCGGTAGTCGTGCGGAATGCCGTCCCGGAGAAGCTTTTTGACCGTCGTTGAGTGACGAGCGTTCTCCATGCATTCAAAGACCTGTTTGGCCCCAGAGGGCAGTTGGATCATCTCCTCGATGTTGATCTCGCTCTTTCGCATCTTGTACTTCTTGGCATAGACCTTCTCGAGATAGCTGTTCCACCTTTTCTTGATTTTGAGCTGTGCCTTGAAGTATTTCTCGTTTAACCCCGGGTTATCGTTGATTAGAGGGCGCACAAAGCCAAAGGCGTCGAACTCATGGTCGGGGGCATCCGGGATCGGCTCTTCTTCCATTCGGATGCTCTAAAGCGATTAAACAGCACAGGACGAAAGTCGCCGGATGTCGAGGGGCGCGGTATCCGGGGACCAGAGACATGCTCACGTGCGACCCCGGGTAATCCGGGGGGTTAAATCGCTCTGACTGTCATGTGAAGGGCAGGCGCGCGTTGCAGTTTGGTTTCGAATCAAGTTGACGAAAACCCACGCGCAGCGCGCATACGAGAGAAATGAGATGATTATCACGTGGTCCTTCCCCAAACAAATACCGTCGAGCGGATTTATAGTTGGCGCCAGCTCATTTCTTTCCGCACAACTCAGTGGTCGCGGTACCGAACTCACTCGCATCACACATGATAGACGACGAGGAATACAATGAGTTACTTCAGCAGCGAGATCTGTTGGCGACTCGCATACAGCAAATGAAAGGAAAACAAGTTGACATGAAGGAGCGCTTCATCAGATACATGAATGAGATGGAGCTCAAGTGGCAAGAAGACCTCCACTTCAAGGACCAGTACGAGCGGATGCGTGCGGTCGCCGAGGAGAAGGAGCAGGAGATCACCGGGCAAACCGCGCGGATGGCGGAGCTTGCGGGCATGTCGCAGCGGCACGAACAGGCTGCGGCGCGTGCCCGGGGCCAGCTGCGAGACATGGCGACGGACTTCAAGGCCCGCATGGAGCGTGTCCAGCGCCAACACGAGTCAGCGATGCGTCTGAAGGAGGCCGAGGCGACCGAGGCTGTCGAGACTGCACGTGCCGCTGCCGACACCAGAGTCGAGCGGATGGCAGCCAAGACGCGCGGGTACAAGGCCCGCGTGAGGGAGCTGGACGACGCGGGGCAGGCCGCTGCGGCCCGGGCGGCGGCGGCAGACCGTTTAACAGAGAGTCTCCGCGCTGATGTGCGGCGCCTGCAGGCAGAAGTCGACAGCGCGGCGCGGACAGCCCAACTTGACCTGGAGCGGCGGCTGACGGAGCAGCGGGGGGCGTTGGTAGCCGAGGCTCACGAACGCACGTCAGCCCTGACGGCCCGACTGACAGCCGCCCAGCACGAGGTCAGCTATGTCCGTGACGAGCTGAGGGGCCACGTCGAGGCTGCCTTGAGGGAGACCGTCACGCCCCGCCTGGACACGACGGACGCGACACTCCGGGTGACCTTGACAAAGCTGCATGACGCAGTGTCTGGCCTCGGGGGTGAGGCTGTCGGGAGAGAGGCACACGAGACGGCGCTGCTGCAGGCCGCTCACACCGTCGAGGCCCAAGCTACGGCGGCGCATCACGAGGAGGTGGCCCGCTTGACTGAGAAGTGGGGGGCTGCCCGGGATGATGCCGCCGCCCGTCACGCTGGAGAGCTGGCCGCCATGGAGGCGCGCGCCGCAGAGGAGGTGGCCGAGCTCCGTCGTGCGTTAGAAGATGCCCACACCCGCAGCGATGACGCCAGACGGCGGCTCGCTGAGACCCAGGCCGCGGTCGACCGTTATCGTCGAGCGGCGGAGGAGTCCCGGGCGGCCCTCACCCGTGCCCAAGGTGACCATAAGGTCGAGATGGACACGCTCAGGGGGACCATCGAGGACCTCAAGAGACACGCCGCCGGGGCCGAGGCGACGGCCGACGAGGCGAGGGGGGAGGCCGACGGGCTGAGGAAGGCGCTCCAAAGGGTGAGGGATGAGAGAGAGGGTCAGGTCTCCAATAGTGAGACGGGGCCGGGGTGAGGGATCGGGTCGGGGTCAACCCACCCGCCCGTCCTTCAGTGATTATCATAAACGTATCATTTTATGGATGGTTTCCCATCGGGTATTTCCACGACCAATAATGGTCGGGGTTTGCGCAAGCCGCAGCTGATGGCCGCTGGCGGCGCGGAACGGTCGACATTGTTCGTGTCGGCCGGGAATTGTCTAGGCATTGGTGGTTGGGCACATGAAGCATGAGGGCCGTATCTTTGTACAGAAAAACAACTAACATAAAACCAGAAAAAATGCGAAACTAACAACTTAAACAAGGTAATAAGTAGTAATAAATGTAGCTAATGTCCTCAGCGAACTAAGGACACGGTATTAATAAACTTTACAGGAACGCGAGTCCGATCGTGTCGGATCCGCATCTGGCTATCGGCTCTTGGCCGCCAGATGACCCATTCAGTGGGACGCGACACCCGGGGACATGCCACGGCCACGCACCGTCCCGGATAACCGAGGGGTGCGGGGCGTGGGGTCACCCTAGATGGGTGAGGCGTAAAGGTCCATGATGGACTGTTGAAGGCGTCGACCGTTAAACCCAACCGTCACGTGTGACTGGTGGGAGAACGGCCGCCTGTGATGGATATGTATGGCCATTACAGGCAGACGATCACGGTAAGGGTGATCGGTGCTGACGCAATACAAAATAAAGCACATCGCTCACCGTTTCGAGATGAATCTCGAAGGTAAGTGAATAGCATAGAAACTGATGCACATACTAGTCGGTACCAGGGCTACTGGTTACTGATCGTATGCATAGCCAGCGCGGAGCATGGCATTGTGTTATGGAAAGACCGTGTGAAAAATAACACAGGGAGCTCAGATGTTGTTATTTGGTGAGGTGACAGCCGTATTACCCGGCCTAGATGTTGTTAGATGACGAATCGGGACCAACGGAGTTTATCGGGTGTCTTTTCGACGCGGGCTGGACCTGCTCAGACAAGACACACGGTAAACGAGAGAGGGAAAACTGCATCGCGAGACAGAGGCTCACAGGCAGAGGGCAGAAGGACAGTCATGACTCGTGATACGGCGCTGTTAACTGTCTGGCGTGTGTGAAATACCACAGGTCGCGAGATGAACCGTATCAGAAAAAGTGTGTTTGGGAACACCAGGTGTAAAACGGACCCACTGAGCCTCATATTATGGCCAAAATCGTATGCGTAGTCGGAATAGCCGGCAGATCAAAGTAACAACATCTTATCGCCACTGCTACCTTCATTTGTTCTTGACAAAAAGAAAAATGGTGAGAGACCAAGAAAATGGCCTTGAATAGAAAGCATTATAGCAGATGGTTGAGTTCGCCTCCGTGTTATTCCTTGTACACTGCACCTATTATTCGATTCAATAAATCAAAATGAAACTCCCCAACCACCTGCCTCATGCCCATAACCGCATAACCCCCAAATGCAAGCTAAACACACTACTTTACATGTACAATACAAAATGGTGAAGGTGATCAACGCTCCATACCGTAAGCCCGTGCGCCCCTCAGCAGCAGCCCTTCCCGCCCGTCTTAGCGGCCAGCTGAAGCCCCGCGTCCTCGTCCTCGGACTCCCCGGTGTCCTGCGCCTGGAGATAGTCCACGAGGAACCTTCCGCTCTCCTCAACGTTCGTGCCCTCCTTGGCTGACGTCAGGAAGTACTTGGTGATCCCGTTGGCCTTGCAGAAATCCGCGATCTGCTCTTCGTCGACCGTCGCGGCGAGGTCAGCCTTATTGGCCAGAAGGATGGAGGGGATGGGCTGCTCGGTCCCGGGGATAAATACCTTGGAATCAATGTCAAGCTTCCACTTGGCGACCTTCTCAAGCGCCTCGGTGAGTGGCTCGGACACGTCCATCACAATGAGCGCGCCGCACGCCTCCTTGTAGTACACACGGGTCATGTGGCCGAAGCGTTCTTGGCCGGCGATGTCGTAGAGCTGTAGACGAACGACAGTGTCGTCGTCAACGTGGAAGAGCTTCAAACTGAAGTCTATACCGATCTGGGTAAGCTAAGGGCCGGTAGCCGGGTAAAGTAACAAACTGTAGCCTGTGTAAGTGATTAAAAAAGAGCAAACTTTGTAGGCGAAGGTAAACGCGCCGTGAACAAGCTTCCGAACAAAGCTGGTCTTGCCTGCACCGCTCTCACCAACGACAATAATCTTGTAATACACTTCTGTGGGAACGTCGGCCATTGTCTCGAGTCTTGTCCAGCATGAAGTTCATTTTTTTCAACTCTCTGCAGGAGCCCCTCCGCGAGTTGCAAGGGTTATGTTGAGCTGTCTCGGGCCCACTCGCAGCATTGAAGCATAATGGAATACTATAAAGTTTACTTTGATGAAATGCTTGAGAAAATGCCGGAAATGGTGGTGGCGAACCGTCTTGTCATGATTCCACCACCATTCCGAGGAGTAATTTTGTAATTTGTGCAACCGGTCACCGACTTGAAGTGAGTATGTTGAAGTCGCCGGGCTCAAAGTTCAGCCAAGAGCCCGTTCCCACACCCACATGCGATATGCGGCCATCTTCCTACTGGCGGGCCCTACCCCTCGGGCTCAGCATCAACATATGATGCTTGATATCATAGTTATGGGAGGTCCCCGTGCGCGTGCCGTTTAAAAATCCAATAACTCCAAGGGAACCCCTTCCTACAACCCTAACCCGGCCCACGGCGCGTACCGGCAGACGCACCCCGAGATGGCCATCCCGGCCGGTGTACAGGGCTCAAACCTCGCGTATGCGGACGTGTGAGTCACCTGCATGGTCCACTCACCGTCCTTCTCGGTCGCCGCCACCGACCACCGGGTCTTGTACGGCGCGGCGCTGAACTGCAGCTGATAATACGTGGCGCCCTCGGGCCCGACTCTTTCAAGGCCAAACTCGATGTCCCCGCCGACGATCGCCTCGCAGACGTCGCGGTGGCCCTCGGAAGCCGCGTTGACCCGATCGACCGCCATATCTCTGATCTTCTCTGCGGTCTGGCCGCTATCCTGCAGCTTTGTGGTGACCCCAGTCAACAGGCACCATTGGCCCGGCACCCCCGCGTCGTGGCACGTCCTGTTGTCGGGAAGGGTGGCGGTGAGGGGCAGGCCGGGGGTCGGGCCGGGTGGGAGGCCACCGAGGGCGAGTAGGGTGGCGTGGATGTCGAAGGCTGACACGATGGAGTGTTTGTTGTGGTGTAGTGCCTGGACCTCCGTGGAGTGGGCCGTAGCCCAGGCCCTGGGAGTGAGAATGGCGAGTGGGGGCTGCCTGGCCTCGACTGTGCCGTATGCTGTGGAGCTGAACGACCCGTAGTGCAGTCCGTGGTCCGCGGTCAGCACTAGGATGGTGTCGCCCTTCTCCACGAGGTCAATGAGATGCATCACAGCCTCCTGGACCGTGGCGGCCGCCTGCAGAGAAGCCCCGTTGTGGGCCTGTTCGAACAGCATGAAGTTGAATGATTTGCGGCCCACTGAGTCGGCCTGGGCGATGACGTTGGTCGTCCAATCGACCATACGAGTCGCGTCGCTCCTCCCGTTGTTACAGATCGTGTCGGTGCGTCTGATGTCAGCGTATGGTGCCGATCGCGTGTTATCGCATGACCCCCCGGTGTAGTGATAGTCAAAGTTCTCATCCGTGTGCTCCAGACCAAGCG
>PPCM01001473.1_pt1 | contig 10546 bp, 8 predicted proteins | sample 1555541 | NCBI WGS metagenome assembly PPCM01 (sample SAMN05284479, study PRJNA326546) | Marine sediment metagenome, whole genome shotgun sequencing project. | isolation source: marine sediment | place: Germany: Wadden Sea | collected 2012-09-05 | reverse complement strand
GTCTAGAGGAGAATTAGAACAATTAATTGAAGGAACTGATATGTTATTCATCACAGCTGGTATGGGTGGAGGTACTGGTACAGGTGCTGCTCCAATCATCGCTGAGATTGCAAAAGGTATGGGTGTTCTTACAGTTGGTATCGTAACAAAACCATTCAGTTTCGAGGGTGAAAAAAGAACTGTTGTTGCTGAAGAAGGGTTACGTTTATTAAAACCACATTGTGATACATTTATCGTAATTCCAAACGATAGATTATTATTTGCATTAGATAAAAACATCAATATGTTAGAAGCGTATAGAGAAGCAGATAATGTATTACGTCAAGGTGTACAAGGTATTGCTGAAATTATCGCAGTACCAGGATTAGTAAACGTTGACTTCGCGGATGTTAGAACTGTTATGAAAGACAGAGGTACTGCATTAATGGGTATCGGTATGGCGACTGGTGAAACAAGAGCTATAGAAGCGGTAAGAAGAGCGATTCACTCTCCACTTTTAGAAACATCCATAAATGGTGCAACTGATGCAATCGTAAATATCACTTCAGACTTTGATATTACATTAAGTGAAGTTAACGAAGCGATCAATGAGATTCAAAATAACTCTGCGACTGAGATTAATGTAATCCACGGTCAAGCAATTAATCCTGAATTAGATAACGAGGTTATCGTAACAATTATTGCTACAGGGTTTAAAGAAAATGAACTAAAAGAACTTGAAGTTGGTGAAGTAGAGGAAATTATCATCGATTTAAAAGAAGATGAAGAAGATAAGGCTGCAGAACCAAATGTTCCAGATTGGTTAAATAAACGATTTAAATAGGGATTTTCCCTATTTTTTTTGCAGATTGTGTATGGGTAGGACATATATTTATAATTAAGATAATACTAAATAAATATTCATTTTTGAAAAAGTGAATAGTAGTAAGCACCAAATGACTGCACAATAATGTAAATTTGTGTTAGAATCATTTGAGAATTATATTTATATTATAAAAAGCTGGGAATGGAAAATATCTCAGTTTAAAAAGGCTTTTATTTGATAAGAGGATCAAATAATATTTATAGGGGAGAAGAGAAATGTTCAAGATTATGGAAAAAGTGCGTCTTAATGAGCAAGTTGTAAAAATGGTTATTGATGCGCCTTTAATTGCTAAAAAAGCGAAAGCTGGACAATTTATTATTCTAAGAATAAATGATGAAGGAGAGAGGATTCCTTTAACAGTAGCTGACTATGATAGAGAGGCAGGATCTGTTACCATTATTTTCCAAGAAGTGGGTAAAACTACAATTCAACTTGGAACGCTTAATCAAGGAGAGTTTATCCAAGATTTTGCTGGACCTTTAGGAAAGGCTTCGCACTTTGAGGATTCAGTAAAAAAAGTTGCAGTAATTGGTGGTGGATTAGGAACAGCCATTGCATACCCTCAGGCTAAAGAATTGAATAATCGAGGAATTGATGTTACCTCAATTATTGGATTTAGAACCAAAGATCTTGTTTTGCTAGAGAATGAAATGAAAGAAATGTCTGTAAAATCAATAGTAACAACTGATGATGGAAGTCATGGTGTGAAAGGATTCGTTACGGATGCATTAAGACAAGAGATTACGTCAGGTGAAAAATTTGATTTGGTTATTGCAATTGGCCCATTAATAATGATGAAACATGTTAGTTTGTTAACGAAAGAATATGGTATTAAAACGATTGTTAGTATGAACCCTGTCATGATTGATGGAACAGGTATGTGTGGGGGATGTAGAGTTTCTATCGCAGGGGAAACGAAGTTCGCATGTGTTGATGGACCTGATTTTGATGGACATGATGTTGATTATGACACTGCAATGAGAAGACAAGATATGTATAAGCACGAGGAAGAGGAATCTTGTAATCTTTATAAGGGGGTAGAATAATGGCATTTAATAAACAAAAAGAAAAGACAAGAATGTCTGAGTTAGACCCTAAAATCAGAGCCACAAATTTTGAAGAAGTAGCTTTGGGTTATACTCCTGAAGAGGCAATTAATGAAGCGAAAAGATGTTTACAATGTAAAACAAAACCTTGTGTTGCTGGATGCCCAGTTTCTGTAAAGATTCCGGCATTTATTGAACTAGTATCAGAAGGTCAATTTGTTGAAGCGTATGAAAAAATAAGAGAGACGAATGGATTACCCGCAATTTGTGGTAGAGTTTGTCCTCAAGAGGAACAGTGCGAGATGGTTTGTGTTCGCGGTATTAAAGGGGAAGCAGTAGCAATCGGTCGATTGGAACGATTTGTTGCTGACTACGCTATGGAAAACGGGGTTGATGGTTTAAAACCAGGGAAAACTACTGGAAAAAAAGCGGCTATTATTGGTGCTGGACCAGCGGGATTAACATGTGCTGCTGATTTAGCTAAAGCTGGTGTAGATGTCACTTTATTTGAAGCATTCCATGAAGCTGGTGGAGTACTTGTTTATGGTATTCCCGAATTTAGACTACCAAAAGCATTAGTTAAAAAAGAAATTGACTCTTTACGTGAACTAGGTGTCAAGTTAGAAACGAATATGGTTATGGGTAATATCTTAACAGTGGATGATCTAAATGAAATGGGTTATGACTCAATTTTCATCGGAACTGGAGCAGGATTACCTAGATTTATGAAAATTGATGGTGAAGACTATAATGGTGTTTATTCGGCCAATGAGTTTTTAACGAGAGTTAATTTAATGAAGGGTTATAATTTCCCTAATCATGATACTCCAGTAAAACCTCACAAAAAATTAGCTGTAATAGGTGGTGGTAACGTAGCCATGGATGCTGCAAGAGTTGCCAAAAGATTGGGTGCTGAACAAGTATATATTATCTATAGAAGATCTCAATCTGAAATGCCAGCTAGAAATGAAGAAATTCATCATGCAATCGAAGAAGGGATTGACTTCAAGTTATTAGTGAATCCTACTAGAATTATTGGGGACGATACTGGTAATGTTACTGGTATAGAAGTAATAAAGATGGAACTAGGTGAACCGGACAGTAGTGGTAGAAGAAGACCAATTGCTGTTGAAGGTAGTGAGTTTATAATTGATTTAGATGCTGTTGTAGTAGCAATTGGACAAAGTCCAAATCCATTAATGAGAGAAACAACACCTGGTCTTAAGACGCAGAGTTGGGGTGGAATTATTATTGATGAGGAAACTGGTGAAACATCAATACCTGGTGTATATGCAGGAGGAGATGCAGTTTCTGGTGCGGCTACAGTAATATTGGCTATGGGTGCCGGTAAAAAAGCTGCGGAGTCTATGATTAAATATATGCAGCAGACAAGATAATGTACGCAAAAGGTCCTTAGGGATCTTTTTTTAATGCGCTCTGCCATTATGTCAAAGGATAGAGAATTAATCTTTTTTTTTTGCTATAATATACTAAGGATTTATTTTGGAGGGCTAAAAATGATTACTAACTTTATGGGACTCATCATAAATGTCTCAATACTATTTGGAGTGGGTTCAATCTATATTTTGATTCCATTTGATCAAAAAAGAACTTCTCTGGTCAAAAAAATTATCTCTGGTTTATTAACGGGGTTTTTATTAATTATCATTATGAATGCATCATTTGTTGTGTCGGAAGGAATTGTTTTAGATACTAGGAGTGTATTACTTTCAGTAACTGCTGCATTCTTAGGACCGATACCTGCAGGGATTGCTACCTTAATGGCGAGTATCTTGCGATTATCACAGGGTGGTGCTGGTGCATATACTGGTGTATTGGTAATAGTTTCTACAACATTGGTTGGATTGATATTTAGGAAGTATCGAGTAAATAAACTAGAACATAAAAAACTTTCTACATATGTAGAAATTTATTTATTCGGTGTAGTTGTTCACGTTGTGATGCTTTTATTATTCTTAACACTTCCAAGCGGATTGGCTATCCCTGTGTTAAGAGTTATAACATTACCCGTTATGGTGTTTTATCCAGCTGTAACGATTCCGGTTGTAGGAATACTAATGTATCAAAGAAAAAATGCACTAAACGCTACTGCAGTAGAATATTTATCAGAACATGATTATCTAACAGGGTTTTATAATAGACTTTATCTAGAAAAAGTGTTTTGGAGATATGAAGTATCTCACAATGTTGGAATTATAATGGGTGATGCGAATGGTCTTAAAACTATTAATGACTCATATGGTCACTTAGTTGGAGACGAATTATTAATACTAATTGCTGACATTTTGAAAAGGTCAACACCGGAAGATGCCGTAACCGTTAGATGGGGTGGAGATGAGTTTGTTATCTTAATAGAGAATACTTCTCTTTTAGATTTAAATAACATTTGTCTAAATATCAAAAAAGAATGTATGAAAGAATCAATTATGGGTGTTTCTCCTAGTATTTCACTAGGATACTCCATTACTGAAAGTTTTGATTTGGACAGAGTTTTCTCAGAAGCAGAAGATCTAATGTATAGAAATAAATTGAGTGAAGGTGCTTCAACGAGGTCATCAATCGTGTCTTCACTGGAAAATACTTTGTACGAAAGAAAATATGAAACAGAATTTCATTCAAGTAATATGGCAGACTTAGCAGAGCAAATTGGTAAAAAACTAGGGTTAATGCAGGATGAATTAGATAACTTAGCATTAACTGCTAAACTGCATGACTTAGGAAAAATCGGTGTAAGTGAGACTATTTTATTAAAACCAGGAAAACTCAGTACAGAAGAATTTAAGGAAGTAAAAAAACACTCCTTAATAGGATATAAAATTTTAGAGTCCATTGAAGAGTTAAAACACATCTCAGCATATGTTCTTCATCACCATGAAAAATGGGATGGTTCCGGATACCCATATGGACTGTCTGGAGAAGAGATTCCTCTATTATCAAGAATTATTACGCTTGTAGATTCATTTGAAGCAATGACATCTGGAAGAGTATATCAAGTAGGAAAATCAATAGAGCAAGCGAAACAAGAGTTAAAAGATTGTAGTGGTAATCACTTTGACCCTGTGTTAGTTGAATTATTATTAGATATTTTATAGAAGAATAAATAACATAAACTATTTTTATTCAATATGTGTTTTTCTTGTGAAGAAGATGAAAAGAAAAAGTGTTAGTATGATATAATATTGGTGTTTGAGGTGGTAATATGCTAAAGAGCGAACTAATAAAACAATTAAAAGAAACATATCCTGATGTAACAATTATTGGTGTGACTAAGTATACAGATCACGTAGGGATTGAGGCGTTTAAAAAAGAAGGTATCCTTGATATTGGGGAGAATAGGGATGATTCCTTTTTACCGAAATATGAACTAGTAGAGGGTGTTATTTGGCATTTCATTGGTTCTTTACAAACAAAGAAAGTAAAGAAAGTCATTAATAAAATTGATTTTCTCCATTCTTTGGATCGATTATCATTAGCAGATGAAATCGAAAAAAGAGCCGAAAAACCAGTGAAGTGTTTTGTTCAAGTAAAATCAACAGATGAAGAAACGAAACATGGTTTAGCTATTGAAGAAGTAGATGCATTCATAGCAGCTATCAAAAGTTACAAAATGATTGAAGTTGTGGGATTTATGACAATGGCTGTAGAAACATCAGATGTAGAGTTACAAAAAAAATCATTTATGTTGTTAAATAATTTGAAGGAAAAATACAATGTACCTTATCTATCTATGGGAATGAGTAATGATTATGAGACTGCAATTGAATGTGGTGCGACTCATGTTAGATTGGGTAGAATGTTGTATAAGTAGGTGACGATATGAGTATTTTTAAAAAAATGTTTGGTTATCCAGAGCAAGAGAAAAAAGCAATGGATGCATATGAGAGTGTTGATGAAAATGCTAGAGAGCAAATTGAATTTGTAAAACTAGAAGGTGCTTCTCAAGCTCAAGAATTAGCAAATAAATTATTGGCAGGAACGCCAATGGTTGTAAACTTTGAAGAAGTAGACGTAGCGTCTGCTAATTCAGTTATTGCCTTTTTATCTGGAATCGTTTATGCGGTTGAAGGGGTAAATTTACAAATGCAAAAAAAAGTATTCTTGTTTTCCAGACAAGAAAATATGAAAGATGGTTCCATTATGGAATTTTACGAACAATATAAAGAGGTAGAATAGATGAATCAAATTATGTATTGGATATTGTTAGCAATTTACTATTTCTTAGTAGTGTATCAATATACAATCTTTGTTTATGTTTTAATGTCATGGTTCCCAAATTTTAGAGGTTCAGGGTTACATAGATTTTTATATCGTGTTGTTGAACCGTATTTAGGTAGATTTAGAAGATTAATTCCACCGTTAGGCGGAATGGATTTTTCTCCTATATTAGGATTCTTATTATTAAGTTTCGCTATTAGAGGTTTTAGTGCCATACTTACATCTGGAACATTTTAACGAAGAAGATCAAGAATTTGCAAAAAGAGTAGCCAGATTACCTGGCTATTTTTTAACCAAATTTCTTGATTTAAACCAACAACAAATTGTTCAAAGTTTTCATCCTGAAACAATATTCTTTGGAGGATATAAAAATGCAGAGATGAAACGTGCAATGAGTTATGATGGTGATTTTAATATAACAGTATTTAAATTAAAGTATGATAAACGTTATAAAGATATAAATCACCGCAATATATTGGGAAGTGTATTGGCATTAGGAATAGAAAAAGAAAACATTGGTGATATAGTTGTACGAGATGAGACATATTTAGTAGTCGCATCTGAAATCAAGGACTATATCCAAATGAACTTAAAAGTAAACAATTTAGATGTTGAATTAGAAACAGTTCATATCGAAGATATGGAGTTTTTTCCAGAGTTAACTGAAAAGAAAGTATTTACTCAGTCCTTAAGACTTGATAATATAGTTTCAAATGTATATAATATGTCTAGAAATGAGTCTAAAACGCTGATTCAGAAAGGTTTTGTAAGAATTAATCATCGATTAATTGAGAACCCTTCTTATGAAGTAAAAGAAAAAGACTTGATTTCTGTGCGTAAAAAGGGTAGATTTGTTGTACTAGAGTTTATCGGAACTTCTAGAAAAGACAAAAATATCTTGAACATTGGAATATATTAACAGTGATTAGGACACGTGATAAGTTTAGAGTCATAAAAAGAGAGCTAACGTTTGGTGAAAGTTAGTATGATGAAAATTTATTATATCACCTAGGAGTTTTCGCTTCGATATGTAGGAGTGAACGTCTCGCTCGCGTTACGAGTATGAGAAGATACACATTTATGTGTAATTAAGGTGGTACCACGGAAAAATCATTTCGTCCTTAGAGATAAGGGCGTTTTTATTTTGCTTGATTAGCAACGAAATCGCTGTTACGTTCTATAATCTCAAGCACGATATTTCAAAGTACTATAGAAATTAGGAGGAAAATATGAAAGAGTTTAAGGACACATTATTAATGCCTAAAACAGATTTCCCGATGCGTGGAAATTTAGGTAAACGTGAAGTTAAATTCCAAGCTGCTTGGGACGAACAAAAACTTTACGAAAAAGTTCTAGAAAAGAATGAAGGTCGACCAAAATACTTTTTACATGATGGACCACCATATGCGAATGGTGACATTCATATGGGACATGCATTAAACAAAGTTTTAAAAGACTTTGTTGTGAGATACAAAAACATGGCGGGATTTAGTTCACCGTATACTCCAGGTTGGGATACACATGGTTTACCAATTGAAAATGCTTTAACTAAAGTTAAAAAAGTAGATCGTAAATCTATGCCAAAACATGAGTTTAGAGCTTTATGTTTACAATATGCTGAAGAGCAAGTTGCCAAACAAAAAGATCAATTCAAACGTTTAGGTGGTATAGGTGATTGGGATAATCCATATATTACGTATCAACCTGAATTTGAAAAATTACAATTACAAGCATTCGCAAAAATGGTAGAAAAGGGATTAATCTTTAAAGGATTAAAACCAGTTTACTGGTCTCCATCTAGTGAGTCTGCATTAGCAGAAGCGGAGATTGAGTATCATGATCATAAATCTCCATCAATCTATGTTGCAATGCCTGTTGTAGATGGCAAAGGATTAGTGACAGATGCTGAGTTTATTGTTTGGACAACAACACCTTGGACAATTCCTGCAAACTTAGCGATTTGTGTTGGACCAAGATTTGAGTATCAATTAGTAGTTGCAGATTCTAGAAGATTTGTTGTTGGTAAAGAATTGTTAGATGTAGTAAAAGAAGAATTAAAATGGGAATCTGTTGAAGTGTTAGATACATTCAGTGGGGAACAAATGAATGGTATGACATACAAACACCCATTGTATGATAGAGTTTCTCCTGTTATCTTAGGAGATCATGTAACAACTGAAGGTGGAACTGGTTTAGTTCATACTGCGCCAGGTCACGGTCAAGACGACTTCATCGTAGGGAAAGCTAATGGATTAGACATTTATTGTCCTGTAGATGAAAGAGGTATTATGGATGATTCTACTGGTTTCGGTGGGTTATTCGTTGAAGATGCTAACAAAGAAATTGGTATGGCGTTAGAAGAAAAAGGTGCATTATTAGCACTTAAATTTATTAAACATAGTTATCCACATGACTGGAGAACAAATAAACCAATTATTTTTAGAGCGACAGAACAATGGTTCGCATCAATCGAATCAATGAAAGATGATTTGTTACAAGCAGTAAAAGATACGGAATGGTACCCAAAATGGGGAGAACTACGTATGACGAATATGATCAAAGACAGAGAAGAATGGTGTATCTCTCGTCAAAGAGTTTGGGGTGTTCCAATTCCAGCGTTTTATGCAGAAGATGGTACATCAATCTTAGATCCAGAAGTAATCAAACATATTGCTGACTTATTTGGTGAGTTTGGTTCAAATGTATGGTTCGAAAAAGAAGCAAAAGATTTATTACCAGCTGGGTTTACACATCCAGGTAGCCCTAATGGTGAGTTCAGAAAAGAAACAGACATCATGGATGTTTGGTTCGATTCAGGAACATCACATCAAGGTGGTATGCATCCATTCGGTCATACAGGTCAAGCAGACCTTTATTTAGAAGGTTCAGACCAATATAGAGGATGGTTTAACTCTTCATTATCTACAGCGGTAGCAATGACAGGGAAAGCTCCTTATAAAACAGTAGTATCTCATGGATTCATCAACGATGGTGATGGTAAAAAAATGAGTAAATCATTAGGTAACGGAATTGACCCATTAAAAGTTATGAAACAAATGGGTGCGGATATCTTACGTATGTGGGTAGCAAGTGTTGATTACCAACAAGATGTGCGTATTTCTGATGAAATGATGAAACAAGTTTCAGAAGGATATAGAAAAATACGTAATACATATCGTTTCTTATTAGGAAATGTATTTGACTTTAAAGTAAAAGATTCAGTTCCATTTAATGAATTGAGAGAAGTAGATCAATATGTAATGATCAAATTAAATGACCTAGTTCAAGAAACTGAAGACGCATACGATAGATTTGCATTTGATGAAGTATACAGAAAAGTAACAAACTTTGTAACATTCTTTAGTGGATTCTACATGGACTTCACAAAAGATATTCTTTATATCGAAAAAGCAGATTCTAAAGCGAGAAGAAGTGTACAAACAGTGTTTAATGCAGCATTAAATGTATTAATCCCTGTTATGACACCGATCATCCCTCATACAGCGGATGAAGCATATCAATTCGTACCAGATAGAATGAGTTCAAATGCGCAATTATTAGACTATCCATTAGTGAGAGAGTTTGATAGAACAGTTGTTGAAAAATTTGATAAGTTCATGAGTATTAGATCTGATATCTTAAAAGCGTTAGAAGAAGCAAGAACAGCTAAGGTAATTGGTAAATCATTCGAAGCGAAATTAACGCTTTATCCTAGCAACGATGTATTAGAGTTGTTAGAATCAATTGAAAACTTACAACAAATCCTAATCGTTTCTAAGTTAGAAATCGCTGAGGGTGAAGGTGAGTACAAGTTCGAAAACTTAAGTGTTGATGTTACTCCAGCTGAAGGACATACATGTGCTAGATGTTGGCAAGTTGTTGACGAAGTAAACGAAGACGGAATCTGTCCACGTTGTGAAGAAGTTATTAAGTAAGTGAACAAAATTTAAAACGTTTTCATCGATAGTAGAAATACTATTATGATATAATGAAATGTAGGAAAATTTTGGGGGAAGAACCCTCATTATAGTAGAAAAAGGAGAAATAATAGAATGAAACAATTTGTTTATTTTATTGATGAAGGTTCAAGAGATATGAAAAACCTTCTAGGTGGTAAAGGTGCAAACTTAAGTGAAATGTTCAACTTAGGATTACCTGTACCAGAAACTTTTACAGTTTCAACTGAAGCTTGTTTAAAGTTTTATGATGATGGTAAAGTACTTGCAGACGAAGTTAAAGATCAAATCTGGGCTAACTTAGCGAAATTAGAGAAAGCAACTGGTAAAGTTTTCGGTGATAACGAAAACCCATTATTATTATCAGTTCGTTCTGGTGCTAGAGTTTCTTTACCAGGTATGATGGACACTGTATTAAACTTAGGTATGAGTGATGTTTCAGC
>PPCM01001472.1_pt1 | contig 10549 bp, 5 predicted proteins | sample 1555541 | NCBI WGS metagenome assembly PPCM01 (sample SAMN05284479, study PRJNA326546) | Marine sediment metagenome, whole genome shotgun sequencing project. | isolation source: marine sediment | place: Germany: Wadden Sea | collected 2012-09-05 | reverse complement strand
AACACCCTCCCCGCCCGGTACGCGGTGTCATCCCGGCCCGGGGGGGCGGTGGGGCCGGCCGTGCTCTCCGCGTGCAAGATTATCGCGTCGACGGGCGGCAAGGTCTCGTGTTTTATGGCATCGCGCCCCACAATTGGCGATGGTGCCATCGACGACCGTACCGAGTCCGGCAAGCTCAACGTCGAGTCCAAGAACGCGTATGTCTGCCCCGACGACTTCTTCCGGTCTCTCGCGGTCGAGGCTTCCCAGACACACACCTCAATCGATTTATATTGCGCGGGGACGGGGCAGACGCACCTCGACGCCGCCACCGTGTCCGTGATGCCCCGCCTCACCGGGGGGCGGGTGCGGCACTACCCCGCATTCCGGGGTGACCGGGACGGCGAGATGTTGGGCTCTGACGTCCGTCACGCGATCGAGGGGGCGACGGGCTGGGAAGCGGTGTTCAGGGCCCGGGTCAGCCCCAGTGTGAAGGTGGTGCGGTACCACGGATCGTTCTTTATTCGTCAGACCAACCTGCTAAACATTGCCAACGTCGACGAGGACTCGGCCATCGCCGTCGAACTCGAAGTAGAAGACAGCATCTTGACGCCAGAACTGTTTATACAAACAGCGCTTTTATATACCACCTCCACCGGCGAGCGCCGCGTGCGCGTGGTGACCCTGCCCCTCCCTGTGACCTCGAACATCCAGGACATGTATCGTGGGGCTGATGTCGAGGCCACGCTCGCCATGATCGCCAAGAAATCTGCCATGCTGCTTTTTGATGGGAAGCGCATCGAGGAGCTCCGTCGTACCATTCACAAGTGGGTCGTCGGATGCCTTTCTGAGTACCGCCTGGCCGTACCTTCCGCCCGCACCGGACTCGTCCTCCCCGAGCAGTTCCGGCTCCTGCCCTTGATGGCTCTCGCCCTCATCAAGGCCCCCCCGCTGAGAATGACGCCAACGTGCTCCTGGGACGACCGGGCGGCCGTGCTCGCGACCATCCTGCGAGCCCCAGTCCACGACATCAGGTTCATGCTGTACCCGCGGTGCTACGCCGTCGCCTTCTCCGGAGACAGAGAGATCGCGATCTCACGCCTCTTGTTCTCCAAGCTCGACACGAAGGGCGTGTACGTCGTCGAGGCGGCCCATGCCGTTTATGTCTGGATTGGACGTGACCTGCCCGCTGAAGTCAGCGCTGTGCTTCGGGACGAGAATGGCGGGCTCATTGGTGAGCTTGGGACACGTGTATACGACACGGTTCAACTGATTCGTCTGAGAAGGTCCTCGACGCTGCCGTATTACATCATTGACCAGGGCAGCAGCCAGGAGAGATTAGTGGGGGATGTGATGATCGACGGGCCCGTCCATGGCCAGGACTACCAGGGCTACCTCAACGGCCTGCATGCGGAAGTAAACAAGTTGTAACAATGGATACATTTCCCCAAGAAATCAAAAAAATCGCCATTCAGCAGCCAAATGAAGATCACACCGAAGCTCATCCGACGTCTTTGCATTGAACAGAAGGGATACACAACGCCTGCACTGAACGAGGTGCTGTATCTTCATTATAAGGGCTTTGAGAAGATTGAAGCCCTCGATGATTACACTGGGCTCAAGACACTGTGGCTTGAGGGGAACAGCATCACTACCATAGAGAATCTGGACCATCTGAAGGATCTGCGGTGCTTGTACCTTCAGGAGAACGGCATTGAGATCGTCTCTGGCCTCGACGAACTGACGCAGCTGGCTCAGCTTAACTTGTCTGACAACATGATCTCAGACATCCCCCACGACGCGTTCGCAGCCCTCCCGCAGCTCGAGTCGCTCCAACTGTGCCGCAACAGACTCAAGACTGCCGCGTCCATCGCCGCCGTTGCTGAGAGCCCGGGGCTCACCAGCCTCGACCTTACCGGGAACGGCCTCGACGACATCACCGTGCTCGAGGACGTCTTCGCCCGCATGGCCGGCCTCCGCGTCCTCATTCTGACGGGCAACGACATTATCAAGACGATGTCCGCTGTGGCGCCCTACCGCTTTACAATGATCGCATCGCTGCCCGGGTTGACGTATCTGGACGATAAACCCGTGTTCGACGACGAACGGCAGGCGGTGGATGCGTGGCGCGAGGCGGGCGGGCTACGGTTGTACAAGGAGCGGAACTCGCTTTCCCCTGATGAGAAGGCAGAGATTAAGTCCGCGGCGGCTGCAGCCATGCGTGCCAAACGCGAGGCGCTGCGGGTGGCGAAGGAGACGGCCCACCGGGAGTCTATGGAGGCGTTTGAGGACATGGTCCGTGCCGCACGTGTTGCTAAGGGCCTCCCCACTGATATCGGGGGGGTGATGTCCAACGGAGACGACGACGAGGAGGAGGAGGATATGCCCGCCCTGGAGGAGGAGGGGGTCGTGGATGAGCCTGTTGTCGAGGAGGAGCCCGAGGTTCAGGCCACGGAGGAGGCCGTCGTGGACACCAAGGATGAGACGTTCCTCACGACGGGCGTGGCAGACGTGCAGGTCACCGAGGAGCCTGCAAAGGAGACTGGCGGTGATGACGACTTTGACGTCGATGAGCTCGACTAAGGAACAAGCTTTAAAGCGGCATAAATGATACAATGGTCGATTTACAGTTGCCGGAAAGTCAGATGGTGAGTGAATAGGATGGAAGAGCTGTTTCATGAGCTTGATAATCTGACTGAATATCACAAGACCATCAAGTCGAAGCTAAGCTCAACCGAAGGTGAGGTGCAGAAGATCAGAGAGGACTTGGGGAAGGAAAATGAAATGAATGCTTCGTTCTCCAAGCAATTACAGGACCAATCAAAGTAGGGCCCCCATATCGCATCAAGCTTACATAGGCGGAACATCAAGCACAAGATTATCGAGAACTACAACCACATTTCCCTGAAAGCGCTTGAGACGAAGCACGCAGCTCTCAAGCAGGACCTCGAGGCCGCCAAAGCGGAGTATTTAGAAACGCAACACGCCCTCCAACTACAGGTGCAGGCCGTCGTCTCCGCCTGCCGCCAGGAGGAGTCGCCTTTCACCAAACTCATGACTGTCGCTGACCAGCTCCCAGGAAGAATCGAGACCATCGCCGCTGAGGTCGAGGCGCTGACTGCCGAGAGAGACAACCTGCGGCAGATTGTAGACAACGAGACGCGGACCCGCCAGGTCGGCGCGGATCAGATGAGGGGCATCCAGGAGAGAACGGCCGCCGCGGAGGGTGAGCGGGCGGAACTAGAGGCCGCGCTGAACCATGCCCGGGGGGTAGTTGAGGAGTTGCGGGCTCGACGGGCGAGGGTGATGGACGGCGATGCGATGCGGCGGAGGGACGAGCTGGCCGTGGCTATCAGGAGAGCCCAGGCAGAAGTGTTGAGGCAGGAGGCCATCCGACGCACAGCTAACTTGGAGCCGCCCACGTCGGCATACCTGCTTGCCCGCCGGCAGTCTTAGCTCTTGCCGGTGAAATTAAACAAATGCAATTATTCGACGCGCCTCGCCGACCAGCCCAGCCAACCCCACCCGATACCTTCATGGGCCTTGGACCCCGGCCTCCTGGGGCCGTATTTCGTCTGGACTGCATATGAGAGATTCATCATTGTTGAAGATGTCTTGCCTAGGCCAAATTCTAACCGAAAATATAACCTTGACGGTGTAGTATGCGATTACAGCTGCTTTTGACCGTTATATCTCTCTTATTCTGTTTTACCCTCATCAATGGAGCCGTAGTGTTCAACCACCCTGGTACCCGAGCGCTCGTGGAGGTGTATGGTGACGTTGCTGTCTCTAACAGGACCTTGTCTGCCGCAGTGAGCACCTACAGTGGCGTATGCGCCCTCAGCAGCGATGTACGTCCAGTTTCTCAGTATGCACTTCTTGCGACCGGCCACCACGAAGCATCAGCCTCCAAGTGTGGCTCACCGGGCCTAGTAGCCCTCGCATCCGGCCTTTCAGCGGGCTACCCCGAGCTGCGTACGCTCTCTTTGCTGGCTGACTCAGTTGTCTTCGTTGATTCCTTCACTGCGGATGATATTACGTCAGAAATCACAGAAGTCAACGCCAAGATGAAGCACATTCTCAGCCAGGTTGCCCAACAGTGCGATGAGGCCGGCACACCGTGCGATGACCCTATCACTGCCGCCACGTCCTCCCCTGCCGACGACGCTACCATCGCCACGGCCCTGTCCGACTTCATGGCGCTGATCCCCACCCCAGCCGCTGCTGCCACCATGTACACTACCGTAGGCCTCGTGGGAGTCACGCGCCGCGTCTCGGCAGTCTCCATCGCCCACGTATCAACAGCCATCATGCATGCCTTCCATTGTCACGCCGCACCAACCGCATCATGCACGGCTGACGACGCCTGGCTTGAAGCTAGAATCTCAGATGCTGCTGGGATGATCATCAATCTGCCAACTACCATGGCTGACGCCACATTGACTGCTTGCGAGACCGACGCCCTCGCCAAGACGGTGACCTTCGTCCAGGACGCCCTGGTAGCAGACAACTCGTTCATTCCTGTTCTTACTGATCCGTCAATTGGAAGATGCGATATCGATGCGTATCTAGCCGAATCTAGGCTATATTCGGCTGATTTGACCGCCATGACAATCTCATCTTCCACCACACTTTACGGTTCGTCATCTTCCACCGAACTTTCCGGCATTTCCCCCGCCCCCGTCCCCGCCCAAATCTATTCTCCCTATGTCTTTTCAGCCCCCGCGAAGCGTCGTATTTCCTACACTGCCGCGTGTGAGATTGGAGAGCATCGCCTGACGTCGGCCGACCCATGCACGGCCTGTGGTGTGGGGTCGTACTGTCCTGGGGACGATGTCGCGTACCCTTGTGACAACATCCTCAAGACGGCCTCCACGGAATATTACCTCACTGGACTGTGGTACGAGAAATGCGACGTGAAGTGCATCGACACCACACAATATATGACGTCAATGGCGAACGGCGACATCCAATGCACCACCAGACCGATTGGCACCACCTTAACCAATGGCGCCATCAACGTGACCGCACCGCCAAGTGATGAGGATTGGGCGTCGGTCGTGGCTTCTGCTGGCGGTTACAAGGCGCGGTACCACAATGCTGTCCGTCTTCCACAATCAGCGATGTCACACCTCACGTCAGGGACCCTATCTTTGTCAGCCGTCATGGCCGGCGCCCCTTCCCCTTCCACCGATGCTTTGATCGAGATTTACGGTCTCTTGACAGTTTATCGTGTCTGCCACGCCGCCGGTCAATGTCAATTTATAGCCTGGGCACCATCAGTCACGGCCGCCCCGTTGACATCAACGACGATTGACGTGCCTTCGTCATCGAGAGTCACAGTCACCGTGACCATCGACCCGGAAGAAGTCACTGTCGTTGTGGACCTGGACGGTGCAGTGCTACTTGCCGGACTTATTCCACCACCAATCATCCCGCTCGCCGATCTTCACTCGTTGGGGCCTTTGGTGGGAGTGGGGGCGACCGGTCCGACCCCAGTTCCGACTCCCATATGTGATGGATACATAGATACGGCCCAGCCATCATGGCCGTCTGCAACATATGCCACAGATATAATCACGACTCTGACAGTCGCGACTCGCCCCTGGACCCCCCTTGACGGCCCCACCCCGACGTATCCCGTGACAGGCGCCCCAGCCGCCGTCCTGGACCTCGTTAAGGCGCCGTATGTGGGTTTGCCCGTCACCTGTCCTGACGGTCCTGTTGGCGGGTCGGGGTGTTTATGTAACCCGGACGCGTTTAATGCGGTCAAGGCGACCGTTGTTGACATCACCGTGGTCTCCTCGGTGGACCAGACGGTCGCCGCCCTCGGCATTCTCACCCCCGTCGCCGTCAACCAGGTCCCATCGACGTGCTCCTGGATCGAGGGCGGCGCGTCATGCCTAGGGCTCATGTCTGGCGTACTAGACGGACAAATGGGTTACCTGAGCGCCGAGACGGCCGTAGTGCTCCCCGCAGGCACCAACACGATTCGGCTGACCTACTCGACGGAGATTAACATCGCTAACGCCACAATCCTGATCGACGCCGTGGATGACATCCCCACAGTGACCATTGGAATCGACGGAGCTTCCACCTCGATGAATCTAGGATCGTGGACACCGACGGTCGGATTCAGGGCATTGAGACCATTCATCTTCCACAATTCTTCCACCATATCCACCCCAACATCGTGTGTCACGTGCCCGCACGGGACCGCCCGATCCGCTGTACCCCAAGCGTCAGCCCTCGACTGTGTGTGCCACCCCGGCTTCGTCCGGACGGGTCTCGGGTGCACCAAGATGGGCGATGCTTACGCCCCGCCCGCACTTCGGGTGGCGTCGGGCGCGGTGTCGTCCGATGACACGATCGACGTCGTGTGCACCCACTGTGTTGGGACTGATGCGTCTGTGGACATTCTCGTTGGTTCTTCAGTCCAGACGCTCGATTTCATCACTTCCGATACTGTTCAGGTACCTCTTGTTGGTCTGAATGGCACTGTGAACGTCCGCGCCAACGTCAAAGCGGATGGTCGCCTGACCTCCAGCACTGTGGGCCTCACTGTCGACGTTCAGGCCAAGCTTCCATCCCCTACCATCTTCCCTGCGTCAGAGACCCGCAGTGAGTCCGCCCCCGTCCAGATTGACTGCGTTAAGGGCACCACAGTCCACTATGAAGTCGTTCGGAAGCCGGTAACAACCATCACGTCAGCAGACAAAGGCACGGAGATCGAGGCCGCCGACACGGCGACCGTGGACGTCATGTACGGCATGGTCAAGGCTTGGTGCGCCGACACCACACACGCGACGTCGGACGCTGTCTATGGGTTCTACCATCTCGACCAGGACGCCCTCCCCGCGGCGGACGAGCCCGCCGTGGTGTGGGCCATCATGATTGTCGGGCTCCTCGGGCTGTCGATCGCCGTGCTGCTCTGCACCCTTCTCGGTGTCTCCCTGTGCGTCGGACTGCGCGTGATCTCCCTTGTGGACAAGTCTCGCCTGCTCGGGATCGTTGCTGATCAGCTCTTTGGTGGAATTCTCCGAATGAGGGGATACAAACACAGCGACGTCATTGAACAGAACATCGCGGCCGCCACGACAATGAACTCGGCCTCCACGCGCGTTATCACCGTGCACGACGTCTTCAAGGTTGGAGATAAGCTCTTTGGCGGTGCCCGGGGAACCACCACGTCGTCCCTCGCGGCGCTGCTCGACTGCCACGTCTCACAGCACAGAGATATCGTCGGTACCGACAGCGTGACGGACAAGGCCCTCCGTGACGTCAACGGGGCGGTCAACTGGGGCGCTGTGTTCCTGAAACCGACCGACACGCAGCCCGTGCCGACCTGTGGGACGTGCAGCACCGAAGACGAGGAGCAGATGGCGCACTACGCCCACGTTACCATCCGCAGACCGACGCTCGACGATCCCACGTGGATAACGGCCACGTACTACTGCAAGGAGTGCATCAGCCAGCACCCGAACGTCAGTCGTGAGTTCGACATGCTGAGCGATGTTAACGAGGCCAGTACCATCATCCACACCGCCGTGTGTGCCCATTGTCCGCTCGCCCACCCCCTGCTGCACGTCGTAGCCACCGTTGGCCACGATGGACAGGCTCGACGTGAGGCTTTATGTCCTGAGCACGCCGTCATCGCGGACGGGTGGCAAGCCGCACCGGCGTTGACCCAGTGCGACGTCTGCTCCGTCCATGCGGCTAACTTCGTCACCGAGATGTATGCCACGGAGGCCGCCCGGTCGACATCTGAGATCATGCTCTGTCTTCCATGCTATCTGAGATATCATAGCCACGTGTTGAGATACGGCAGTGAGGCCAACACGGCGAGCATGTGGAACGTGGTGGACAGCGCTGAGGACATGCAATGAGCGGTGCTGCCGTGGGATTAAATTTAGCGTGTTACAGAGCGGGTTATGAGATAAATGTGAGAGCCTCTCAAGCAGGAATAAACAATATAAACCAAATATAAACACCTCCTCGCGCGTTTATTGATTAGTCGCCCCACGCCCGCCCCAATCACTCCTCGCTCGCCCCGACCCCGACCGCGACCTCATCGACGCTGCCCTCGACCTCGCTGGCGTCCGTCTCGGTCCCGGTGTCGTCCCCAGCCAAAGCTCCGTTGATGCGGCTGTAGTGGTACCAGCTGCGGTCGACGTCGGCCTCACCCTCGACGAACGGCTCGAAGCACGCCCATTTGTAGGACCAATCCTTGCCCGGCTTCACCTTGTTCTTCACGCCGGGCAGGTCTGGCCACGTGTCCGGCACAAAGTACTTGGTGCTGATGTTCCTCTTCCGCCGCTTGTGTCGCTGATGCTCCTCGACCGCGTGCTTGGCCTCCGCGCCCGCGATATAATCTGGGGGATCTCTGGTCAGTGCTTCAGTCAGCGGGCGCCATATGACACGGCTCTCGTGCGGCGCCATACTTTCGACGGGGGCCACGCGCTTTGATATGAGCTGATCGACGTCCTTGTCGAACACGGTGAGCTGCTCGCCCGTTTGGGCGTGTTCAACGATGGTACGCGTTACGTGGTTGCCTGAGATGCGGTACAGCAGCTCGCCGTTGAGCTTGAGGAAGCCGCCAACTTCACCCTTGTTGCCGCCGATGATGGGCTTCTTTTTGAACTCGAGTTTGGCTTCCATGCCGACGCTGGGGCACACACACTTGGCCTTTCCCGACATCTCCATCATGTAGCTGCCCACAAAGATGCCGCGGCCCCAACACGACGGGAACGTCGTCTCGTAGACGTCCCCGCGGACGAGATCGTACATCCGGCCACGCCCCTCGAGGATGGATCCTGCAGAGTTGCCGGTGAACTTGGACTTGGTGAAAATCCAGCCCGATGATGCGAACCCAGCGCGTCTGTTCGAGAAGAAGAATGCTGAAATGGGCGGATGGTGACTGACTTGCTCGGCGACGTACACGGTGGGGTCGTGGTGCCCGCACACGGCGTGTCTGATGTCGGTGCCGTACCGGGGGTGTATTGGAGTTAGGAACGTGTTCTTGTTGTGGTTCTGGTAGCAACGGAACGTCTCGCCAAGGACGGGGTTGTACGGCTTCCGGACACCAGGGGGAAGCATGCTGAACCCGCTGCAGAACCAACTCAGCATGTACAGCATTCTACGGGTCACATCGTCCTCTTTCATGGCGCAGAACAAGTCCATTGGGAAGCAGATAAAGTCTGACCATTTCTCGATGAGGGATCGCGGCTCCAGGATAATGGTCGGGAGAGTGACGCGCGTGAGGTCAACGCCAGGCCTGAGCTGCCGCAGGAGGCTCAGTAGGAAGTTGGGCGCCTTCTCGTCCCTCCATTTGTGGAGCTGGTAGGTGTGCATCTCGGCGGGAGCTTCGTCTAGGTTCACCGAGTCGGTCGATGATTCATCGTCGTCAGCAACTGTTTTCAGCACCGCCGTGTCTGAATTGGCCATGCTCAGTCTCTTTTGTGCTCAGGCGTTCTCATTCTACAGTATCCGCATGTCATTGGCGCTGTCACCGGGCAGAATGTGTTCGACGCGTGCTGCGAAAGCCTCAACCAAAGAGGCAATGTAAGAGATAGGTTGTAAATGATATTAAAATCAATGCAGGAGCTGTGAGAAGATTTGCACATATATATACCTATATACCTATATCCCTTTATACCTATTGCCGAGTTGAGGCCGAAGCTTGGTCACTGCGTGAGGTTTGATGGCAGTTTAATACTGACTACATTTGGTCGCTGATTATTCAGGTCATGTGGACACTGGAAGAAACATTTTTGTATCGTTCATTTTCTATCTGAAGAAGCAAAATGGCCCACTGGGGCATGTCTGCGATATATACTCGTGTCTCATTTTTCTTTGTTTATAGCTAATATCAAATTTTGGGACGACGCTGAACCGGCAGACTTTCTACCCTAGTTCATGACCGATGACAATCAAATTTTCGACGGTTCAAGTATTTCGATGAAAAAATTCAACCGACCGATTTACCATCATTCGCCCGAATGACACAGATTGACAAGCCAGAACTTGGTAAATCTGCCACACTGCGCAGTGGACGAACGAGCGTTTCTCTACTGAGCATTGGGCGCAGAGAAACGATGAGTGCAAGCGCATCCTCGGGCGCCAATCGCCGAACCGAGATCCTAACAATGCTGAAAACGAACAGGGCACCAATATCGACGCCTAGCACCCCAGTAACCGGTGTGCAGAAGCCCAGTCTGTTACAAGGTCGATCAAAATTTGGATCAGCACCCGAGCAGCCGCGGGCGTCAATTTCACGCACCAATCAGATGACACGCTCCATGCTGTCTCTATCCACGGTGTCTCAGGGCCAGCCCCCGCGTCTCTCGCTGCACACCTCGGGCGCCTCTCGTCCCCGCCCCACGTTATCTATTGGCCGGATGGCCCGGCCTGAGACAGTCACCCTGACGCACGGGGATATCACACCGCTCGAGCATCCCACGGCGTCGCTCAAGGAGGCGCTGCGGGGCCTGCAGTCGGACACTTGGACGGATCAACATGACTCCCTGACACTGCTCCGTCGGGCCGCCACGCACCACCTGGACGATCTGCT
>PPCM01001471.1_pt1 | contig 10567 bp, 10 predicted proteins | sample 1555541 | NCBI WGS metagenome assembly PPCM01 (sample SAMN05284479, study PRJNA326546) | Marine sediment metagenome, whole genome shotgun sequencing project. | isolation source: marine sediment | place: Germany: Wadden Sea | collected 2012-09-05 | reverse complement strand
GCATTTTCATCTTCAATTTTATTTTCTGTTACACGTTCAAATGCTTCTTTTCCCTCTATAATGATAAACATGGTTGATACAGCAAACACAATCATCAAAACCATCACTAAAAAGGATTCAATAGAAGTATTTATATTCATTCTCTTCATCAGAACCTCCTATTCAACACCTGGCTTGATAAACACTTGTATCACTGGTTTAATATTTTCAGCTATAGGTTCATATTCATAAATAAACTTATCTTCATTTAAAATTAGCCCATAATGCTCTTGTAAGTAATAGACACTTGGTGGATAGGCCCCCTCGGTTGCATAACACTGAATGGCATACTTTTCTACTACTTCAACAATTCGATCAGTCTCTAAATCTGTAAATTGTGTCTGATAGTTTTCAATACTTGAAAAAATAATAACCAGTATCACCAAAGAGATAGACAACATCACAAACAGCTGAATATTTTTAAGCTTATACTTATTCATAACCGCCTACTTTCTACCCAATGGCATTTAAAATGTTGATGATTGGTAATATTACAGATACCAAGATCACGCCTACTAAAATAGATAAAATAATAATTAATAGTGGTTCAAGAACCGTTGCAATACTCTCTAGTTTTGAATCTGCTTCTTTTTCCATTTCTAATGCGACTTTTTCAAGCATTTGATCCATGTGTCCTGTTTGTTGTGCAACAGAAAACAAATGAATCATAACACCAGGAAAGATATTAAAGTTTTCAATTACATCAGCTAAAGATTCTCCTTCTTTCAGTCGTTCTATGGCATTATCAATTAATGTAGACATATATAGATTATTCATCACAGGCTTTAACATCTCAAGTGCAATCGAAAAACTAAAACCACTTTTCAAGAGAATTGATAAGTTTCTTGAAAACTTAGCGCCCATTAAAGCTGAAACAATATTCTTTTGGATTGGCATTCTAAATTTCCATTTATCAATATTGAATGCACCACTTTGGGTATTTCTATACCATAAGTAACTAAATACAATTGCTACAATAACTAATAGTATAACAACAATGTTCTTACCAATAAACTCAGAAAAATTCATCATTCCCATTGTAAAAGCTGGCATTTCACCACCTAATGATATTAGTATTTCATTAAATGTTGGCATTACTTTTACCACTAAAAGAACGATTACACCAAACATCAACAATGATAAAATCACTGGGTATGCAAGTGCTGCACGTACTTTTTCTTTGATTTCGATTTCTTTCTCAATAGTATCAGCAATTTGATTCATTACGCCTGATAACGATCCACTTTTTTCACCTAGTTCAATCATATTTACAACAAAAGGTGTTAACTCATCTTCGAACTTTTTAATTGATTCACTAAGTGAATAACCCTCTTTCATATTATCTTGTAATGATTGAATTATTGAAATTAACTTTGGATGATCAGCTTTGGTTCGGATTACTTCTAAACCTGAGTTAACCGGTAAATCCGAATCCAGTACAAGTCCCAATTGCCTAATAAAAGTAGCAATGACTTGATTGTCCAACTGTTTCTTATTTCTCTTCATCTTCACCTCTTTATAGATATGAATCAAATAGTTGCGGATCGTGAGCTCTCAACCTAGCTTCATCCACATCTATTATGTCCTCTTTACACAACATAGCAAGTTCTCTTTCTAGAGAATGCATACCCTCACTTCTACCACCTTGAATCAGATTGTTGATTTGGTAGTGTTTCCCTTCTCTTATAAGGTTCCTTATTGCAGGTGTAACCATCATAATCTCACAAGCTAATACTAGACCCTTCTGATCCTTTGTAGGAATCAAGTGCTGAGTAACTACTCCCTCTAGAACAGTTGCCAATTGACTTCTAATTTGATCACTTTGACTATTTGGAAACACATCTAGGATTCTATCAATACTCTTGACTGCACCACTTGTGTGGAGTGTTGAAAATACAAGATGTCCGGTTTCAGCTGCAGTTAATACTGTTGCAATCGTTTCCATATCTCTCATCTCACCAACCATAACCACATCAGGATCTTCTCTTAGTGCACCTCGAAGCGCTGAAACGAATGAGTTCGCATCACTACCAACTTCCCTTTGAGTAACAAGGCTCTTTTGATGTCTATGTAAATACTCTACGGGATCCTCAATAGTTGTAATATGATAATGATTGTTCTGATTAATTGTGCTTATTATACTTGCAAGTGTTGTGGATTTACCACTACCTGTTGCACCAGTAATAATCACTAGTCCTTTCTTCTTAGTTGTAAACCTCATAATATTCTCTGGTAATCTTAAAGACTCTAAATCGGGAATTTCCAGAGGCAATGAACGAATAGCTATGGCTACGGTGCCTCTTTGATAATAAAAATTACATCTAAAACGTCCTAATTTAGGAACTGAATAAGATAAATCTACAGATTTATTCTTCTCTAATTTTTCAAATTTTTTACTGTCCAAATAAACTTTTACAATTTCATCAATAATATCTGGCTTAATCATTTCAGAACCTTCTACAGGTTGCAACTTTGAATTTACACGAATTAAAGGTTTACTACCTACACATATATGTAAGTCCGTTGCCTTTAGTCTCATAGTCTCTCCAAGTAGATATTCTATATATTCTTTATAATCCATTTCTTCTCCAATTCTTAATTTACCCACTATCACATATTAATTATACCCTATAACCAATATCCTATTCATCAATAATCATGTATAATATAATCAGAAAGAAGGTCTATATGTCAAATTTAAACATAGGAATATTTTTAGGAACCTTTGATCCTATACATAATGGTCATTTATCGATTGTAAAAAATCTCTCAAATGAACTCGATAAGGTTCTAATCATCCCACTTTTTGATGCACCTCATAAAAGTATGCCTATCACCTCACCGGCAATTAGGCTTCAAATGTGTCGAGTTTCACTTTTAGAAGAAAAAAACATCGAAGCAAGTGATTTGATTATCAGTCACCAAATACATGGTTATGACCTTAAAATTATTCATACATTAATAAAAGCTTATCCTAATGCTACATTAAATTATATTGTTGGTTCAGATGTTTTTAGTCATATTTTATCATGGTCATCAGTTCGTGAACTTGAAAAACTTGTTCAATTCTCAATAATCTTACGATCAAAAGAAGATATAGAGGTCATTCAAAATATTGCATCTCAACTTGATTGTCCATGTAAAATATATGACTTTGAGCTTGAGGAAATTTCATCATCAATAATTCGAGAAAGAATCAAAAATCATCAACTCGTCTCAAGGTTTTTGCATCCAGATATACTATCTATTATAAAATCTAATCAACTCTACAAATAAAGAAGACCACAATTATGGTCTTCTGTTTATGTCTAAGTAACTAAAAAATACTCTGGCTCTTTTCTCTCAGAACAATTCTCTTTTAACCATTCTATAAATGGATCTAATTGGTCTCCGAATCCAATTGAACCTATAGGACATTTTCTAACACAAGCATTACATTTTATACAAAGTGATTCATTTATCTTTAACTTACCATTATACGTCAGGGCTCCAGATGGACAATTGATTGCACATATACCACAAGATAAACATCGTTCATCTATTTTAGGAGCAAAAGGCGTTCCTGCTTTTCTTATTTTATACGGATATTGCCCCTTAACAAGGAGTTTACCTTTTTTATCCATCGAGGTCAAAATATCATTCGCAAATATTCTACAAATCTCTAAATCATTTTTATCGGGTCGATTTACTGCTACTTCAGTTGTATATGAATGTGTACCTATAAACGCACCTGCTGCTATCGGTTTAAATCCCCGTTCAATCATAATATCTTTTAATTCTAATAAAGCGTCATCATACTCTCTATTACCATATACAGAAATAACCACACAAGGTGTATCATTGCCTATTAGTGATTTCAAATATGAATCCATAATGTGCGGAATTCTTCCTGAATAAACAGGTACACCTACAATGAGTAAATCTTCTTCAATACTAGGTATCGATTTCCTATGCTTTTCTAATGTAGCATCTACAAATTTAATTTCATTTGACAGTGATTTTGCAATCGTGGTTATAACTTCTTTAGTTGTGCCTGTCGGGCTAAAATATATTGCTTTAACTTTCATACAACCTCCCACTGGCATACGCCAGTTACATGATAATTATATGATAGAACAATTTAAATGTATAGTAAAATAAGCCGAATCCTCACTTATATTATACAGAGACTTAGAGGTATCTTTACTTCAAAAAAAATGACCATGAAATCTCATGATCATTTTCTATCTTCATACTTAGTATGAAGTAATTGATGTGCTTTATGACTATTTGGTTTTCCAAGAAACTCATCATACAGTTGTAAAACTGCTGGGTTCTTATGAGATTTTCTAAGTTTCATCTGCTTCTCAGATGAATATATTCCTTTAATTCTTTCAAGTCTAACCACATTGTTGGTCGGTCGAGGTTGTCCACCACCACCTATACATCCACCTGGACAGCACATTACTTCAACAAAATGATAGTCTGCCTCTCCAGCTTTTATTTTCTCTAACATTATTTTAGCATTTTTAAGGCTATTAGTTATTGCCACTCTTACTTCAAGATCACCAACAAAAACAGTCGCCTCCTTGAATCCATCCAGTCCTCTCACATCATGAAAATCAATATTCTCAAGTTCTGTTCCTGTAATAATTTCATACACTGACCTTAAAGCAGCTTCCATAACACCACCACTGGCTCCAAAGATTAACCCAGCACCAGTTGTTATTCCAAATGGCTCATCAAACGAATCGTCTTCCATATGTTCTAGATTGTATCCTTGCATTTTTATCATACGTCCTAGTTCTCTTGTAGTTAATACATAATCCACATCTTGAACGCCATCTCTTTTCATTTCAGGTCTTAAAGCCTCATATTTTTTTGCAGTACAAGGCATACAAGAAACAACAATCAAATCTTCTGGTTCAATCTTAAGTTTATCTGCATAATATGTTTTAGCAAGTGCACCAAACATCTGCTGGGGTGATTTGCAAGAAGATAAATGAGGTAACAAATCAGGATAAAACTGTTCTATATAGTTAATCCAACCAGGCGAGCATGATGTAAGCATTGGTAAAACACCACCCGTTTTTATCCTTTCAATAAACTCAGTACCTTCCTCTAGAATCGTTAGGTCAGCTGTGAAATCAGTATCAAATACTTTGTCAAATCCAATCATTCTTAATGCAGTAATTAGTTTTCCAGTCACCAGTGATCCTGGCTTCATCCCAAATGTTTCACCAACAGATACTCTTATTGCAGGTGCAACTTGTACAATGACTGTTTTCTCAGGATTCTCTATGGCTTCTAATACAGAAACCACATCATCTTTTTCATAAATAGCTCCGACTGGGCACACACTAATACACTGACCACAATATGTACATGACACTTGAGTTAAATCATAATCATATGCTGGTCCCATTCGCATTTCTGTGCTTCTACCTATATTATAAATTGCACCAACATGCTGAACATCATTACAGGCTTGAATACATCTACCACACTTAATACACTTATTCATATCTCTAACAATAGAAGGATTCCCATACATAATGGCCTCTTCTTCTAAGATATTTTCGTATCTATTTTCTTTGATATTTAATTCCTCTGTCAACCGTTGCAATTCACAGACACCATTACTATGACAGATGGTACAATTTTGATCATGATTGGCGAGGATTAATTCCACAACAATTCTTCTAGCTTCACGTACTCTTTCGTTATTGGTATTCACAACCATGCCTTCAGAGACTTTTGTCATACACGCTGCTTGAAGATTTCTATAACCTTCGACTTCAACGACACAAACTCTACAATTACCTTTTGCTGTTAAATCAGGATGATAACATAATGTAGGAATTCTAATATTGGCATTCTTAGAAGCTTGTAAAATAGTCATGCCTTCTTGAGCACTTACTTGTTGACCATTAATTATTAGATTAACTTTCACGATCAACACCTCCTAACATACATACACCCGTTTTACAATGTCCTTCAATATGCTCTAAGAATTCCTCTTTAAAAACATGAATTGAAGAAACCAATGCACTTGTAGCTGTTTGACCCAAGCCACAAAATGATGCTTCTTTCATAACTCTTCCCGTTCTCAAAAGAACATCAATATCTTCAACTTTACCTTTTCCACTTTTAAAACGATTCAGTATAGCTTCAATATGTCTATTTCCCTCTCTACAAGGCGTACATTTTCCGCAAGATTCATGTCTAAAAAATGCGGCTGTCGCAATTAAAAAATCAATAATACAAATAGACTCATCTGCTACGTAGATTGCACCAGAGCCTAAACCAGCACCAATCTCTGCAAATGATTCATAAGAAAGTTCTAAGTCTAACTGCTCTTTTGATAAAACAACACCAGAAGAACCACCAACTTGAATAAACTTTAGTTGACCTGTTACGCCACCACATAATTCTAGCAGTTCCTTAATCGTTGTTCCAAAATCAACTTCATATACACCCTTTTGCTTCACAGCACCTGATACAGAAAATAATTTCGTACCTGTACTCTTCTCAGTACCAAACTGTTTGTAATAATCGGATCCATAATTCATAATCGGCAAAATATTAATCAGAGTCTCAACATTGTTAATCAGTGTTGGTTTTCCCCATAATCCCTTACTAGCAGTATATGGTGGCTTCACTCGAGGATCTCCAGATCTACCTTCAATGGATTCTATAAGGGCTGTTTCTTCACCACAAATATAAGCACCAATACCTGATCGATACTCAATGTCAAAATCAAAACCACTATTCAAAATATTTTTTCCTAAATAGTGATGTTCTCTCATATCTTTCAATTGATCTAAAATCTGATCTTTTAAGTAATTGTATTCACCTCTTACATATAGATATCCTTTAGAGGCTCCAATTGCATATGCAGCAATTACCATACTCTCTAAAACTTTCATTGAATTTCTTTTTAAAAGTTCTCTATCTTTAAATGTACCGGGCTCTCCTTCATCTGCATTGCAAACCACATATTTAGGATAATCCGATTCTTTATAAACAGAAGCCATTTTTATACCTACAGGAAAACCTGCTCCACCACGACCAACTAGCTTTGAATCTTTAATCTGATTTATGACTTCTTCAGGTTTCATTTTCAACACACATTCTAATGCTTTTAAACCATCTGACTCTTGATAGCTCTTAAATGAGAGCAATGTTTCAGAAGGATCAAATAATAGCTTTTTCATCTAATTCCCTCCTCCTTACAGTAGATATTAAATCAAATATCTGATTTCTATCTAGTTCACCAAAAATCTCATTGTCTAATCTAATAGCTGGAGCAACATCACAAGCACCCAAACAACTACAGTATTCTAGAGAAAACATACCATCATCTGTGATTTCACCAACTTGAATACCTAAAACATCTTCAAATATTTTTTTTATATGCATCCCATCCTCTAAGTAGCATGGTGCACTGTTGCAAAGTTGTATGATGTGTTTGCCTCTTTTTTCTGTTGACAGCATAGAATAAAACTCAACAATCCCAAATATCTTTGTTATAGAAATGTCTAAGTAATTTGAAACTTCTTGTAAATTTGACTTAGAGAGATAGTTAAAAGTCTCTTGATTTTGGATCTCTATCAGTATTTCTAATAGCTTATCTTCACTTTTACCAATTCGTTCAATTATCTCTATAACTGTATTATTCATATGACTACCCACCTCCTCAATAATAGACTACCCACTAATTGCTTATTAAAATCTAAGATGGTTGTTTCGTCAGTTTTCTTCTGCAATTCGACAAAAAAATAACAGCACTTCTTTCGAAATGCTGTCTAATTCATACATTTGTTTTATATTACTTGCTTATAAAAGCTTTGTAAAATATCTGCGATTGAATCAATATGTTGGTTGGTTGAAGCCAATTTGATACCGTAAGCTTCATGCGTCAGAGATAATTTTGATTCATCATATGCACCATATTTAACAAGAACCTCTGGAAACTGTTTAATTAGTGGTACACGTCTTAAAAAGGTATTAATATCATGACCGGTATAAACAATTACTGGCATATTTCTTAATGTTGCAGATTTAACCAGAGCCAACAATTCTGTCGGCTGAAGCGACCATTCTAATCCAGCTAAAATAACGCCTTCATTAAAAGGATTGGACATAATTTCATCCATTATTTCATCTGCTTTCTTGTAGAAAATTGGCGCTTCTTTTAACGATTGATTGAAACAGCCTTTGCAGCCAATATTGCAATCTAATGCGCATACCAAAGCTCCTACAAATGGTGCATCTTCAACACGTTCATGTGTAACTGATTTATACCTTATTTTCATATCTGTGTCCTATCTGAAAATTCTTCACGTTTCCCATCATTAAAATATTTTACATTTCTTAAATAGCCTGTGATTCTTTGATACTTCTCTACTTCCTTACCACATGAAGGACATACATCTGTCTTTTGACTGATATAGCCATGATCAGGACAATAGTGATTCACAGGTGACAAACTTACATATGGTACTCTATATTTTTCGCAAACGGTCTTAACGATTTGTTTGGCTTTATCTCCACTAATTGGTGAGCCTAAGAATACATGAATCACCGTACCACCTGTAAACAGTACTTGAATATCATCTTGGTGATCAAAAACCTGTTGAATAGACTCCACTTTATTAACTGGAACATGACAACTATTTGTATAATACGGAACCTCATCAGTACCCTGAGTTATAATATCAAAATATTGTTCTTTATCTTTTCTTGCCAGTCTATAAGCTGTTGACTCAGCAGGTGTTGCTTCCAAGTTATATAAATTCTCAGTTTCTTCTTGAAAATCACTTAAACGTTCTCTCATATGGTCTAAAACTTCTTTTGTTAATGTATGTCCTTCTTCAGAAAGAATGTCCTTTCCTAGGAAGTTTTCACACATTTCATTTAGTCCAACCAAACCAATAGTAGAGAAGTGATTCCCTAAAGTCCCAACATAAGTGTTAAATGCAGGTACAATGTTTAAATCAACTACATGCTCTTGTAGAAACTTTCTTTTAATTTCTAAACTTTCTTTTGCCAGAACCATATTCTTATCAATTAGCTCAAACAATTCTTCCTTAGTTTTTGCCTCATATCCATAACGTGGCATATTTAGTGTTACTACACCAATAGAACCTGTACTTTCACCAGCTCCAAAGAGACCGCCATTCTTTCTTTCTAATTCTCTAAGATCTAATCTTAAACGACAACACATACTTCTTGCATCTTCAGGATCCATATCACTATTTAAAAAGTTCGCAAAATATGGATAACCGAATTTCCCTGCCATATCCCAAAGAGCATCATTAAGTGGATTATCAAAGTCAAAACGTTCATGAATATTGTATGTAGGGATTGGATATGCAAACGGTCTTCCCTCTGCGTCTCCTCTATCCATTAACTCATAGAATGCTCTATTAAATAAGTTCATTTCATTTTGGCATTCTCTATATGTATAATTTAAACGACCTTGACCAAAGTGAACTTCTTCATCAATTAAGTCTCTTGGTGGTGTTAAATCTAATGTAATATTACTAAATGCTGGTTCTGCTCCACCTCTTGAATTTGAATTAATTGAAAAAATGAAGTTTTGAAGTTGTTGTTTCACTTCAGCATATGATAAATTATCTTCTTTTATAAAAGGTGCTAAATAAGTATCTACTGAACTAAATGCTACTGCACCCATAATTTCATTCTGAAAAACTGTAATCAAATTTGCTAACTGATTCAAAATAGAAGCAAAGTGTTTTGCAGGTGATGATGTTGGAATATTAGGAATACCCGTTACACCCATTTGAATCACTTTTTTTATAGAATAACCACAACAGTAAATTGTTAAGCCACCTAAATCATGAATATGATAGTCACCTTTTACATATCCGTCTGCAATAGACTGAGGATATACTTGTCTTAACCAATAGTCCTTTGAAACCTCTGCTGCTATATGTTTATTTAATGCACCAAATGAAAATGGTGAATTCGAATTTTCTTTTACTCGCCAATCTTGTTGTTTCAAATAAGAATCTACTATTTTTTGACTATCTATCATAATTCCTCCAAATAAAAACCGCACTTCGGGTGCAGTTATCAATCCAACATGGCCCCATCCCCGAGCTTAAATTCCTTTTATGGCAGGTCTCCTGACTTACTTTCACTCTTGTGCATACCTTCCCGATTTCTCAGTGGTAATCATACACTCGTCCAGATCACAGTAGAGGGCGCTGTTCAGGCATCTCACCTGATTCCCATTTAACAAAACGACCATAAAACATATTCACTTCTATATTAACGATAGCACAACATATTGTGTCTGACAATATGTTTTAAGTAATATATCACTAGATATTGTATACTAAAATAGGTAGTTTAAAAGTGAAATCTCTCGAACCTATTGCAATTATTCGTCTTCATAAGTATTAAAAAAAAACAACCCAAATGTTATTTTTTAAAGTTTGTATATTTTTTATAATTTCATTTTTTTCATCTTTTTTTTCAATAAATCACTTGACTAAATCAAAGACTTTTAGTAGTCCCA